>Ga0129308_1002940_pt1 | contig 13287 bp, 10 predicted proteins | sample L827metagenome_FD_94440 | JGI IMG/M metagenome (GOLD analysis project Ga0129308, IMG submission 94440) | Ring-tailed lemur group fecal microbial communities from Wisconsin, USA - L827 metagenome | ecosystem: Host-associated > Mammals > Digestive system > Large intestine > Fecal | place: USA...
CCTGGATCATCCAGTCGGTGCCGCAGTTGAAGCTGAAGGAGACCAGCGCATCGTGCTGACTCTGGTTCAGGTAGAGATTATTGTTGGCGGTAAACTGATTGATTGCCTGGTTGATGGAGGTCAGGCTGGTGCGCAGGGCCTGGTCGGCCTGTGCCTCGGTAACGACCTGACCCGCATAGCCCGGGGTGCCGTAGCCCACCGACCACTGGTTTACATCCTGGTAGGCGGTGGCGTGGAAGCCCTCGAACTGCTTGATTAAGCTGACCGCACTCTCACTGTAATTCAGGTTGGATGCGGCCTGCGTGTGGATGGCTCCCAGGGGGAGCAGGCTGATGACGAGCACCAAAGCCATAATTACGCAAGCAAATTTCCTCTTCATAACGACTTGCTCCTTTTCGAGTTTTGTTTGATGGAGTTATTATAGCAGGGTCTGTGACAAATTGCAACAGGTAAATTACATTTTGTTACTATTTATTTCTTAATTTTTTCTTTCCCTTCCCCGCCATTGACTTTCCCCCCCGGGGTTGGTATCATGGGAAGATATAAGATAGGAGATAGAGGATACGAGATAAATTAGGAATTAGGAGTTAGGAATGAGGAATTGAGCGGAAAATTGTAATTTGAAGAACCAAGCCTACGAACGCGTAAGAGAAATTCCTAACTCCTAACTCCTAATTCTTCCGGAGGATTACAACATGAAAGCACTGATTGGCATGAGCGGCGGCGTGGACAGTTCCGTGGCGGCTCTTTTGATGATGGAAGCAGGTTACGAATGTATTGGAGCCACCATGCGGCTGTATGACGGCCAGGCGGCCCCCACCCAGGAGGGCAAAACCTGCTGCTCCCTGGATGACGTGGAGGACGCCCGGAGTGTGGCCCACCGGCTGGGCATCCGGCACTATGTCTTCAATTTCACCCAGGAGTTTCAGTGCCAGGTCATGGATCGGTTCGCCCATACCTATTATCAGGGCGGCACCCCCAACCCCTGCATCGACTGCAACCGATACCTGAAATTCGGAAAGCTCCTCCAGCGCTCCCGGGAGCTGGGCTGCGACATCCTGGTCTCCGGCCACTATGCCCGGGTGGAACGGGACAGGGCCACCGGGCGGTATCTGCTGAAGCGGGCGGCGGATCGAGCCAAGGATCAGACCTATTTTCTGGCCTGCCTGACCCAGGAGCAGTTGAAATACATTCAGTTTCCCCTGGGGGACTTGACCAAAGCCCAGGTTCGTCAGCTTGCCCAGGAGCATGGCTTTCTCAATGCCCGGAAGCATGACAGCCAGGACATCTGCTTTGTCCCCGGCGGGGATTACACCGCCTTTCTCACGGCTTACACCGGCAAGGCCCTGGAGCCCGGGGATTATGTCGACCTAAACGGAGAGAAGGTGGGCCGTCATCGGGGAGCGGTGTGCTACACCATCGGACAGCGGAAGGGACTGGGCCTGGCCATGGGCGAGCCGGTATATGTCTGCGGCAAGGACATGGCGTCGGGCACCGTCACCGTGGGGCCCAACGAGGCCCTGTTCTCCCGGGAGCTGGTGGCAAAGGACTGGGTGTTTTTCCCCTTCCAGGAGCTGAGGTCGCCCATGGCCGTCACCGCCAAAATCCGCCACAGCCAGTTTGACAAGCCCGCCATCGTTTACCCGGAGGAAGATGGCCTGGCCCGGGTGGTATTTGAGGAGCCCCAGCGGGCCATCTCCCCCGGTCAGGCGGTGGTGCTCTACCAGGGCGATACCGTCCTGGGCGGCGGCACCATTATGTAAGATAGAAGATATGGGATATGAGATAATGAGGAGTTAGGAATGAGGAATTAGGAATTTTTCCTACGCAGCCGTAGGGATCGATCTTGACCCGCCCGCTTCTGTATGGTTGGCCCCCCGTTGGCTCTACTGGTGCGGCAGCGCCTCATGGCTCCCTTCACGCGAACAGCGTGACTGAGGGATTGGGCGGGGGGTACGTATTCGCATCGGGCCCGGCGAAAAGGGCGACTGCCTGCTGCCCAATCCCCCCTTTACACAAGGGGGCATGACTTCTGAAACCGGAACATGCTACCATTCAACGGAACACTCAGTATCCGTTACATGGCGGGAGGCTAATAGCCTCCCCTACAGTAAAAAGGGCAGTGCACCAGACACCATTCCTAACTCCTAACTCCTAACTCCTAATTCCTCATTCCTAATTATCTCATATCTTGTATCCCATATCTTATATCTATCTCATTTTATCTATCTCAATTCCCGGTGTGCACCAAAATTTCACCCCTGCTCAAAAAATGGGCAGGGGTGAATTGTTATTCCTCGTTATTTTCCGAAGGGTTCTCCTCCGGCTCGGCCGGGGACTCCTCACCCTGGGGGCGGGTCAGCTCCTCCAGGACGAAGGGCTCCTCCTCCCGGGCAGGTTCCGTCTCATTGGGCAGCAGGAGCGGCATCTCATTTTGGATGGGCCGGTGATGCTCCGGCTCAGCAGGAAGCTCCTCCGGCGGAAGCTGTTCCATTTTTTCCTTTTTGGGCCGGTAGCAGATCAGCACCAGCAGCAAAAAGATTCCGGCGCTTGCCGCCGTAATCAGCAGTCCCAGCTCAAAGGCCCGGTTCCGGTAAACAAAGCGCAGGGTATGGGCTCCCTGGGACAGCAGCAGGCCGATCATGCAGTCGCCCACCAGGGTGATCTCCTGCTCCTCACCGTCCACATAGGCAGTCCAGTTTCCGTTCTGAGGAATGGAGGTATAGAGCAGGCCATCCCGGGCACAGTTGATGGTGCCCTCCACCAGGGTATTGTCAAAAGAGGTCAGGGTCATGGTGGAGCTGTTCAGCAGCTCGTAGCCCAAGCGGAACAGGGCATCGTCCAGGATAGCCACATTCACCGTGGCAGTGCCGCTCTCCCCTGCCTTGCAGATGATGCGGATGTCAATTACATCTCCTGCGTGGACATCGCCCACGGCCAGCATCTGGGGCAGGCTGATGGTCTCCCGATACAGCTCCGTACCATTGACGCTGACGTAGAAATCGTTGCGGCCCGGCAAATCCAGGCGGACACAGGCAAAGCCGTCCTGGTCGGCCACATAGGAGTAGATCACATTGGCCCCGGCCTCCGGATTGTTGAACCGGCAGAAGCCGCCCTCACTCTGGTCGGTGACTTCCACGCCGCTGCCATAGATGTCCCGATATTCCGGGTCCACATCGTGCCACACATCCCCGATCAGGCCGGTGGCCGCCCGGAACAGCCCGTTCTGGAACCCGAAGGAGCCGTCGCTTTCCAGGAAATTCACCTGGGCCAGCTGGGGCTCGGTCAAAAAGCCCAGAGGAAGATAGGCGGTATTGCGGTAGAGGTACACACTGCCATAGTGATGAACCTCCTCAAAGCAGCTGCTGGAACGGTCGTGGCCCTCCCGTTCGATCATATATTTCAGGCTCAGGAAGAGGTTGGCCACCGGGGAGCTCTCCTCGAAGCAGTAGCGGTTATAGGTGTTCTTGGCTCCGTAGCCCAGTGCACGCATAAACTCGGTGATGTGGACATTGGCGGAGCTGGTGAAGGTGGAGATACCGGAATAGCCGTTCAGCGCCCCATCGTTCAGGGTTTGGGCATGGGTGGTCTCCGCCCGGTAGAACAGGGTATCCTTCTCCCGCTCTTTCATATAGCGAATCATGGAGGCCGCCTGCTCTGTGCCCCGGGGATAATCGGACACGCCGGTTCCGGGGAAATAGAAGCCGAAGGCCGTCAGCGTGGCGGCCAGCTCAATCCCCATTACCACCCAAATGGCTCTCCGGGAGCTGACCCGACGGCGGCGAACCAGCTTCCGAGCCCGGAGGATCTCCTCCGGAGTTTCCTCCCGCAGCTTGGGCTTCCGGTTCCCCAGCATCAGGATCAGAACATAGAGGGCGAAAAAGGACACATTATATATAATATAGATGGGCAGCTCGATCACCGTGCCAAAGAGCCGGATGCTCTGCCTCGACAGCACATCCCGGCAGGAACAGAGGATGGCGCCGGTAAGCAGTCCGGCGGTGAGAATCTGCAGAAGGTCGAATTTTCGCCGCAGCGTCCAGGCCCGGTAGGCCATATACAGCAGTACAAAGCTGTACAGGAAGCTGAACCGGTAGGGAATCATATTGGGAAAATGAAAGCCGTGCCAGATGTAGTCCAGCTGGCGGATGATGAAGCTGACGTTAAAAAACACCAGCAAAAATCCGCAGCAGAGCTTTTCCCGAAGCTTCACATCCCCGGCCATGAAGAACAGCAGCCCCAGCAGGATAGTGCCCACGCCGCAGTACAGGTTGGGCAGCCCCTCCTTAAAGGAGGGCTCAATGCCGCCGCCCATGTTCCCCGCCACCTGGCGCATAGCGTCCAGCAGGCCCTTCAGGTCATGGGTGGAGGCGATGTTCAGCCGGAAGCCGGTGGGGAATTTGTTCACGCTGGACTGGGTGGTTTGCAGAGCCGCCAGGGAGGTCAGGGAGAGAATGGTGGTCATGCCGATGGCCAGCACCGAAAATATCCCAATCCAGAACAAATCTGCAAAGAACCGCTTCCAGCCCCGGGGGCAGCAGATTTCATAGCAGAAGAAGCTGAGGAACACAAAAAAGCAGGTGAAGAGGCCAATATAGTAGTTGGCCAGCACGGACAGGGCCAGGGTCAGGGTGTAGAGGATGGATTTCCGGTCCCGCAGCAGGCTCACCATCCCCAGAACCACCAGGGGCAGCAGGGCAAAGGTGTCCAGCCACATCACATTCCACTGGTAGCCCAGGGCCCAGGCGCACAGAGCATAGAAGCCGCCGAACAGGGCGATGGAAAAATCCTCCCGGTCAAAGATTTTTCTCAGGAAGATGCTGAAAAACAGTCCCGCCAGCCCAAGCTTCACAGGCATCAGCAGAGAGAAGTAATTCAGCACCTGGCTCTCCGGCACCAGGACGCTGAGCAGGTTCAGCGGGCTTCCCAGATAGTAGGCGATCATGCCCAGGTAGTCCACGCCCATTCCCACATCCCAGCTGTAGAGCAGGCTGTCCCCGCTGCGCAGGGCCTGGCGGAACGCCACGAAGAAGGGATAATACTGGTGGTAGTTATCCGAATACAGCATGGCCCTGGCGCCGAAGGGATGATAGCCGTTGACGATCATTACCCCCAGCATTCCAAGGAAGGGAATCAAAAAGGCCAGTGCGTGGTTCTTCCAGCCCCACTTCCAGCTGGTTTTTTCTGATAATTTCATTTCGGTGAATCCTCCCGAATGTTTTCTAACCATTCTACCATGATTTTCCCCCGGGGTAAAGGGTTTTTATTCGGGAACTGCGAAAGATTTCCTTAAGATCGCTTAACACGCTGCCATATCCCCCCAGGGGCAGGCCTTGACCCGCCCGCTTGGAGCGTCAAACAACGGCAGTGCGTTGAATGGTGGTGGGTAAAGACTTCTGATAAAGGCCCCTTACACAGGGGAGCCTCCCTCAGAAGCTTTCCCTGGTTCCATTCACCGAAACGCTCAAAATACGTTACGAGAGCGGGAGGCTAATAGCCTCCCCTACAGTGAAGCGGGAAGTGCGCCAGACACCATTCCTAACTCCTAATTATCTCATATCTTATATCTCTCTTGCGGCGCAGCATCGCCCTATATCTGCCTCCACAGGTACTGCTCCCAGGGCAGTTTGCTCCCTGTTCCCTGGGGAATCAGCTGGCGAAGCCCCTGGCACAGGCAGCGGAGCTTGTTTTGCAGCCGGGCAGAGAGGAACAGCTCCCGGTTGCCGGATTCCAGAGCTGCCCAGAGCAGCTCCGCCCGGTCGGCGGCGGGACTTTCGGCAGCGGCGGGCGTCACAAAGGCATCCTGCTCCCACTGGCTCTGCCCATAGACAAAGCCCGGGGGATTCAGACTCTCCCATCGGTCCAGGGCATCGGAGTCCATAAGCAGCCGCCGTTCCAGAAGCTCGCTCAGCAGCCGGGTCATGGTTTTCTCGACCTGGTTGGAAACTGCCACCGCCACATAGCAGTCCCGTCCGCTCCAAAACTGGATGCCGTATTCCTCACCCGCCTCGGTATGGATGCTCCGCACCGGACAGAGATAGAACCGGTCGCCCCGGTCAAAAGCAGCCTTCACCAGCTCCTTGGGAAAGGGGCTCAGAGCTTTTTCAATGCCTGCCAGGGTTTCCAGCACCGGAGCGGAGACATGCTCCGGCTCCAAAGTGATTCCCTTGGGCGCTGTCCGGACTCCCTCGGTGTTCAGCAGCACCTGAACTCCATACTGATTTTCCAGGTAGTTCCCACGCTGGCGGCATTGGGCCAGGCCCTTCCCGTCCGGGTTTTCCTGGGTATGCAGGGCTGTAATCTTGACCTGGGAATCCCGGATGGACTTCCACTCCGGCTCCCACTGGTAGAGCATCCCGCCCGCCGTGAAGAGCACCCGGCTGTCCTCTGTGGCCCAGGCACGCTCCGGCGTGCCGGGGAGGCCCGTCTGAGCCAGACGATTGCCGGTGCTCAGGTCGTACACCGCTAGGGTTTCCCCACCCTGGCACACCAGGGCGGCATTTTTGCCCGGGAGAAAGGTCAGGAGGCGCCACTCCGTGGGGAGGGGGAGCATGGTCTGCCCCAGATAGAGACAGTCCCAATGGCCGCATCTGACGCAGAGGCGGCCTTCCCCATCCGCTCCGGTGACCAGGGGAGAATCATCAACCGTCCCCCCATCCTCCAGGCTTATGTACTGGCTCTCCCACTCCCTCTGGCAGATCAGAAGTCCCTCCTGCTCCATCAGGGCCGTGGGTATCAGCCCTCCCTGCTCCCGCAGCTTTCGATAGATGCCAGTTTCCAGGTCCAGCTCCATCAGTGCCTGGTCGTCGGCATAGTAAACCAAAGTTCCAGCTCCATTCATCACCGGCGTGGAGGCGCAGTCCGTCAGGCTGTAATTCCCCTCCAGAATCAGGTCAGAGGAGAAGACGCTGAGGGTCTGTTCTTTGGGATCAAAGCAGCCAATCCTCTCTCCCCCGGTGAAAATTTCCGACCCGGTCATCACCTCCACCCGGGAAGTGATCGTCAGTCCCCTCCCCTTGCAGCGAAGCAGCTCAGCGCCGCTTTCAGTGGGCCAAAGTATCAGAAGATCCTTCCCAAAGGTCAAAAAACGACAATCTGCGGCATCCATTGGATAGCATCGCAAATTGTCGTTTTCTGTTTCTGTTGAAGGTGGCAGTCTGGTTTCCCGTGGAGAAGCGGCTTGTCCGCAGCCCGTCAGCAGCGTGCACAGCAGCAGCGCCGCCAAAAAAATATTTTTCATCATTGCCTCCTGGCCAGGGTGTAGTCGTCACCCTGTCGATAGTAGGGACAATGCTGGCTCCTGGATGCGCTGATGCGGTAAACCTCATCCTCGTCCAAATCCATCAAACACTGCCAGCAATCGTACTCCTCATCATAATCATAATACCAGCAGGTGTCGCACTGGGTCGAATCCATGGTCAATCCTCCAGAATTTTGAAAGAAAAATTCTGATTCTCGTAAATCAGGTAACTGTGTCTCCCATCCTTGGGAATGGACACGCTTCCCGGGTTCAGGCAGCGGATGCCGTTTACGGTCCTGTCCAGCTTGACGTGGGTGTGGCCGAAGAGGAAGCAGCTCCCCTGGGGCAGGGGCGGGAGGGCGTCGGGATTCTGGTGATGGCCGTGGGAGAGGTGGAACAGCTTCCCGTCCACCAGCAGCTGGGCGTAGTCCGCCATGCAGGGGAAGGGTAACACCATCTGGTCAACCTCCGCCTCGCAGTTGCCCCGGACGGCCACAATCTTTTCCCTGATTTCGCTGAGCATGGGGATCACCTGCTTGGGAGCATAGTCCCTGGGCAGATCGTTCCGGGGGCCGTGGTACAGCAGGTCCCCCAGCAGCGCCACCCGGTCCGGGTTCTCTTTTTTGATTTCCTCCATCAGCCTGCCGCACCAATAGGCGCTGCCGTGGATGTCCGACGCAATGAGCAGCTTCATTTGTTTTCTCCCAAAGAATCCAGATAGTTTTCAATGTCAAAGGGCTTCAGCTTTTCGTCCTTTTTCAGGTACAGAGGGTGGTGAGGGTGGCCCTTTCGGGTGATGGCCCCGGCGCAGTACCAGCTGGCCCCGTATTCCTCACCGATTCGGAGCATATCCCGCAGGCACTGGGTCAGATACCCCCGCTTTTCGATGATGGCGCCCCAGGCGGCCCAGACGGCGGGAGATTGGGAAATGGACAGCACATATCGGAAAGCAGCCATGTTCTCCCGGTGCAGGGCCTGGTTACAATGGCGCTCCATGGCGTTGGGGTCCGTGGCCCGCTGGGCATAGACGTTGAACATCAAAAAGCTGTCGAAGCCGTTGCCCAGGGCAATCCGCTCCACGGATTTCAGGGTGTTGTCCAGGCAGCCGGGCCGGGCGGTGGAGGGATTGATGCCAATGCAGATCAGCGGGTTTTTCCCCCGGGTGCCCAGGATGTAACGGTAGTCGCAGTAAAAGCACGGGGCGTAGAGCCACCGTTCGATGTCATAGTCCGCCGAGGGGGTGTTCGCCCCTTCCAGAGCGGCGGCAAAGCTTACCAGCTCCAACGCGGCGGTGTCGCCGGAGGGGACGTGCATCAGCCTTCCGCCTCCTTCTCCTGGGGGAACCACCAGCTCTTGGAGGGGTCGTAGAAGTCGCATTTGTCCATCTCGTGGCCGGTCTGCATACACCATCCGGCGAAGGCGGTGTCCATAAAGGGATACACCCCGTCCATGGTGGATTGGACAGACACCGCGGAGCCGTCCTTCAGGGTCAGTTCGATGACGGTGCTGCCGCCAGTGACCACATAGAGCCTCTGGCTCACGATCTCCCCATACCGGTGCTCCTGGGAGGCTCTGCCAAAGCGGCAAAGCAGGAAGCTCTCCCCGTCATAGAAAATGCCGTAGCTCAGATAGTGCACTACCAGCCCCGCACCCATGAGCAGCACCACAATCCCGGCCCAGAGCAGAACCTTCTCCCCGTTGATTCCGGCGAGAATGCCCAGCACGCCCAGCACACAGAACATCACTCCAAAAATGCCGTAGCGCTTGCTGGCCCGGACGGCCAGGCCCGAACGGTGCTGGGCCTTGCTGCGAAAGAGCTTCATAAACGTCTTGTCCACCACCCGGCATATGGCAAACACCAGGGCGGCAATGACAACGATAACCAATACCTGCATTTTAATCTCCTTTTCTCTAAGGAAGCTCTGATGAAATCGGCAAGAGCTGACAGTGAGAGATTTTGACACAGACGAAAGTTTTGAAATTGGTGGAATACTGGATGTATTTCCCAATTTCAAAACTGCACGGATGGGGCAAAAGATCCGTCTGTCAGCCGCAGACGATTTATTCAGAGGTTCCCTAAGCCCAGATCACCAAGTCCACCGGAATGTCGAATTCCTCGGTTTCCAGCTTCTCCACCATCTGAAATTCATAGCACAGGGCCACGGTGGGGTGGCCCGGCTCCCGGGAGAGGAACTTATCATAAAAGCCGCCGCCGTAGCCAATGCGGCGGCCCTGGGGGTCAAAGGCCAGTCCCGGCATCAGCACCAGGGCGCTTTCGTCCTCCGCCACCGGGCCGTCGGCCAAGGGCTCGGGAATTCCTGCATAGCCGGGCCCCACCTGGGTCAGGTCCTCCAGGCAGATGAATTTCATCTCGTCCCCATAGACCTTGGGCACCGCCACCTGCTTCCCGTCGGCCAGGGCCTGCTCCAGGATGGGCAGGATGCGCACCTCCTGGTTGTAGGGCAGATACCCATACAGCGTCCCTGCCTGGCGGTAGGCGGCGCTCTGTAAGAATTTCCGGCACAGCGCCTGGCTGCGGCGCTGAATTTCCGCCTCTGTCATGGCCCGCTTCCTGGCCCGGATGGTCTTGCGAAGCTCTCCTTTATTCATTGGGCTCCTCCTTGGGATGGACAAACATCCGAAACCACAGGAAAATGGCGATCTGCCCCGGAATTCCCAGCAGGAATACCTTCCAGGCATTAAAATGCAGGAATGCCCAGATGGAGACGTAAATGCTGGCCAGGCTCCCCCACACAATTGTGGAGATCAGTGCCTTATTCCACCGGAAATCGTGCCAGGCGGAGCGCAGACTCAGCAGAACAATGGCGTTGACGGGAATGGCATAGAAGAAGGCCAGGTAGCTGTTGGGGATGGAAAAGGAAGAAAACACCACAAATGCGAAAAGCGCCACGAACCACACCAGAGTAGTAGACAGTCCCAGGATGATGTTCTTGTTGGCCTTCCGTTTCAGCGCCTTCTCGGAGACCTGGGTCATGGCCCGCTCCAAAGTGGAGGGATTTCCCGGCAGAGCGTTCACATCCCCCAGCAGATCATCCACCGTCACCTGAAACAATGCGGCCAGGTGCATCAGGGTGAGCACATCGGGTACGGAGTCCCCCCGCTCCCATTTGGACACCGCCTTGTCGGAATAATTCAGCTTCTCCGCCAGGGTCAGCTGGGTCAGGCCTGCCTGCTTGCGGTAAAATGCAATGTTCGCCCCGATTCGGGTCTTCACCTGTTCGTCGTCCATGGACTTTCCTCCAACTCAATATCCTTGTTAGTTTAACATATCTCCCCCTCAAATGCAAATAAAAAAACGAGCGGGCAGGGCCCGCAGCCAATTTCGCACGGGGCTGGTCTGTGGTCGTTACCCCCGAACTCAGCCCGGTGACGCTCTTGCGGTGGAAATTCCCTTCGCACTGCCCTTCTAACTGTAGGGGAGGCTATCAGCCTCCCGCCAGGTTAAACGCCTGAGTGTTCCGTTGAATGGAATCAGGTAATGGTTACTGAGCCAAGGCTCCCTGTGTAAAGGGAGCTGGCAGCGAAGCTGACTAAGGGATTGGGCGGTGGACACCGAAATGACGGTACAGCCCAATGCGGGGAGGTGCGCGCCCCCATCGTCTTGGTTTGTACCACTGCGCCCAACGAATCTATCCCGCAACTGCCTACTGCCCAATCCCCCCTGCCCCCCTTTACACAGGGGGGGCATGAGCTCAGAAGCCGGTACTTGCTACCATTCAACGGAACACTCAATATCCGTTACGAAAGCGGGAGGATAATATCCTCCCCTACGGGTATCCCGTTAAATTCCTAACTCCTCATTCCTAATTCCTAACTCCTAACTCCTAATTCCTAACTCCTCATTATCTCATATCTCGTATCCCATATCTCCCAAGAAAAAGCCCTGCCCGGTTGGGCAGAGCTTAATCGATCAAACGGTGTGGCCTTTTCTCTTGATGACCTCCACCACCTGATCCACATATTTCTGGCAGATTTCCTGGCTCTCGGCCTCCACCATCACCCGGATGACGGGCTCCGTGCCGGACTCCCGCACCAGGATTCTTCCGGTGTCCCCCAGTTCGGCGGCCACCTGGGCCACTGCGGCCTGGACATCCTCGTCGGCCTGGGCGTTGGCCTTGTTGGCCACCCGGACGTTTTTCAGCACCTGGGGATAGAAGGTGAAGCCCTGGCACAGCTCGTGGAGGGTCTTCTTCTTATCCATCATCACCTCCATCACCATCAGGCTGGTGAGGATGCCGTCTCCGGTGGAGGCGTGCTTGGAGAAGATGATGTGGCCGCTCTGCTCGCCGCCCAGGCGGTTGTTGTTGAGCATCATGTGCTCGTAGACATACTTGTCGCCCACCTTGGTCTTGGCGTACCCGATGCCCAGCTCGTCGAAGGCCTTGTACAGGCCAAAATTGCTCATCACCGTGGTGACCACGGTATTACCGGGCAGCATTCCCTTTTCCTTCATATACTTGCCACAGATGTAGAGGATATGGTCGCCGGTGACAATCTCTCCCTGTTCGTCCACGCACAGGCACCGGTCGGCGTCCCCGTCGTAGGCGAAGCCCACATCCAGCCCGTTGTCCACCACGTATTTTTGCAGCACCTCAATGTGGGTGGAGCCGGCGTTCTGGTTGATGTTGAAGCCGTCGGGCTCGGCGTTAATCACATAAGTCTTGGCCCCCAGGGCGTCAAAAACGGATTTGGCGATGTTCCAGGAGCTGCCGTTGGCACAGTCCAGGCCGATGCGCTTGCCCTTGAAGGAGTACATGCCCAGGCTGATGAGGTAGCCCACATACCGGTTCCGCCCGGCCACATAGTCCACCGTCCGGCCGATCTGATCCCGCTTGGCCAGGGGCAGCTCCTCCCAGCGGCGGTCAAAGGCGAATAGGTCCCCATCCAGATAGGCCTCCACCAGGCGGATCACGCTTTCATCCATCTTCTCCCCGGAGCCGTTGATGAGCTTGATGCCGTTGTCGTAATAGGGATTGTGGCTGGCAGAGATCATGATGCCGCAGTCAAAATCCTCGGTGCGCACCACATAGGCCACGGAGGGGGTTGTGGTCACGTGGAGCAGATAGGCATCCGCCCCGGAGGCCACCAAGCCGCCCACCAGGCTGTACTCGAACATATAGCTGCTGCGGCGAGTATCCTTGCCGATGACGATCTTTGCCGGCTCGTCGGACCCGGCACGGTGCTTGATCTGGCAGTAGTACCACCCCAGAAAACGGCCCACCTTGTAGGCGTGGTCGGCAGTAAGGGTGCAGTTGGCCTCCCCACGGAAGCCGTCGGTTCCAAAATATTTACCCATGGTGTTCTCCCTTCGAGAAAAATTAGAAGTTAGGAATGAGGAATTGTCCATATTGGCTTTGCCCGGGAAATTGGTGTTTGGCGGTCAGATTCGGATTATCCCGTAGGGGAGGCTATTAGCCGCCCGCGCAGAACAATCCCCGAAAATGGTACAAGTTCAGGCAAATTCGTATTATTTCCCATTCATCGAAACACTCAAAATACATTACTTGGCGGGAGGCTAATAGCCTCCCCTACAGTGAAAAGGGCCGTGCGGCAAATCGCCAAATTACAATTTATGAGGCGGGTTCGGATTACCCGTAGGGGCAGCGCACGAGTTTGCTTCCCGGCCCTGCTCGCCGATTCAGATTTTGGGGACAATCTCTCCGCTGTTTTTCCAGATGCTGTTTTCGGGAACCACACCCCGGACACAGCTGGTGGGGTAGATGTTGGTGTGGGGGCCGATGACGGTGCCGGGATTCAGGACACTGTTGCAGCCCACCTCCACAAAATCACCCAGCATGGCGCCGAATTTCTTCAGCCCCGTGGGAATCTGCTCCTGGGCGGACTTCACCACCACCAAGGTCTTGTCGGACTTCACGTTGGAGGTCAGGCTTCCGGCGCCCATGTGGGATTTGTAGCCCAGGATGCTGTCACCCACATAATTATAGTGGGGCACCTGGACGTTATCAAAGAGAATCACGTTTTTCAGCTCCACGGAGTTGCCCACCACGCAGTTCTCCCCCACCAGG
>Ga0129308_1002943_pt1 | contig 13280 bp, 10 predicted proteins | sample L827metagenome_FD_94440 | JGI IMG/M metagenome (GOLD analysis project Ga0129308, IMG submission 94440) | Ring-tailed lemur group fecal microbial communities from Wisconsin, USA - L827 metagenome | ecosystem: Host-associated > Mammals > Digestive system > Large intestine > Fecal | place: USA...
ACGTTAGCATCGACCGCCATACCCAGCGTCAACACCATACCGGCAATACCCGGCAAGGTAAGAACGGCTTGGAAAGAAGCAAGGATACCCATCGTGAAGAAGATGTTCAATACCAAAGCACCGTCGGCGATCAATCCCGGAATCAATCCGTAGAATGCGCACATATAAACCATCAACAGCACCAATGCCAAAACGAAAGAAATCACACCGGCATTGATAGCCTCTTGTCCCAAAGACGGACCAACCACATCTTCCTGAACAATCTGTACGGAAGCGGCCATCTTACCAGATTTCAATACGTTCGCTAAGTCCTTCGCCTCTTCCGGTGTAAAATGACCGGTGATCTGTGAACGACCTCCCGTAATCTCATCGTTTACGTTCGGAGCGGAATAAACCATCTCATCCAAAACGATAGCGATCTGGCGACCGATATTCTCTTTCGTCAAACGAGCCCAAGCCTTAGAGCCTTCGGCGTTCATAACCATGTTAACCATTTGCTCCGAACGACCGGCTTGTTGCATAAAGTCAGCGTTAGCATCCGTTACCACGTCACCACCTAAAGCGGGACTTCCGTCACGGTTCGTTACCTTCAAGGCATATAATTCATAGAATTGCTCCTTATCATCGATCGCCTTAACACCCCATTTCAAAGCCAAGTTACGAGGCAATACCTCTTTCACTTGTTTCATGTTCAGGTATTCACTGATTTTATTCATGTCTTTCGCATGAGCGATACCTACCGTCGAACCCGGAGACAACTGACCGTTGTACTGGCTAATCTGCAATAAAGCAAATAATGGATGTTGCTTAGCGAACTCTTCCATACTTTGATTAGCCTCCGTATCTTTTTTATCTTGACCAAGCTCAGCCAACAAAGAATCGGCCTCGCTTACATTCGAGTCAGCGGCATCAGCGATTTTCTCTACATTACCGGTAGCGGCAGCTACAGAATCAGCGGAAGTCTCCTTACTTAGGATAGTAGCCAATACATTATCAGCGGCAACCAATTGTTGATAGATTTCCGGCAACTTATAAGTTTCCCAGAATTCCAAGTTAGCGCTACCTTGAAGCAACTTACGAACACGTTCCGGTTCTTTCACACCCGGCAACTCAACCAAGATACGACCCGCTGTCTCCAAACGTTGGATGTTCGGAGAAACCACACCGAAACGGTCGATACGAGTACGCAATACGTTGAATGAGTTATCAATCGCACTCTGTAACTCTTGTTTCAATACAGAGACAACCTGAGCGTCTGAGCTCTGGGGCGTGATTTTATCTTTTAACTCGAATGTACTGAAAATAGCGGAAAGACGTGCGCCGCTATCCAACTTCTTATACTCCTCAGCGAAAAGGTCGATGAAATCTTTTTGGCTAGTCGCTTGATGCGCGTAAGCTAAATCCAACGCCTTGTTGAAATTCTCGTCTTGGTTGTTGTTAGACAACGAACGGATTACATCCGCCACGTTCAACTCAAGGACAACGTTCATACCGCCCTTTAAGTCAAGACCTAAACTAATTTCCATTTCACGGCATTGCTTAAGCGTATAGCCTAACCATACCTTCTGAGTAGATAGTGAGTCTAAATAAGCACTCTCTTTCGCAGGATCTCCACCCGCATACTCAGCGGCTTTACTGTTGTAATGTTGCGTCACGAACGAGAACGACAAATAGAACAAACAGACAAGCGTAAGTAACACCGCGAAGACCTTTACAAATCCTTTGTTTTGCATCTGAATCTTAGGTTTATGTTATTACATTATTTATATTCGTTTTTTCACAGGGTGCAAATATAGACTTTTTTTCTTTGATAAAGAGCAATTAGTATAATTATTTGTCACGCTCATAGTTTATTTCAAACGCAAATGTATATCTTTGGGGCTAAAATAATAAGGAAAATATACCATGAAACAGTTATTATTCGCTCTGTTATTTATCCCCGCCCTGCTATTCGCGCAAGAGGATCAACACTATCTGGCAGGGGCCGTTCCGGTTGCAGACGGTAAAGTCGTTTTTACCCGAGAGATTAATGCCCCCTCTTTAAGCAAGGCACAAATCTACCAGCAACTATTAAAATGGGGACAAGAAAATTTTAACACAAAGGAAAGTAGAGTCGCTTATCAAAATGAGGCAAAAGGCGAGATCGCCATTATCGGGGAAGAATATATAGTATTCTCCAGCACAGCCTTATCCCTCGATCGGGCGATGATGAAATACCGTATTATCATTGAATGTAAGGAACAGGCTTGTACCCTGCAACTTGCGGGCATCCGATATGAATATAACGTGTCTTACCAGAACGAGCCGGAGAAATACCTAGCCGAGGAATGGATCACGGACGAGTATGCCTTGAATAAGAGCAAGACGAAATTGAACCGTATCAGCGGTAAGTTCCGTAGGGCCACGATTGACTTCGCGGATAAGACGTTCGATAGCGCAGCCAACACATTAGGCGCACAGTTGCTGACAACCGCACCGGTAGAACCAGTATCCGCTCCGCAACGGGAAACACGACCTGTGGCACCGATGGAAGGTTTCGTAGCGTTCCAAGCTGACAAAATACCTAGCACGATCCTCCAAATGTTACCGGACAACGCTTTACAGATCAAAGCCGTAAAAGGAAATACGACCGACCCGAACGTTGAATGGAAAGGCATAGGCAATATGTTCGGTCAAACGATCAGTACAATCTCCATATCCAAAGATAGTCCTGCTTATAAAGCGATTGGCAATAACGGCGTATATCGATTATCCTTCTCCAAGCCCGGCACTTCTGCCGATGCGCCATGGATTATTATCGAGTGCCGTAAACAAGGCGAGACTTCCGAAGGACAGCAAACGATGTTAATCGGCGAGATTACGAATGTATGGATCAAATAACGAAAAAGAGAGTTGCATTTATGAAAAAGATTCTATTATTAATATATATGATGTTCCCTGTGCTAGTCATGGCGCAGGGGCATAAAGGCGAGGTAGACGAATGCGCCCCCATGAAAAACGGAAAGGTTTGCTATAGCGATGATGTAGAGATCGAGAATACCTCTAAACTAGAGATATTCAACGCTATTAACGCATGGGCTAAGAAATCTTATGGAAAAGATGTCTTCTTATCCAACGTAAACTCGAACAAGAACAAAGGGACCATCTTCGTAAGCTCTAAGGTTGAATTATTGTTGAATGATACAGACAAGACTATTATTAAATATAAAATGCGTATCACCTGCTTCGACAACCGGTACACGATCGAGGCGAGCGATATCGTATATCAATACGATCCGCTAAACGATAAAAAGTACAAGACCTATAAAGCGGAAGATGTGATCGCCAATAATGGGGATAGCAATACGATAGCGCTGATCAAAGATCCTAAGCTATTCTGTAACGCTACCTTCTTCTTTGTCGAGAACTTGTTCGCCGACGTATTTGACGCTGCGCAGAACGCAGAATCCGAGTGATGAAACCTTTTATTCAAGTTTCAGATAACACCATAACGGGTAGTGGTCTGAATAAGCGACCTTATCCACGGAACAATTCATAGAGGTCATGTTCGGGGAATGCAGGATATTATCGATACGGAACCAAAAGAAATTTTGATTATAGGTAATACCCATTCCCCGGCCAGACTCGGCAAAGGCATCCGTCAAATCCCCTTGGATCGTACGGTGCGCATAAGAGATAGGCGTATCATTAAAGTCACCACAGACTAAGACATACTCTCCTTTCGCGTTCTTAATCTCTTCTGATACCACTTCCGCTTGCTTAGCCCGAATCCGGAAAGCAGGTCCTAGCTTTTGCTCGAACGCTCCTTTCAAATCGTCCAACCCATCCGAGCTAAAGCTCTTTATAAGGGATGAATAACGGGTCCGATCCTCCATCGTCAGTTTAAACGATTCCAAATGGTTATTAATCAAGGTCAACTTCTTTCCCTTGATGTTCACTTCATGTACGGAAGAGCCGTTATAATCCGAATCGTATTTCACCATCCGGGAATTCGACAGCGGATATTTGGAGAACACAGCGATGCCGAAACTCTGGAATTTCGTGGAGCTTTGATAAAATACGGAACGATAAGGATACATGCTCAACGCATCATAGATCTTAGAGGCAGTAAGGCTCTTCTCTGACTTAGCCGCAGCATATTCCTGCAAACAGACAATATCCGCGTCCGAGTTAGCGATATATTGGATAATCTTGTTCGGAGCGATCTTCGTATGATTCTTGTATCCAAAAGCCATCACATTATAAGTCAGCACCTTCAGCACCTCTTCCCGAGGAACATCCTTATGCGAGTGAAACGGGAAATAGCGTTTCACGGGGCCCCAACATAACAAGAAGGAGAATATGCCGATCAATAAGAACTTCCATTCCCATAAGAACAGCCAATAGACAATAAAGCAAAGATTGACTACACATAAGACAGGAAAGGCTAATCCCAGATAAGATAACGTCATACTCGTCTCAGGAGACACCCGATCCGAATAAGCCGAGACTATCAACAATACGACAGCCACCACATTCGCTACGACGAATAAGAATTGAAGAAAAATCCGTAGAGTTTTCATAAGTATCTGTTATTTCTTACTGGCGTCGAAAAGTCGCTTTTTCTCTTCAGCGGAAAGGCTCTCATAACCGGAACGTTTCAATTTATCCAGTATAGTATCTAGATCCACCGACTCCTGATGTTTACGTGCGTTATACTCATAATCCGTCTCGTTACGTTTATAAGTCACACGCATCTTCGGTTTCCGTTTGCCCCAATTCACGAACCAGTCGATCAACCGATTCATTGGAGCGGTCAAGTCCTTTCCATTACGAATACGGGAAGCGAACCAGATACCAAACAAAGCCCCGCCGATATGGGCGATATGTCCTCCCGCGTTATCAGAAGTCATCGCCAACAAATCGATCACCAGCGTAAAGATAGCCAAATAAATTAATTTGATCCTTCCGATCAAGAATAAATTAATCTCCAAATCCTTCCGGTAAAATGACACGGCGAAAACGATCGCCATAACAGATGCCGAAGCCCCCATCAAATAGCTAAAAGAAGCCACGTTCTGGAAATAAGGGAAAATATTATAAGCAAGGACAAACAATATCGCACCCGCAAGACCTCCCAATATATACAAGCCTCCCAACTGCCGCTCACTGAAGAAATTCAAGAACAATCCCCCGAACCAATACAACCAAAGCATATTGAACAAGATATGCAAGAAGTCAAAATGAGTGAACATATAAGTAAACAACGTCCACGGACGGAAGAGCAAAAGTTCCGGAGAAGCCGGTAACTGCAAATACTGCAAGAAAGGCACCCCTTGCACATTAAAGAGCATAAACAATACGCTGGCCAAACGTATCAAGATAAACAAGCCTACATTTATATATATCAGTTTCGACAGGATATTACCCGACTGAAACGTACGCTTCAAATTAGTAAAAATACCGTCCATTGTCTACATCTTTCTTTTTCCAATAACGAATTAGGAAATAACCGAATAGCATACCCCCCAAATGAGCGAAATGCGCTACCGTATCGCCACCAAAACTAGCCACACCCATAAATAGTTCGGCAAGACCATAAAATATTACGAAATATTTGGCTTTAATCGGGATCGGTATGAACATCAAGTACAAAGGAACATTCGGGAAAATCATCGCGAACGCCAACAAGATTCCGAATACGGCACCCGAAGCGCCAATGGTCACGAAATAATTCAAAAACTCGCTTTTGCTGATAATCTGGGCTCCATTCAAGTTTATCATGTCTTGGCTAGCGAAGATCACATCCCGCAAATTAAAGAACCATACCACCTCTTGTACCAAACCGGCGCCTATACCCGTCACGAAGTAAAAAATCAAGAAACGTTTTGGGCCCCATACGTTCTCCAATACCCTGCCGAACATATAAACGGCGAACATATTAAAAAACACATGCGCGAACGAATGGGTATCGTGCATGAACATATAAGAAACGATCTGATAAGCCTTGAAGTCGGTAGCACCCGGGAAGTGAAGCCCTAATAAATCCACTAAATCGACACCGACTTTCGGAAGTACGAGGCTGGCTACCCAAAATAGCAAGTTTATAATGATAAGATTTTTCGTTACCGGCGGGATACTATTCAAGAACCCCGAATTTGTCTGATTCATCATATACTACGTTAATTTAGCGGCAAAGGTAAATATATTTTAGCCGTTTTTGCCCATAATAATACTAAAACATATGTAAATCGGTAAAAAAAGTAGGTTTTTCTTTTGTGATATTTCAAAATAAAACTACATTTGAAGCCGTCTATCGGTTATCATAGTTTTGTTTAATATATTAACAGTCAAACCATCATGAACAAATCAGAATTTATTAGTGCAGTCGCTGAAAAATCAGGGCTCAGCAAAGTGGATGCTAAAAAGGCAGTAGAAGCTTTTGTTGACACAGTTTCTAACGAATTAAAAGAAGGCGGTAAAGTCGCTCTACTTGGCTTCGGTTCATTCTCCGTATCAGAGAAGGCCGCTCGTAAAGGTGTTAACCCAAAAACTAAAGAAACCATTGAAATCGCAGCTCGCAAGGCCGTGAAGTTCAAAGCTGGTGCTGAATTGAACGAGCTAATCAAATAAGAAACACCATTATTCTCTATAGAAGAAGGATACGATGCAAAATTGTATCCTTTTTTTGTGTACCTTCGCGTGCAAATAAAATCCGAATTATAGTTAGACGAATATGGTTATCGAACAACAGATTACCGGGGCTATCATAGCCGGCATCAAAGAGCTGTACGGAGCGGATGTCACCGCTAGCCAAGTGCAGTTACAAAAAACGAAAAAAGAATTCAAGGGGCACTTGACCCTAGTCGTATTCCCATTCCTTCGCATGTCGAAGAAATCTCCGGAGCAGACCGCTCAGGAAATCGGTGAGTACTTGTTGAGAAACGAGCCAGCGGTAGCTGAATTCAATGTAATCAAAGGATTCCTTAACCTGACGGTCGCTTGCTCTTGCTGGATCGATTTACTGAACTCGATCAATGAGCAGCCCGCTTACGGTATCATTCCGGTTACCGAGCAGTCGCCTTTGGTTATGATCGAATATTCCTCTCCCAATACAAATAAACCGCTTCACTTGGGCCATGTCCGCAATAACTTATTAGGATACAGCTTATCGAAGATCATGAAAGCGAACGGTAACCAGATCGTAAAGACGAATATCGTAAACGATCGTGGTATCCATATCTGTAAATCCATGTTGGCTTGGCAGAAATGGGGAAATGGAGCTACCCCAGAGTCTACCGGAAAGAAGGGCGACCATCTGATCGGTGACTTTTACGTATTATTCAGCAACAAATTAAAAGAGGAGACCCATGCGTTAGAAGCGAAAGGCCTTACCAAGGAAGAAGCCGAGGCTCAATCCACCTTGATGGCGGAAGCCCGTGAGATGCTTCGTAAATGGGAAGCCGGAGATAAAGAGGTGCGTGCGCTTTGGGAAATGATGAATAATTGGGTATACGCCGGGTTCAACGAGACCTATAAGATGATGGGCGTAGATTTCGATAAGATTTATTACGAGTCTCAAACCTATCTGGAAGGAAAAGGCAAGGTGATGGAAGGCCTAGAGAAAGGGATTTTCTATCGCCGTGAAGACGGCTCCGTATGGGCTGATTTGACGAAAGACGGGCTGGATGAGAAATTATTGCTTCGTGCGGATGGAACTTCCGTCTATATGACGCAGGATATCGGTACCGCCAAGCTGCGCTTCGATGATTACCCGATCAATAAGATGATCTATGTGGTAGGGAACGAGCAGAATTATCACTTCCAAGTATTATCGATCTTATTGGATAAGTTAGGCTTCGAGTTCGGCAAAGGATTGGTCCACTTCTCCTACGGAATGGTAGAGCTACCGGAAGGTAAGATGAAGAGCCGTGAGGGAACGGTCGTAGACGCCGATGATTTGATGGCCGAGATGATCAGTACCGCACGTGAGATTTCCCAAGAATTAGGGAAATTGGACGAGATGACTCCGGAAGAGGCTGAGAATATCGCCCGAATCGTAGGTCTTGGCTCCTTGAAATATTTCATATTAAAGGTAGACCCTCGCAAGAATATGACGTTCAACCCGAAAGAGTCTATCGACTTCAACGGAAATACGGGACCGTTCATCCAATATACCTACGCCCGTATCCGTTCCGTATTGCGCAAAGCGGCGGAACAGGGCATCGTATTACCGGAGCAGTTACCGCTTACTTTCGCCATTTCCGAGAAAGAAGAGAACCTGATCCAAATGATCGCCGATTATGCGGAGATCGTGAAAGAGGCAGGTAAGCTATACAGCCCGGCCTGTGTCGCCAACTATATTTATGATCTGGTAAAGGAATACAATCAATTCTATCACGATTTCTCCATCCTTCGCGAAGAGAATCCGGAATTGAAGAACTTCCGTTTGGTCTTATCCGCCAATGTAGCTAAGATCGTGAAATCCGGTATGGATTTACTGGGCATCGAGGTTCCGGAAAGGATGTAAGATATTTTTTCCAACTTGAAAATGGGGAGATGACATACTCCCCTATTTAGTGAATTGAAAAGAGCCACTCGTGATGAGCAGCTCTTTTTGCTTTTTATACCTTCATTTAACCTCTTAAGCCTTTTTCCGTGTCGTACGTTTCTTCGTCGCGGCAGGTTTTTCCCCCGCCTCGGCGATTATCTTCTGGCATTCCTCCAAGGTCAAGTTCTCCGGTTTCTCTATCGTCTTAGGAATTCTGTAATTCTTTTTCTTATAAGAGATATAAGGGCCGAAGCGACCATTCAAGATCTCCATTTCAGGGTCCTCATCGAACTTCTTGATAAATCGTTGCTCATCCTTTTGTTTTTTTGCCTCGATCAACTCGATAGCTTCCTCGGCTGTTATCGACAAAGGATTCAAGCCCTTCGGTATGGATACGAACTTTCCATCATGACGGATAAACGGGCCAAAACGTCCGACAGCGGCCACCATGACCTTACCTTCATATTCACCGATCGTACGGGGTAGATCAAACAATTTCAAGGCTTCCTCCAAAGTAATCGTCTCGATAGATTGCCCCTTCATCAAGGTAGCGAACTGAGGTTTAGGAGCCTCTTTATCCTCCGGATGCGCCTGCCCGATCTGTACGACTGGGCCATAACGACCGATCTTCACGAAAACAGGTTTGCCGCTCTTCGGATCGATACCCAATTCACGCTCACCCACTTTATGCTCCGTACGGACAGAGGCTGCCTCTTCCACGATCGGATGGAATAGTTTATAGAATTTATCGATCGCGTCCGTCCATACCATCTCGCCTTCCGCTACGGCATCGAATTCCTTCTCCACACTCGCCGTGAAGTTATAATCCATAACGCCCGGGAAATACTCCATCAAGAAATCATTCACGACCGTACCGATATCGGTTGGCATCAACTTATTCCGGTCCGCTCCTACGATCTCCGTCTTTTGGACTTCCTTGATCGTATGCTGAGCCAAGGTTATGATATTATAAGTACGCTCCGTTCCTTCCTTATCCCCTTTCACGACATACTCTCGATTCTGGATCGTCTGGATCGTAGGAGCATAGGTAGAAGGACGACCGATTCCCAATTCCTCCAAACGGCGAACCAAACTTGCTTCCGTATAGCGGGGAGGACGTTGCGTGAAACGTTCGGTAGCGACTATATCCTTCATACTCAATACCTCGTTCAAGGTAACCGGAGGAAGAAGGCCGTTTTCCTGTTCCTTCTCATTCTCGTCATCAAAGCTCTCGCGGTACACCTGAAGGAAACCGTCGAAAGTAATGACCTCACCGGTAGCCACGAACTTCTCTTTCTTGCCGCCGATGCCTACGGAGATCGTCGTACGCTCCAACTCGGCGTCCGCCATCTGGCAAGCGATCGTACGTTTGCGGATCAATTCGTATAATCTCTTTTCCTGGGCGGTTCCGCTTATCTCATCATGGCTGATATAGGTCGGACGAATCGCCTCGTGCGCTTCTTGCGCTCCCTTGCTCTTGGTGTGATATTGACGGAATTTATAATATTTCTCACCGTAGGTATCCAAGATCGCTTCTTTAGCCGTCCCCAAAGCCAAATCACTTAAGTTCACGGAGTCGGTACGCATATACGTGATCAATCCGGACTCATACAGGCGTTGGGCGATCATCATGGTCTGCGAGACCGAATAGCCCAACTTACGGGCGGCCTCCTGCTGCAAGGTAGATGTCGTAAAAGGAGGGGCAGGTGTCTTGCGCACCGGCTTTTTCGAGATATCATCGATCGTGAAAGAGGCGTCCTTGCAAGATTCGAGGAATGCCTCCACCTCTTTCTTATCTTTCAACCGACGATTCAGCTCCGCCTTGAGGATGGTCGTACCATCCGGCAGGATAAAGCTGGCGATCACACGGTAAGCGGCCTCCGAGACAAACTCGTTGATCTCTCGCTCCCGCTCTACGATCAGACGTACGGCTACAGATTGCACGCGCCCCGCTGATAAAGCCGGTTTCACCTTACGCCAAAGAATGGGGGATAGCTCGAAACCCACGATACGGTCTAAGACACGACGGGCCTGCTGCGCGTTCACCAAATCGATATTGATATCTCTCGGCGTCTCGATCGCATGTAAGATAGCGTTCTTGGTAATTTCATGAAAAACGATACGTTTCGTATTCTCAGGTTTCAATCCTAATACCTCATATAAATGCCAAGAGATGGCCTCTCCCTCCCGGTCCTCATCGGAAGCCAACCAAACCTGCTCGGCTTTCTTCGCTTCGTTCTTCAATTCGGTCACGAGTTTCTTCTTGTCAGAGGGAATCACGTACTGGGGGGCATAATTGTGTTCGAGGTCTATACTGAAATCTTTCGTTTTCAAGTCGCGGATATGACCGTAGCTAGACATAACCTTATAGTCCTTTCCGAGGAACTTCTCGATGGTTTTTGCCTTGGCGGGTGACTCCACTATTACCAAATTCTTTTGCATATCTATTTTTTGCTGGTTAGAAATCGGGTGCAAACTTACACAAATAATTAACGTACGCGGTATATCAATCACTAAAAAAGCGTTTTTTCCTATACATTATATATATAGTCATGCGTTTCTATTTACCTTCGCAGGACAAAATCAAAAGGCTATTCAAAAATATGGAAGAGATAAAGCGACTTATTTCAGAGAATAAACTAGAAGAAGCGATCCGGCTCTTGGACGCTTACCTCACGGAGCAACCGAGATCCGACGAGGCTTGGTTTCTCCTCGGAAAAGCTCATTATAAACTAGGCAACGTACGCCTAGCCCTCAACAGCTACCTGCAAGCGATAGAGATCAATCCGGAAAGCCCGGCACAAGCGGCCTACGATATGGCGATCAAGGTGCTGGATTTTTATAATAAGGATATGTACAACCATTAAGAAGACAGAGCACCCGCACCCAAATAAATTCTAGAAGTACAAGTAACTCGACTTTATGCATTTATGAAGTTAGTTGTTATTGATATAGCGTTTATTTGTATAATGCTCATTTACAACCTATAACGTAAGCTCGTCATAATAGGCATCGTTAAAGGCTTACAATGGGCATTCTTAGCACCTAACATTGCCCATCGTAACTTGTAGAGAGGGGCATGCCCCGTCTCTACAAGTTATACAATGAATTTATGTTTCTTTGGCTATCAATCTTCCACCGGAGTAATCGTATAGTTATGCAGACAGAAGAACTCCTCGGTCAGTATAGCCGGAGGGATCTTCCCGTCTTCCAAGGAGTATGCCTCTCCACTGAACCGAACCTCCAATCCCTCTTGCTGATAAGCCTTCGGCATATCTTCCACATAGTAATTACCCACAAAATCGATCGGCTTGGAGCAAACGATGGCCCATAGATTCACCCGATCGTCCCAACGGATTTGGCCAGACTCATCTACCAGATCCGTCCTTTGTGCATCCTCATGCTCATCATCATTACCGCAAGCAGTAAAGCTTAGTACCATGAGTGTACATAAGAATACAAATGTCGATAAACGTCTCATAAATTGATGATATTAAATTAAACTCTATTCTCTACTATTACAAAGAGATTTTATGACTTTCATATGTCCCATCAGCTAATCGCAATTTAAGCAAATATACTCCCTGGGGTAAACTGTTCATATCTATAGTTGTATTCCCCATCGGAGAAAGATTTCCATTCAGCACTAAAGTAGCTTTCAATAAATCAAATATTTCATAAGAACTATTTTGATCAATATATTGAGATATATTATATTGACTATTGGTTATAGAGGTATAAACACCTGTACTTGGAAGAACCACCCAAACCAACCTTCCAGTAGAAGAGTTATACCAATCAACTTCAAAAGAGTAAGTCCCAGACATTCCAACTTTTACCGTAGTTGGACCATTAACTTTCGTTACAACCGAACGTCCAATTTGCACAACCTTAGAAGCTAAGGTAGTACCAGAAAGTTTCGCAGCAATATTAGAATAACCAATTAGGACCAGAATACAAAGTAGTATGAGCTAAAGTTTTACCTACTCCATCAAAACTTCCATTACTACAATTATGATTATATGTGGCCCAACGTAATTTCACATCCGCATTTGCAGGATCTGAAACTTCAGAAAAAGTAATACCAGCTGCACCATTCCACATTGAAAAAGCATTCTGAATTGCGGTTCTTTGCTGCGAAGACGTTAATTTAGAGGAAGTATTACAAATACAATAGGTTAACTGCTTCTTAGTCCATTTATACCCATGAACATCGTAATAAGGCTCTACCAAAGGAGCAGAACCTTCCGCATAATAAACATCTAAAGGATATTCAATTATCTCTTGAGCAAAACTACTTGCTACTACAAAAGATAATAACACGAATAAATATAAAGATTTTCTCATAAGAACTACTTTTTAATAATTAAACATTAGAAATTAAGGTAAACTAATTATGGCAAATAGCTTAGATTTCCCATTCGTAAATATACAAAAAAATAAATGAAAGACCTTACATTATATCGGCTCACCCGATATGTATTGGGGACAGACTTAATCCAAAAGGATATGACAAGAAACGCAGATGTCAGCTTAACACCATGAATAGTATCTTTTTGATTGAAATATCTTCCTTTTCGTAACATAGCTCGTTGGCTATAATAGCCAACGAGCGTAAAGAGAGAGCGCAAACAAGCTGCCGTAACTGCTTTTTAACACGATAAGCATCGTTATTTAACAAATATGTACGTGTCAACCCACATATTTAGCTGTATCAACCCACACATATGGCAGTGTAAACCCACACGTA
>Ga0129308_1002944_pt1 | contig 13277 bp, 12 predicted proteins | sample L827metagenome_FD_94440 | JGI IMG/M metagenome (GOLD analysis project Ga0129308, IMG submission 94440) | Ring-tailed lemur group fecal microbial communities from Wisconsin, USA - L827 metagenome | ecosystem: Host-associated > Mammals > Digestive system > Large intestine > Fecal | place: USA...
AACAGGCTCGATACCTGATGATGTCTGAGTCATCAAGCTCACCGTTCCTGTCGGGGCGATAGTCAGACAGGCAATATTTCTACGGCCATATTTTTCCAATGCCTTCCCGAACTCTGGATCTGCTTCCTTCAATCTGTTGATAAAAGGATTGTCTTTCTCCAATACTGAATCATATACAGGGAAAGCTCCTCTTTCTCTCGCAAGATTTACACTTGACTTATACACGTTCAATGCGATAATTTTATGCACATTTTCTGAAAAATCAATAGAAGCTTCTGTTCCATAGCGATAACCTAAAGCCGCCAACATATCTCCTTCAGCAGTAATACCAACACCGGTACGCCTTCCCATCAAACACTTCTCTCGAATTTTCTCCCATAATCTTAGCTCGGTATGTTTTACCTCCTCGCTTTCTGGATCGGATTTGACCTTCTCGATGATTTGGTCGATCTTCTCAATCTCCAAGTCAATGATATCGTCCATGATACGTAGCGCTAGCCGAGCGTGTTTCTCTAATAAATCAATATCGAATCCAGCATGATCCGTAAATGGATTCGTTACGTAAGAATACAGATTCAATGCGATCAATCTGCATGAATCGTAAGGACATAAAGGAATCTCACCCAAATATCTTCATGAGAAAACGTCACTTCCTCACCGTCTTTTAGACTGCTCTATATTACTATAGAAGTTGAGACTATATCATCATCTGATAAAAACAGATGCTCCGCACTTCCACTTCCATTATAGACTTGAAGTGTACTCCATCTCTGGATAGTCGTTGAACCTTGATTCGAAATTTGTATAAGCACGAATCCTTGGCTGCTGATTGTCCCATAGGGATGTCCCAGCAATTCACGGAGTTTTTCATAACACGTCACCGTGTTAAGCTGCAATGAGTTTACAGGGATTGGTTGATACGGTTCTAAACCCGAACTCTGAATAACAATCCGGAATAGATTCTCTAATAATAGTATCCCAAAACAGGATTCCGGGTTCGGCTGATTTCCATGCGTTATGGATTATTTTACCCCATAACTCTTTCGCCTTGATCTCTTTTGTCATGGAAGGAGTAGGAGAGTAGATCGGGAAATTCTGGATATAAACCTCATCCTCTAAAACAGCTTCCATGAATTTATCATCTATTTTCACGGAAATATTGGCTCCAGTGACCTTTCCCTCTTCCATCTTAGCGTCAATGAATTTATCCGCATCTGGATGATTGATCGATAGCGAAAGCATTAATGCGCCACGTCTAGAGTTCTGAGACACTTCTCTTGTAGAGTTGGAATATCTTTCCATAAAAGAAGTAACACCACTTGAACTCATGGCGGCGTTACTAACCGGAGCCATGGCTGGACGCAAATGAGATAAATCATGTCCAACACCTCCACGTCTCTTTTCAAGTTGGATCAATTCCTCGTCTACTTTCATAATCGATCCATAGGAATCAGCGTTAGGTTCTTCTAGTTGACACACAAAACAATTCGAAAGTGAGGAAATTTGATACGGATTACCGATACCTGTCATCGGGCCTCCTTGCGGCACTATATACTTGAAATGATCGAACAACTCGAACAATTCCCCCTCGTTCATCGGGTTCGAGTATTTCTTTTCGATTCTAGCCAATTCTCTCGCTAGCCTCCAGTGCATATCAATAGGGGTTTTCTCATAGATGTTACCATTGGAATCCTTTAAGGCATATTTGTTTACCCACACCTTTGCGGCCAGTTCGTCACCATTAAAATAAATTTTTGAAGCGTCTAACGCTTCGTTAAAAGTAAAAACTTGATTCATCTTAGTTGTTATGTAAGTATTGATTAAAATAGTCTGCGATCTCGTTGAAATAATGCTTAGAGGAAACATATATTATACATTCCAAGATAAGGATCGTAGGTAATTCATCTTGGTTCGGGAGTTTTTGTATTACTTGTCTGGTTATGAATCTGGCGATAATCTCTCCGGGTCTATCTTGACCTCGTGTGACACGTACAGCCTTACATACGCTCCTGTATAACTCATCAATTGAAAATCCTATCTTGCTTCCATCTTGTCTAGTTACGATCTGGTTTTGGTCCAATGACATTATTCCCTTGTTGTGTTTTGGTGAAGTTTTTTAAATATTCTCTTAGTTCCTCTTTAAAGGTTGGGGTATTATTGAAACCACAACATTTAGGTTCTCCACAGATTCCTCCTCGATAGACACATTTGCGAACCATCATAGAGGCTAGCTCCGGGTCTTCTCTGCTTATCACATCTTTGATAGCCAAAAAGATCTGACGAGTCTCCGTGGAAGCCATCAGGCATAACCGTAACTTTGACATATCGATCAGTGATTGTGCGTTGACCAAAATCGACAGATTGGTTAGTGCGTTTCTTCCAGCCTTAGATTTAAGTTCATCCAAAAGGTCGTACATCTCCTTAACCTCTTCTTCAGCCCTGTATTCCTCTGGGATAGCTATGATCTCCACTAATCTGTCAGCGATATACGGGCATTGGTCTTTTGCTCCATGACGATCGTTTCTCATGGTCAGTTGGAATTTTTCAACCCCTACGTGATGACGTACTATGTGAGAAACAGCGAATAGGGGGGCATTCTTGATTGTTATCCAAAATAGTTGGGTTCTGGATGGTGAGTGTTCTGATTTATAGATACTCAATAAGCTTTGGTTGCTTTTACCGATAAAAGTGGACTCACATGCCTCAAGCATCAAGTCTCGATCAGTTAATTTTCTAACGGTAACACTGAAATTTTTGTCTAGCATTCTTGTAAATTATAGATTTTCCATTCTCTTTTGATTAGTTTTTTGACATCGGTTTCAAATATCTTACAAGCGATCTCGTATAATTCTGGGATCATGTTCAGAACTCGATCGATGTAATTAATTTTGTTTTTGATCTCAGGTTTGATGGCCTGTACTTTTTCACTATTGATTCTTCGATTAAGGCTCATATGGTATTTAAGCTCGAACTCTTTATAGAGCAATCGATATCTCTTTTGGAAATCAGTAGAGTTGTATCGAACAATTTGCGTGATCCTTTGGCGCTTTTCTGCCAATTCGATATCTTCAGTCAAACCCTCAATCACGTCTGATTTATGAGAGATAACTTCTTTCTGTTTTATATTCTCCGCTTGAAGAGCTTGTTTTTGTTTCTCTGACACAATAAGTGCTTCAAGCGCCTCTATGTAATTTTGAGGTAAGACAACAGCTGCTTTTTGCTTTTCTAACTCTAGCTCTTCCCATCGATCTATTATTTTTGCTCTTAGTTGGATATTATATCCACTAGCAAGAAGAAGACACGCTTTCTTATTTAATTCATATTTAGGTCTTGTTTCTCCTTTTTTATCTATATATTCAGATATTTTGAAAATATATTCTGAAATCTTGTTTTGGGAAGTTGCAAAATTATAAATAGCATCAATAGTTATATCGGATAGGTATTTATATTGTGTTCTATCAGATCTATGATAATCTTTCTTGATTTCATCAACGGGTACAGATCTGTACCCGTATGATTTGTTCAGATTATCAATTAGATTGCGTATATCTCGCATTACAATCTTATGTTCTTTGCCAGTTGTTTCCGCAATTTCAAGAGAACTCATCGTCTCTTTGATTGATAAATAATTCACATCATTCATTTGTTTTTGATTTTTGAAAATAGTTAGTTGACACCGTACATCTAATCTCATGCCGGTACAAGCTTTATAAAATATCTATGGTGGGGTTCGAAAGATGGTAGGTCGCATCTTATCGTCAGTGTATAGGAGGAAATGAAACCGGGAATGCGTGGGTCAAATAGGATAAAACGACAACGGAAGTATCTCCGTCAAAATTATTAGTTCCCGGTATTTTTTTAAGCTCTAAGTCATAATCGTTCTCTTTTTAGTTAACTTAATTTTGTAAAAAATCATCCTTCCTCGAAAGAAGGTCTTGCAAAAGTATACGGAAGTTTTTTAATATGCAAGATTTATTTGAAAAATATTTCAATCATCAAAAAATCATTATCTTAAATTTTAAAATATCACTCCTCCTTCCATCCCTCTTCGGAGAGGGATTATAGAGAGAGGTTTTTATATTCTTTTATTTACTTTACTTTACTTTACTTTGTGTACTTCGGACGGAATTAATCGAGTTTCCGGAGGTAATAATCGAGTTATTGACGGAATTAATTATTTGACCCTAGGAGACGAAAAAAGGAGCACCTATAAAAAGATGCTCCTTGTTGTCATGAAAAAAATGTATCTGTCTTTTTTCTTTGTTCGATATAGCGTCTCATCTGATTTCTCTGAAGACGCTCGTAATACTCTTTTTTTACCGGTGTCATTCGTTTTGGCTTGGAAGTACAGAGCTTGTTTGTTTTGTACTCGTCCATATATCGGTAGAATTTATTTTTTTGGAAGACTGGGTTAGGGGAGGCGAGCGTGATAGCTTCTATGATTTTTATCGTAGGTTCCGGAAAAGTCCCTTTTGGAGTAGATGACATAATCAACTCATATTCGATAGGAGCCTCATATTTCAAGAAGAAACCCAATTTAGTCTCATCAAAGTGCCTTTTTTTTCTGGTTCCTTTTGGCCTTCCTTGTTTCCCCGTTGGTTTCCCTTTCGTTGTTATTCTGACTCCGTTCTGTAGTAATGGTTTCGTTGCCATGATTGCTTAAATGGTTCAAGTCGTTATTTATGTTGTATTTTCTCATGATTATAAATATTCGTTAGCATTCGCTGGTTTTTGTTTGGTTACGTATGTACAGTGAAACCTAACCGCTCTTCCTTGTTTATCCGGCCAGTAATGTATTGGACATGTAACAGTCCTATCATTAGCTTGACATTCCCACACAAGCCCGTAATTTATATCTTCCTTTCCAATTCCCGTGTTTATTGTACCGCATATATAAGTGGCTGGAGCACCAATACTGTTAGGGATTACAAACCAATTCCCCGCATTTCCTTTTGGCTCTATCATACCTCCAACCGATACTACACCTCCAACTTGTACGAATGTCAAACCATTACCGGGTTGAGCCGTACAGATTCCAGTAGTTGATTTTAGGGCAAATATTGGATCACAATAGTCCTTTACAATATTTTTCATTGAAGCTTTGATAGATTCAATCTCTCCTTCTATCGTGCTAGCTCCAGCTCCAATCTTTGCACGGATAGCAGCTTTCTCAGTATCAGATAAATCATCAGGTAAGTCTTTAAGTTTCTTATCTTTCCTAAGATAAGCGGTATCACATTCATCTTTAGAATATACTTGAAGTTTATTTCGTCCAACGGCCTTGTCTGGTACATCGTCAAGGTTTTTGGCGGCTTTTAAGGCTCCACTGAAGGCTTGATTGATATCATCACCATTGGCGTAATCATCGGGATTAATCCTGTCAAGTTTAGCCTTATATGATGATGTGAAATTTTCGTCTGACAATACCTTTCCGGATACAGCGTTCACTTTCTTGTCCAATCCTTCATCTACATAACTTTTAGATGCGTATTTTGATGAAAGTGTTTCTCCGTTATTCTGTAACTCTCCAACAATATTGACCTTCGTCCCTTGTAAGGTGATATTTCCTTGTAGATGATGTTTGATTCTTAAGTCATTCTGAGAGGTCTCAGAGAAACCTACGGTTCCCATAAGGACACCATCTTTATCTTTCCACGCTATTGATTTTATATAAGCGGACTCGTTATATTTGTGTAAGGTATCACGCAACGTGAATCCAAACTCACAGCTTGATTCCTCGTTGATAGTACAATAAGAATAATTCATGTCGGTAGCTCCATCAGACCGAAACAACAACTTCTTCTTGCCATTATATACATTGAAATGCCTAGATTTGGTTGATCCACCATCATAACCGCTTCTATTAATGTTTACGGAGCCATTATCACTATTATCGAAATAATTATAAATATCTGTACCATAGATTAGTAGCTCATTGCTTCTTATCTCATTGGTCATTAATTCGTTGATGGCTACATTGGTTGGGGTTATTACCAGCTTTTCTATACCATCGGACATAAACCTTATCATACCATCAAAACCAAACAATAGTCTACTTGACTCTTTTCCATCTTTCAAGAAGGTAAATTGGGCGTTCCCCTCGGACGTTATCCTCTCCTCTATCTCAACTTGCTTGTCTGGATTTTTGATTGATATTTCCGCTCTATTAATAATATTTCCCTTGACATGCAAGTCTTTCTCCATCACGATGTTTTTAGAGATGGTTTGTTGTTCAAAGGAGCTATCAAGCGTTACCGCATACTTTCCAAAGAACTCATCCTTCAATCGAGGGATATAACTATCTGTTATCTTGATGTATTGACGCTCATCTAATGGCATTTTATTGCTCCCCTCACACCCATATTCTATATATCCTAACTGTGTTGGATTTTGAGCATATGAAACGTCATATGACTCATTTTTTTCCACTATATAAAATGGAGTTGAAAGATCAACGGTTTTCCCTTCAAAATACCTGATCTTACCGTTAATATAAACATATCCGGCAGATATATCCATATTATTGTTGCTTCCAGATGTCTTACATCCAGAGATTATAAAGTTCTTGCATCCGTCAAATATAGACGCTAAGGATAGCGATAATTCTTGGAGACCGGTAAAATCTTCTATATAGGTATATCTGCCTCCTGTTTTTGCTACGTATTCTCTCATTTTGGTTCTGATATTTTAATTTGAAAAGTTTTTCCGGCGATCCTGTACTCCTTGATTGTATTGGCTATCATTGGTACAAACTCCTCTTGCGGGATATTTATCTCTGGAACGGATACGCTAAAACTTGCTTTGTTGATGGTAAGGTTCTCTTGCCGGTAATAAAATAGCTTGGGTTCCTCGTCCGTTCCTATAACTGAATCCCAATCATCATTGACACTCCATACCGTACAAGGCGTAAGGTTTGGGTCTTTTTTTCTGTATATAGGAACACCAATATCGATAGCGTCCTCGATTTCTATAGAATTATCCTTATCCACGAAATATTTTCTATATTTCTGATTCAAGTACCATCTAAACAGGATCACTTGACTTGTCATGGATGCCTCGATCTTTTTTTCCCTTGCGAAATCAAGAAACTTGGAGTTGGCTTTTTGCAAGGGAGACACCAACGACTGAAGGAACAACACGTATTTTCTGTTCCTTAGAAAGTATGGAACAAGCATATTTACCAGCCTGTCGAAATTTATCGAATACCGGCTCATAACGAATCAACCTTTAATACTATAGACTCACGGAAATTAGGAATATCCTTCTCTTCTCCCTCCTTGGATGATTCCCGAAGAAAACCTGAGCTTGCGTATGTCATTCTTCCGACTCTCTTCTCCTCAGATTGGGTTCCATCGCTCTCATATGATACGATATATACCCCTTGCTGAGGCACGGCGTTTACGTCCATATATACGTCAGTTACATGCTCTACAGCCATCAAGCAACTTACGATACTGGATACATAGATCGCCGAGTTGAATTTTGTCTCCATGATGAATTTATTTAAGGCATCATCTAGCGAGCTTCTCATTGTCTCCTCCATCACGCTTCCATCGTAAAAAACGGTAAGCCTAGGGATGATGATATCACCTTTCCTACTGACCACCTCTATATACGTACCTGCGAACTTAATCTGATTTATATAAGCTGTCACTTGCGTTAATTGATCTTCGCTGAGAGGAGATAATTTGCCATTTGTTCCAGTAGCTACTTTTAAGATAAGTTTGGTATCTAGGCTCTGGGGATTATTGCTCTCTTGGTAAGACGCTTGCGTGATGATTCTTTTTGTCTCGTCTGTCTTCTCATAACCAAAACCCAATCCGTCATCCCTAATCTTTAGCTTGTCTCCGTGTTGGTATTTTAACGCTGCGTTGACATAGTAGGAGGGGGTTCCATTGATCCTGTCCTTGATTATATCATTAATGTCAACAATGAACGTGTCCATGATTGTCTCAAAAGAATAGATAGCGGCAGAGACAAACCACGCTATCCCGTTAATGACTGATACCTTGGAATCGCTCTTATACTCGGATAATTCAAGGCGCTTGTCCTTTTCCGCTACGATCTCTTTGTATATCTCATTTATGCTTCTTGCCATTATTAAATCGTATATGTTTTATTGTTTAGGATTATTTTCCAAGGGCCGCTTGATTCCTTATGCTCATTGACCAATACCCAGATAGCTTCCATCCCGCTTTTAGGATGGAGCAGGATATCCGGCTTCTTGTACTCTCCGGATGGTAATGTTGATCCGACTAGGTTTATGGTGCAATTTCTCCTTATCCCATAATTCTCGACAAGCCCGATAAGATACTTATCCATGACACCAGACCCGATATTACAATAACCTAAATTTATGGTGTGGGCGTTTTTAAGATCGATTAGGGGAGAAAGGTCGTTGAGCCTGCATTTTATGAATCCTATCTCTACTAATCCTTTTGGATCTACCATCTGCATGAAATCAATTCCTGACAGTTTCGTGGCCCCGTTGATCTTTATGGTTTCCATATGCAGTGGAGCGAAAGATAATATCTTGTTAGGATACAAGTTCGATAAGTCTAAGTCATATAATTTGAAATCACCGAATAATCTTACTTTTCTGTCTACGGTTGTATCGTTTGTAAGTATGTGGTTGTAATATTTATAAGAGCTGGAAAGCGTTATTCTCTCGATCTCAGCATTGTCTCCCCAATCAACATATATATCACCCTCTCCAGAAGCGCTGAACCCTATCATCTTCTTGTCTGAGGAACAATATATTTGCATCCTTATATTGGTATGCTCCTTGAAATATATGTCACCAATCCTATTGGAAGGAACGATATTGTTGCTTTTGTAATATTGCAGTACTGTTTGATCCTCGTAATAATATGGCGTGTATTGTAACTTGTCTCCACTTTTTATCTTGGAGTCGATTGAGAGAGATGGATTGTTCACCATTAAATCTAACAAGCCCTCTATTGATCCATATAGGGATAAAGCCACATCAAAAAGGTTTTGTCCTGTTTGTACCGTGTATTCAGCCATGTTATGTCTCCTCTCTTGCTTTTATGGTTATTTGACCTGTCTCTGAGTCAATATTAACTTCCTCGACAAACATCTTGTCCCGGTTAAGCTCTTCCTTGATCTTGACCCCTAGGCTGGAATCGTTGATATTACCATTAAGGTATTCTTGGAGAGCTACCCCTGTAGTTGGATATTGATAGAGATTCCCGGCGTAGCTTTTCAGTAGATAGGATTCATTCTGTTCAAGCGACTCGCATAAGGATAGATCATAAGAATACATGTCCGACACATACACTTGCTTATTTGTTAGATTGAAACAATAGCAGAATCGATCCGATATGACTGGAAGCATGGATGCGTATACTTCTCTGTCATTCAAGTCTTTCACCGTGTAATACTCGCCGTTGTCGATAGGGTTTAGGATTGGATAAGCGTTATTGGACCCATCTATAGCCCAAAATGACATCTTTATCTTTTTATATTTCAAACAAGCCGGGATATATACGCCAACACCTTCCTTCAGATCATTATTCTGGAGGTTACTCTTGAACTGGCATTTCCCGTATAAATAATAATCATCCTCTTTTACCCAAGAAAAATCAACCATGTACCGAGGAGTCCTTTCCGATAGGGATAGATCTCCGGTATCAAAGTCTACCGCAATATCTGTTCTCATATTCTTTATCGTTGTTTATTAAGATTAGGTTATATATTGTTGTTTTGTTGATACAAAAAAGGGGAGAAAAGCTTGTTCGCTAATCTCCCCATGTCATAGTGGTCTTGGTTTTTAATTGGTTTATCCTACTTTTGCTACCCCCTGTTAAAGATGAATGAGATCAAAACCTAATTTTTAACCCTTAAATCAGTGTATTATGATTATAAACCACATGAATAAGTTAGTGGTGTTCGTTCACGCATATTACAGAACTCGCTTCGGTAGAACTGAGTATGTGAGACAACACTATCGTTCATTGCCTCGTAGATAGAACTTGTAATTTATCTTAAGGTGGTGAATGGGGGAAGGCGGTGGGAGAATCGTTCTTACGCTCTATTGAATTTATGTATATATTTGCGTTTTTCAATTATTTAGAGCGTCTTATTTAAAGGCCAGTTGATTTTTATTGACAGGCCTTTTTGTTAAGGTAAGGTTAGGGTAGGAGGCTACTTATTTTCCTCGATAAGCGGGGCGCATTCATTGAACACACGTTCGACAAATTCCCATACGTCATCCGTGAACTCTTTCTCTGAGGCTCCCTCGCAAGCCTCGTTAAGGTATTTGGCTAGATCCTTGGTGATCTCCAACTCGATCGGGTTCTCTTGGTCTATCTGAGGATTCCAAGAGATAGATCCCGTTTTCTCGTCTTGCTTGATCTGGTACTTCTCATTATCCTCCTCCGATAATTGTACCTGTTTCACCAGTTCTTTTTTCAAATTATACGTCTTATAGTCCACCGGTTTTTGTGGTAAAAGGTTCAAGAGATAGAACCTGTCTTTAACGAATAGTTTCATTTTGATGTTAATTTATTGATTATCAATATTTTGTTTTCTTTTCTTTCTTACACTAAAACGCAGCATCCCCTTTATACCCTAGAGAAGAATGTCCTCATTCAACCTTTAAGCACCTTAAGTACCGAAAAGACGTACTATCCCCCGGCATGGCTCGCATACCCCCAATAGTACCTTGAATGAATCCTCAAACTTCTCTCGACCCCATATAACACTTCCGTACCCCAAGCCTTGAACGTAATTAATGTTTTCTTCCTGATTACTAACGACTCCTTCTACCAACCGACTCTACTGCTTCTTCCTCGCCATATCAAAGCTGGTAATTATCATAATCGCTTTCTGTCAGTTATAATCTACATCCGCTCCTTTGTCGCTCATTTACCTCATGGTGCTTAGATTGCGCAGAACGCTTTATTCTTCTCTAGGTTCCTGTTGTCAGGGTAGACATTGCAGGATTTTTTACTTCCCATGTGCAAATGGTTATATGGATGCCACTTTCCTTTGTTCCCACCTTACGGCGTGGACTGAGGGATATAGACCGCCTATCTATTATTCGTAGATTCAGCGATCGCACAGGACTCAGTGTTACGGGTAGCGTCTCATTACTCATTCTACCCGCCTCTTATCGGTTTGTTTACCGCCAGTTTTCCGACCATTTTTAGGTTTGCCACGATGTCAATTCCGAGGCTCTCACCTCTCAACCCCTCCGCTGAAGGATTATTGTTTATATAAGAATAGGTTTTTTTTGAGAAAAGGTTTGAAAAAGAGGTGAGATAATTTGATATAAATTGTAATTCGCTTATAAATAGATATTTGTGTGAAATAAAAAAGCTGCTCCAAACGAAGCGACTCATCTATTCTGTATAAGGAGATCAGATATTTGTATTTAGGAGGATTTGCAGTCTTACAAAAAAACATAGATCACGTTTCTAGGTGATAACATTTGATCCAATGATCACGTCGCAAAGGTACGAATGCATTATTTTACATAAACACTTGACTAAAAAGAAAAGCAGGTGCCTTCTATAACGGTGTGGTACCTGCTTCAGTGGCTTATTCATATAAATATAACATGTTATTTATCATCTAAAGAAAATATATTTCCGATAAAATCCTGTGTACCATTTGGTTGAGTGCAAAGTACACCTCCCGGTCCGATAATAGTACGCCTATAATACAATTGCTCATTAGGGAGGGAGGGACGATAAAACCAAGATTCAAATTTTAGATATGGAATATATTTACTTAATGCTACATCTGGATCGGTAAATGTTGGTGTTGATGAAGATATATTATTTGTTGGCATTTGTAAACTCCATTTTGAAACGAAATAATATGTCTGTCCATTTATAATCACTGTGTCTTTATTTGTTCCAAAAAGTCCTCCTGATTCAAGTTTGTTACAATGGTTAAGGTCAAATTGTGACTCGATCTTTTGCCCATTGTACATCGTCAATCCATTGTTTTGCGACAACTCCCATCTATTCGTAGATTTTATGGTTCCAGCACTATTGATAGATAAAGTCCCATTATTTATGTTATTAGAGGATATTGTCCATCCACCGATCTTACCGCTTGTCGCTGTTACCGTTCCAGAGAAAGATCCACTGGCAGCATCCAGCGTACCTTTAAAATATGCGTTACCATCTGTTTCTATACGGAATTGTGGTGATCTTATGGCTGCTTGACTTCCATTGCTATATAGCGTTATTCCAGAAGTTGAAAAACCGCCATCTGTTTTCTCGGTACCTGTATAGATACTGTTTCCAGTTATCTTCCATTTACCGATCGTTCCTGTTACAGCGTTTATCTTTGATGTATCGACTGTTGCGTTCACCGTCACGTCTTTTCCGAATGTCACCTTGCCATCCTTATCCCATTTTATGTTTCCTTTTGCCAAGCATCCAGATCCATCGTTACCAAGTCTCCAAAAGGTGTTTGCGTCTCCTGTAGAAGGATAAGTCTCTCCATCGACTATGGTCATTTTAGCGTGTGCGATAGTTCCATTTGAATCGATATAAATAACGGAATCAATCACTGAGCCTGTTACGCATTCATGTTTAAGACCTTTGTTTGTAATTTCCCAGCCCCCAATTAAACCACTGGTCGCTTCAATATTACCTTTAAAATAAGCGTTCCCGTTGGTATCTATTCGGAAGTTTTTTGCTCTTATTGCAGCTAAGTTGGCTCCATCGCTATAAAATGTTATTCCGGACGTAGAAAATCCGTCAGATGTTTGTTTAGTTCCGGTGTAAAGATAATTCTCTTCTATCTTCCAGTTCGCCAACGTTCCTTTTTTTGTCGTAAGCTCAAGTGTGTTGATAATATCGGCTGTTACGATCTTGGCTTGTAGGCTATCAACGTCTATTCTATCAGCGTTAATTTTTCCGGCATTTATTTGTTTTGCGTCCAACGTCCCTGTATAGATACCAGTGGAGGTCATTTTGGTCAATCGATATCGAAGATCATCTTGTGATAATCTCCATTTCATAGTAGTTACGGAATTTGTCAGTATCATAGAACTGGACATGATAATAAAATCCCCTGCTTCTCCAAAACCAATATAGACATATGCGGAGTCCATGCCTGTGAAGTTCTCTATCTTTATTTCTGTCCATGAATTTGCGGCAAGATATTTGGTAACAATATTTTTATTGCTCTCTCCAAACTTGATATACATGGTTGTCTCTACGCTTGATAAGACATTAAATGCTAAACTCGCTGGGTCACAAATCTTGTTAGCTTGAAATCTGGTACAATATTGC
>Ga0129308_1002945_pt1 | contig 13270 bp, 6 predicted proteins | sample L827metagenome_FD_94440 | JGI IMG/M metagenome (GOLD analysis project Ga0129308, IMG submission 94440) | Ring-tailed lemur group fecal microbial communities from Wisconsin, USA - L827 metagenome | ecosystem: Host-associated > Mammals > Digestive system > Large intestine > Fecal | place: USA...
AATGGTTTAGGACAATTACCAACTGATGTTAAATTAAATAACATTGCTATTCCAGCATATTTACCTCAAGGTGAGTTGAGTGATACAGCAAACAATGCAACTTGTAATTTCTGGCGTAGTGCAGAAAATCTAGCTGTTATCAACACTGGAAATGAACAAGGAAAAGCTCAAGCAGGATCAAACAGACCAGATGCTTTTAACTGGGCAGTGGCTCAAGCTGCACCACTTAGAAGAGTATACTCTGATAGAGCTGTTCACTATGATTGGAACTATGGTTGGGCAAGTGGTGGATACGTTGCTGATTGTCTATTTGAAGGAAAAGATAATGAAGGCAATGGTGCTGGAACAAAATCCGGACAACAATTCTATACAAGAAATTCAGAAATTAAAAATGATATATTCGGTGTCACTTTAAATAATTTCTATCAAGGTGTGAAAGCTCCTAATTTACCAACAGGTGGAGCAGGAAATGATGCTCTATTAAAAGGTAATGGTTATTCAAATTGGGCTTATGATGAAAAAGTTGTTACTAATATAACAAGTACACCAAAAATAAGTGAAAAACCATTCTTATATTTAGATGATAATGGTGAATATCAAGTATTTGTTCCTTCTGTTCAAGAAAATACTTCTGGAATAAGTTGGGGTAAAGGTAAAGCTAATAATGGTATGGGTGAAGGTGAAAGTATACCTTTAAGTGAATTTTATATTGCTAAACCAACTGACAGTGCACAAACAATCAATCAGCAAATTGCTCAAGGTAAGAATATTTATTTCACACCTGGAACATATCATGCTGAAACACCAATTCAAGTTAATAGAGAAAATACAATTTTGTTAGGTTCTGGTATGGCATCTATTATTCCAGATAACAATACTGCAGCTATGGAAGTTGGAGATGTTGATGGAGTGAGAGTCGTAGGATTGATTTTTGATGCTGGTGAAGGTTCTGAATACTTATTAAGAGTTGGAAAAGAAGTGTCAGAAAATAGTCATTCAAGTTGTCCAATTATTTTACAAGATTTATTCTTCCGTGTAGGAGGAACAACAAACGTTCTTACAAAAGCAGACAATGCTTTAGAAATTAATGCAAACGATGTATTATGTGATCATTTCTGGATTTGGCGTGCTGACCATGGAACAGGTGTTGCATGGGGTGGAAATGTTTCTAAACATGGTTTGATTGTTAATGGTGATAATGTTATATGTTATGCATTGTTTAATGAACATTTCCAAGAATATGATACGTTGTGGAATGGTGAAAATGGTGCGACATATTTCTATCAAAATGAAAAATGTTATGATCCAATTGATCAAAATTCATGGAAATCTCATGAAGGTTTAGTCAATGGTTATTCAGCATATAAGGTTGCTAATACAGTTAAAAATCACTATGCTGTCGGTTTAGGAATTTATAATGTATTTATTTATGCTGGAGGAACTGAAAATTCATTAGGAGATTCAACAAATGTACAAATTCAATTAGACAATGCTATTGAAGTACCTAATAGTGAAAATGTAATTGTTGAAAATGCTTGTATTCAAACATTTGCTAAAGATGATGGAGCATTACAAAAGTTTAATCACATTATTAATGATTGTGGTGAAAGTGTAAGTAGTGGTATCGATTTAGAAACTGGTGAAAAAGGAACTAGCTGGGATAGAAAGTATATCCTTAATTACAAAAATGGTGTATGTAATAGTGGAACAAAGCAAAAACCAATAGTAGAAAAAGGAAATCAACCTTATAATGAAAAAAATGATGTAGATATTACACCATTGATTAACGCTTATAAAGATTGTATGGATAAAATTGATAGTACAATTTATACATCAGAAACATTTGATCCATATATAAAAATGATGAAAGAAATTCAACCTATCTATGAAGGTTATGTTGAAAATCGTTTTGTACCAACAAGATATACTACAGTTGAAGTAACAACAACAGCAGTAGCTTTAAGAAATGCTTATAATGCATTGGAAGTTAAAAAAGCAAATTATTCAGAGTTAGAATTAACATATGCTGAAGCTAATACAATTAGAAAAAATACTGATTATACAAGTTTCTTCTATACTGATGAAACAAGATCAGCATTTGATAAAGCATATAAAGATGCAAAAAAATTGATCAATGATAAACAAAATGGTCAAGTGTTAGATGCCGTAGATCAAAAATTGATTGATGACGCTAATAAAGTATTAAAAAATACAATAGCAAACTTAGAAATCAAGAAAGCTGATTACGAACCATTAGAAAAAGCAATTAAACGTGCTCAAAGTATTCAACAAGGAGCAAATTATAAAAATAATTATTATGTTAAATATACTAAAGAATTATTTGATTATTATTATGATTTAGGTGAAAAAATTTATAAGACAAAAGATGATGAAGCAACTTATTTAGATGCGAGAAGTCAAGCTTTAATTGAAGCGAGAGCTGCAAATATTCATAATGGAATCGATCAATTATTATTGCTTCCAGCTAAGACTTCTGATTTAGAGGAATTAATTAAATTTGCTGAAAATGATATTAGAGATGGTGAATATTTTGTTAATGAATATTATAAGAATGTTGCTGAGTTCTTAGATTATTTACAAAAGGCAAGAATAGTTATTAAAGATGCTAATATCAATGATCAAAAAACAATAGATCAAACTTGGGAAGATTTATACAATGCTATTGTTAAATTAGAGTTAAAAGAAGCAGATTATAGTGAATTAAATCAATTGAGAGAACAAGCAAATCAAATTGTTGTTAGCACTAATTATAAAGAAGGTAAATATTTAGATGCAAGTGTATCTTATTTCGATTTTGTTAATGCAACTTCTGCTTCATTCAGCAATGATTATTTAATTAATGATCAGGCATTAGTTGATCAACAAGCAAAAGAATTAAAGATCGCTATTGAACAATTGGAATTAAAACCAGTTGTGGAAGATGATCCAACTGTAGAAGATCCAGCAGATGTTGGAGAAGAAGATCCAGATGATCCAGAAAATATTGATAAAGAAGATCCATCAGATCCTGAAAAAGATAATCCATCAGATGTTGACAAAGAAGATCCAACAACTCCAGAAAAAGATAATCCATCAGATGTTGATAAAGATGACACAAATCATTCAACTGATGGAAATAAAGAACAAGATAACAATGAAAAAGATACTGAACATAATTCTAATTTAAATAATGACAAAGTACAAAATGGTGTAAAGACAGGAGATAATACTGCAATTGCAGGATTTGGATTATTAGCTTTAAGTTCAGCTGGAGTTTATCTAGCATTAAGAAAAAAGCATGAAAATTAGAAAATTGATGGTAGCGCTACTATGTGCTACCTTCCTCTTTACACCAAAACAAGTCAATGCAAAAGATATTTATAATGATTGGAAAACAACAGCCATTGTTTCTCCACAAAAAGGAGAATTAAAAGCGGGCGGACCTATTGAAATGAGTTTTTATGGTTTTGAAATTGCTAAATATTATGATATTTATTTAGATGATGAAAAATATAAAACAATTCCTTCAAACCATGAAGAATTCATAACAACTGATATTTATGTAACAAAAACAGCTGTCCACAGTTTAAAAGTTGTTGCTGTTACAGATAAAAATTATGAAATTAATTCAAATATTCGTTATTTTATGGTTTCTAAAAAAGGAACAAGTATTGATGATAAAAATGTTAAAAATGTGATTGGTGATTTCAATGAAAGTTGGTACTATAACTGGGGTCATCAACCATCATCACATATTTCTAGTCATAAAGAGTATGTTCCTATGATGTGGAACAATGCTGATATTGAATGGCTTGAAAATGCTAAAAAGAATTATTCAACGGTTTTAGGGTTTAATGAACCAGATAATACTGTTGAAGCTAATATGTCACCAAAAGATGCTGCTCGTTATCAATCATATTTTACAAATAGTCAATTGAGAGTAGGTTCTCCAGCCGTTACATATAGTCCATCAAACAATGAATGGTTTGAGGAATATGTTAAAAATATTGATTTAGATGATATTGATTTTATTCCTGTTCATATTTATTATGATTGGGGAGATCTAAAAATGGCAAAAAATTTTTTAGAAGAGATTGATAAAACTTATGCAAAATATGGTAAGCCTATTTGGGTCACTGAATTTGCTTTAGCAAATAGTGATAGCAATAAATTCTTTGGTTATCAAGATAATTTAGATTTTGATGTTTATCAAAAAATTGAAGAATATATGAGTGAAACGATCAAAGGATTGGAAGAACGTGAATATGTTGAGAGATATGCATGGTTTTCTTACGGAACAACAGATGTTAATGGAGGAAAATGTGCATTATATGACCAAAATAGTGGAAAACTTACAAAATTAGGATATACATATAAACGATTAGGAAATCCAGTTGTAAAAAATGATTTTAAATTTGATGATTTATATGTAGAAGATATGGAAAGTCATATTACAGATTTAACATTAAATAAATCAAGTTTAGTATTAAACAAGGGTCAAAGTGAAACATTGATTGCGGCAATTACGACTTCGAATGATAATGATGACAAAACTCTTATTTGGGAAAGTGAAGATAAAACAATAGCAACTGTTGACTCTCAAGGTCAAGTGAAAGCATTAAAACCAGGAGAAACAACGATAAAAGCAACAACTCAAAATGGAATTATTGCTCAATGTCTTGTGTATGTAAGATCACCAATTCAAGAAATTAAACTTGATCATGATCAATTAACTTTAGAAAAAGGTAGTTTTAAACAATTATATACAGTCATTAGTCCTAGTGATACAACTGATAACAGAGATTTAATGTGGCAATCTAGTAATGAAAAAATTGCGACAGTTGATCAAAACGGAAAAGTAAAAGGGATTGCTAATGGTAAAGCTACTATTAAAGTTTATAGTGAAAATGGTGTTTGGGCACTTTGTGAAGTTAATGTAGTTACATCAATTCAAAAGATTGTTTTAAATTCAACACAGCTTGAACTTAACAAAGGAAATAGTTATCTTTTAAAAGCAACAGTTGATCCGGCAGATACTACGAATCCAAAAAATTTAACTTGGAAATCTAGCAATGATAAAATAGTAACAGTTGATACGAATGGAAAAATAAAAGCGTTAAAACCAGGAACAGCAAGAATAACTGTAAAAAGTACAAATGGGATAACAGCAGTATGTAGAGTTATTGTAAAATCAAAAATAACAAGTATTCAACTTAATAAAAAATCAACAACAATTGCTTTAGGTCATAATGAAACATTATTTGCAACAATTAATCCAAGTGATACTACTGATTCTAAAAAATTAGTATGGACATCTAGTCAAACAAAAGTTGCAAAAGTTAATGATAAAGGTGTAGTAACTTCAGTAGGTGTTGGATCAACAATCATTACAGTAACAACAAGTAACGGATTAAAAGCAGAATGTGTTGTCAATGTTAATAGACCAATTCTTTCTATTCATTTAAATAAAAGCAGTTTAGTTTTATATAGAGGAAAAAGTGAAACTTTAAATGTTACATTTAATCCTGAGAATCCAAGTGATGATAAAACTATCATTTGGAGTTCTAGTAATAATGATATAGTATCAGTAAACAAAGGTGTAATAACAGCTAAAAAAGCAGGAAGTGCCATTATAACTGCAAAAACAAAAAACAATAAGACAGCTAAATGCAAAGTTGTTGTTCCATATACTGTAACTTATCATTTAAATGGTGGAAAAAATACTACTGCAAATCCTAAAAATTATTATGGTAAAACAATAACTCTTAAAAATGCTACAAGAACAGGTTATTTGTTTGAAGGCTGGTATAGTGATAGTGCTTTTAAGAATAAAGTAACTGGATTTAGTAGTGGAGATAAAGTTTTATATGCAAAATGGAAAAAAGTCACTGTTTCTAAAATGGGAACACCAACTTTAACGAATGTTAAGAACAAGAAAGTAAAAGTATCTTATAAATCTATTGCTAATGTTAAAGGATATAGTATACAGTATTCTACAAATAAGAATTTTAAAAATTCTAAATCAGTTTTAACAAAATCAAATCATTATACAATTTCTTCTTTAACAAAAGGAAAAAGATATTATATTAGAGTAAGAGCTTATAAATTAGATTCTAATGGCAATAAAGTTTATGGTTCTTATAAACAAGTCAAAAGTATTAAAATTACAAAATAAAATAGAAAATCCAGATCAGTATTTTACTGACTCTGGTTTTCTGTTATTAATAGTAGGAGGCAACATTTTATGAAAAAAATAATTAATATCATTTTATCATTATTGATAATCATTTCATCATTTTTTATTTCATTTCATTACACATATGCCACACAAGAATTTGACTATAAAGAATTATCAAAGACTACGATTGAGATTACTCAATATCATGGCTATGACAAAGATATTATTGTTCCTTCTACTATTAATAATATGAAAATTGTAAATATAGGAGAAAATGCTTTTGCAAATAATCAGAATGTGAGATCAGTTGTTCTCCCTGATACAGTAGAAAATATAAAGAAAAATGCTTTTCTTAATTGTAAAAATATGGAAAGTGTAGAAATGTCTAAAAATCTAATTTATATCGGAGAAAATGCATTTCAAAATTGTCTTTCATTATCAAAAATAAATTTAGAAAATAAAGTACAATCTATTGGTTCTCATGCATTCGACAGCTGTAGGAATTTATCCCAATTGAAAATACCTAATAGTGTCATATCTATTGAAAGTTATGCTTTTTATTATTGTACTGGTATTGAAGATATGGTTATTCCTAATAGCGTAAAAAAAATAGGTAAAGCGTGTTTTTCGTATTGCAGAGAATTGAAATCAATTTCTTTATCTAATAATATAACAACTCTTATGGAAGAAAGTTTTTCATTTTGTGATCATCTCATCACTGTTAAATTACCAGATCATTTAAATGAAATTCAAGATAATGTATTTTCATATTGTTCAAAATTAACTCAAATAACAATACCAAATCAACTTAAAACGATTGGGTATCGTGCTTTTGTTCATTGTCATTCATTAAAAAATATACTCATTTCTAAATCAGTTCAATTGATTGATCAAACAGCTTTTGATGATTGTATAAATTTAGAAAAAATTTTAGTTCATAAAGAAAATAAATATTTTTACTCAGATGGTATAGCATTATATAGTTATAATCGTCAAACTTTATTAAAAGTACCATGTAAAGTTAATTCTTTTTCGATACCTTTATCCGTAACAAAAGTAGAAGATGGGGCATTTTATTCTTGTCAATCTTTAAAAGAAATATTTATTCCCAAAACCGTAACATCAATAGGTTGTGATGCTTTTGTCAATTGTCAAAAATTAAATCAAATAACTCTTTCTGACGCAATAACAACGATAAATAAAAATACATTTCGTAATTGTAGTCAATTAAGCAATATTGTATTGCCTAAAAATTTAAAAAGAATAGAAGATCAGGCTTTCTCTCATTGTTCTTCATTAGTGAACTTGACTATTCCTTCATCGCTAACTTATATAGCTCCTGATGCATTTGCCAACTGTACGAATTTAAACTTAACTGTTTATTCTAATACATATGCTTTAAAATATGTACAGAAACATAATTATAAACATACAATTATTGGTAGCATTACAAAAGTTACATTAAATAAAACGCATTTAACATTAAAAAAGAACGAAATTTTCACCCTAATGGCTACAATTGCTCCCAATGATACAACAGATGATAAGACATTATCATGGAGTTCAAATAAAACGAATGTTGCAACTGTAGATAACAAGGGGGTTGTAAAAGCTATAGGGGAAGGAACAGCAATCATAACAGTACAAACAAGTAATAAGAAAATAGCTTCATGTGTAGTCGATGTACAAATGTCTAAAAAATCTATGAATAAGCTTAATATAAATGTAAGTAATCTTTATTATACAGGGAGCAATATTAAGCCTACAGTAACGATCAAAGATGGGAATAAAACTTTAAAGAATAAAACTGATTATACACTAAGCTATACAAAAGCCTCAAAAGTAGGAGCGACAATAAAGATAACAATCAAAGGTAATGGAAATTATATTGGAACAGTCACTAAATCAGTAAAAATAATAAAAAAACCAATCAATAAACTCACAATCAAAGGTATACCAAATACAAAGGTATATACTGGAAAAGCAATCAAACCAAGTATTACAGTTTATAACGGAAATAAAAAGTTAAAGAATAAAACTGATTATACAGTTAGCTATGGAACTAATAAAAGTACAGGAAAAGCAACGATCAAGATTGTTGGTAAGGGAAATTATAATAGCAGTTTAACGAAAACATTTTATATCGTACCAAAGGCACCAGCATCATTAAAGCTGACAGCTTCCAAGAAAAGTATTAAAGTAAGCTATAAGAAATCTATAGGAGCAAGTGGGTATCAGATAGCTTATTCAACAAAGAAAACAAGTGGTTTTAAATTTGTTACGACAACAGCAAAGAGTAAAACATTATGTAAACTCACAAGTAAGAAAACATACTACATAAAAGTAAGGGCTTATAAAATAGTCAATGGAAAAAAATATTATAGTTCTTATACAAGTATAAAGAAAGTCAGAGTTAAGTAAACTCAGGGGAAACTCTGAGTTTTCTTATATATTTTATAAATAATGAATATAAATCAAAAAATAACAGAAATATCTTTTTAATCAAAAGTTTGTTACACTTTTTCTTGTTTGATTTGATAAAAAAAGCTACTATATAATAGTATATTGAAAAGAGTGTGATAAAAATGATAAATTCCAAAAGAATGATAAAAGAATTTTGTGAATTAGTTTCTATAGATACAACAAGTTTTCATGAAAGAAAAATGGCAGATAAACTTAAAGAAAAAATGATTGAATTAGGTATTGAAGTCTTTGAGGATCAAGCAGGTTCTTATTATAATAGTGATACAGGAAATATATATGGCTTTTTAAAAGGGAGTTTACCAGGGAAACCTTTATTGTTTTCTGCACATATGGATACAGTGGAGCCAGGTCATTTCAAACAGGCAATTATTAAAGAAGATGGAACTATAGTTTCTGATGGAAGGACAGTTTTAGGGGCAGATGATGTCGCTGGTATCGTTGCAATTTTAGAAAGTATAAGAGTGTTATTAGAAAGTCATATTCCACATCGTGATATTGAAATTCTTTTTCCAATAGCCGAGGAAGCATATATTCAAGGAAGTCGAGTTTTTGATTATCAACGAATAAAATCTCAAGAAGCATATGTTTTAGATTTAAGTGGAGCTATTGGAACAGCTTCTTTACAAGAACCTACACTCATTTCGTTTAAAATAGAAGTTATTGGTAAATCAAGTCATGCTGGTTTTGCTCCAAATGAAGGGATCCATTCTATTTACATCATGGCTTCAGCAATCGAAAAAATAAAACAAGGAAAAATTGATGAAGAAACGACTCTTAATATAGGGAAAATAAAAGGTGGTACAGCAACAAATATTATTCCAGACAGTACGCTTATTGAAGGAGAAATTCGCTGTTATAATCATGAAAAAGCCTTATTGATTTATCAACAAATATTAGATATATTTAAAAAGACAACAGCAGAATATGGAGCTTCTTTCAAAGAAGAACATCAAGTTCATTTACACGCTTATCAAGTTTTAGAAAAAGAATTAGTTGTTCAAAGATATATAAAAGTTTGTCAAAAATTAAATATTCCAGTTTGCTTAACAAAAACTTTTGGTGGCAGTGATAATAATAGTTTTATGTTAAATGGTATCAAAGGAATTGTCTTATCATGTGGAATGAATGATGTTCATACAACAAAAGAGTATACAACGATCAATGATTTAGAGAAAAGTACAAACATTGTTTTGAATTTAATGAAAAGTGAGGAATAATTATGAAAAATCCTTTGAATTATCAAACAACAGAATATGATTGTGGACCAACAACAGTTATGAATGCTGTCAGCTTTTTGTTTCAAAGAGAAGAAATATCTCCTGATATTCCTAAATGTATTATGCAATATTGCTTAGATGGATATAACTGTAAAGGAGAAGCTTATAAAAACGGAACTTCTGATATGGCAATGTGGTTTATGTCAAATTGGTTAAATCATTTTGGTAAAGTCAAAAAATTTCCTATTCATTGTGAAACTGTTTCAGGTAAAGATGTTCATATTGGACAAAATTCTAAAATCATTGAATGTTTACAACAAAAAGGTGTAGTAATTGCAAAAGTTATGCTGGGGAACTGGCACTATGTACTGATGACAGGAATCAATAATGGATATATAGAACTGTTTGATCCTTATTATCGAAGAAGATGTTTTTATGATAAACGTATTCAAATCGTATGGGACGAACCAAGAAAATATAATCGAAAAATATTATTTGAAATATTTAATAACGAAGGTAAAGACCATTACGCATTTGGACCTATTGATAAAAGAGAATGTGTCCTTATCTATAATAAAGAAACAAGATTAACAATGGATCAAATAGAATATATTATCTAAAATAACGATCATCTTATAAAGGTGATCGTTTAAACATATTTGAATCATCTATAATTGTCTTGACAAAAAGAATAATAAATAATATTATTAATTCATACTATTTCTATATGAAAAGTATAAAAATAAAATATTTATATCATTCTTTATTGATGAAAGAAAAATAATCAAAAATAGAAGAAAATGTCAATACTCCGTTGTATATTCATGAAGATGTTAGAGGCTGATGAGGTTATTACAAATAATGGTAGTCACATGAAATAGTGCTTTCGTCCTTGAAAGGGTGAAAGTCTTTTTTATGATGAATGTATTCATAGTATAGATTGACAAAATTAAAAATAGAAAGGGCAGTGGTGAAAATAAAGTGGAAATGAATAAACAGAAAAAGCATTTTTATATAGGGAAAATGACTTGTATGAATTGTCAAAATAAGATTGAAAAAAAACTTATGCAAACAGAAGGAATGATAAAAGTTAAGGTTGATTATAAAAGTGGACAGGCTGATATTATCTATGATCAAGAAAAAATATCGTTTGAAGATATTGTTGGTATTATAGAGTATATGGACTATGAGGTATTACGAAAGCCTAAAGTTGATATTGTGAGAATGATTTGTTTATTCGTTATTATTATTTCTATATATACGATTTTACAAACGATGGGATTTTTGAATTTATTAGCACCGAGTCAATTGGCTGATAGAAAAATGGGATATGGTATGCTTTTTGTGATTGGTTTATTGACTTCTTTACATTGTATTGCTATGTGTGGGGGTATTAGTTTATCACAATGTATGGTTTTTAAAGAGCAGGATAAAAATATTCATTTGAAGATGTGGTATCCTTCTTTTGCGTATAACTTAGGGAGAGTATTGTCATATACGCTGATTGGTTTTGTTTTAGGAATGGTTGGTTATTTGATAGGAAGTGATGTGGAAGTAGGAGTATCTTATTATTTACAAGGAATAGTGAAAATTATAGCAGGGGTATTGATGATCATGATGGGAATGAATATGTTGAATATATTTCCTTGGCTGCGTCGTTTTTCTTTTCATTTACCACAGTTTTTAGTCAAACATAAAGGAAAAGCAAAAAGACCGTTGATTGTTGGTATGCTCAATGGTTTTATGCCTTGTGGACCTTTACAGTCAATGTGGATCGTCGCTTTATCTTCTGGCAGTCCCATTACGGGTGCTTTATCAATGTTCATGTTCAGTTTGGGAACTGTCCCATTGATGCTAAGCTTTGGTGCAGGTATATCTTTGCTTACGAAAAAAATGACTAATCAAGTGATGACAATTGGTGCACTTTTAGTAGTCGTTCTTGGTCTTTCAATGTTATCTCAAGGAGGTGCAATAAGTGGTTTATTTTCATCTAACTGGCTATTGATCATGATTATTGTTTTTGGAATTGTTGGTGTTATCTTGAGTGTTCCTTTTGAAAATAAAGTGATTAAAAATATTATGATTGTATCGTCTTTGATTATGATTGCTTGTTCATCTGTTTTATGGAAATCACATGAAAGAAGTATTTCGTCTACAAATTATACAAAAGCTCAAATAGTGGACAATGTTCAAATTGTTAATTCGGTATTATCTTCAGGAACATTTCCTAATATTAGTGTTCAATCCGGCATTCCCGTTCAATGGGAAATCTATGCATCACAGGATAGTATCAACGGCTGTAATTATAAAATAATGATCCATGATTATGATATAGAATACACTTTTCATTCAGGTAAAAATGTCATTGAATTTATTCCTCAACAAACGGGTGAAATACAATATAGTTGTTGGATGGGAATGATCAGAGGTAACATACTTATAACAAAATAGTAAAAAGAAAGGAATTAAGATAATGAAGAATAATGAAAAAAATTTAAATATGAATAACAATCTATTATTGATCATCGTTGCGATTGTTGTAGTATTTTTAAGTTTTATTTTAATGAATTTAAAAAATACACCAACTCCTCCTGCTGAGCCAATTCATGTTGGTACTTTAGAGAAAGGAAAATCTTTGATCATTCCAACAGCTGAAATATCAAATGATGCTTCTTTTTATTCTGTGGAAGTAGAAGGTGTCGTGATGGAAGTAATTGCAGTCAAAGATAGTAAAGGAGAAATAAGAACTGCTTTTAATACTTGTCAAGTTTGTTATGACAGTGGTAGAGGATATTATGTTCAAGATGGTGAACAGCTTGTTTGTCAAAATTGTGGAAATCGATTTACAATGGACCAAGTAGAAATAGAAACTGGGGGCTGTAATCCATGGCCAATTTCTGATAAAAATAAATTGATAAAGGATAATAATATAGAAATAACTTATGATTTTTTAGTACATTCTCAAGATATATTTTCACATTGGCGTAATAATTTATAATTTTTTGTTGTTAGGGCAAATATACTTGATTGTTTATCCATAACCATGTATAATTGTATACAATCATAGAACAAGGGGGATAAATAACTATGAATCTTGCGTATAAAGTATTAAGTTCACATTTATTAGAAGGGCGTCTTGTTAAAGGGGAACAAATTTGTATCCAAATAGATCAAACATTAACTCAAGATTCTACTGGAACAATGGCATATTTACAATTAGAAGCGATGGAAGTAGGTCATGTTGCTGTAGAAAAGGCAGTTGCATATATTGATCACAATATGTTACAAACAGGGTTTGAAAACATGGATGATCATGAATTTATTAGAAGTGTTGCAAGAAAACACGGAATTACATTTTCTAAACCTGGAAATGGTGTATGTCATCAATTAC
>Ga0129308_1002946_pt1 | contig 13270 bp, 12 predicted proteins | sample L827metagenome_FD_94440 | JGI IMG/M metagenome (GOLD analysis project Ga0129308, IMG submission 94440) | Ring-tailed lemur group fecal microbial communities from Wisconsin, USA - L827 metagenome | ecosystem: Host-associated > Mammals > Digestive system > Large intestine > Fecal | place: USA...
ATCCGATTCTATCCAGCCATGCTCTACCTCATCGCGTCCACAGTCAACGGAACCAGGGAGTTTTGCATGGGAGTGGACGGGGAAGGCCGGCCGGGCTTCTGGGACGAGATGCACCTGGTGCACACTGTTTTCCACGAAGACGACAAGACTTTTTCCGATATCTGGACGAGCTATCACGAGGATTTCAGCGTGTTCAGAGAAAGCCTGGAGAGGGATATCAGGGAATATGGGGACAGAAAAGGCGCGAAGGTCAAACCAGGACAGCCGCCGAATTTTTTCTGCGTCTCCTGCACCCCCTGGCTGCACTATGAAGGCTATTCTGCCTACTGTGCCGGCGGCCGGCCCGCGCTGTTTCCCGTCATCACCTTCGGAAAGTACGAGGAAGAGAACGGCCGTCTGCGACTGCCGCTGACCGTGACCATCTCTCACGCCGCGGCGGACGGGTATCACACCAGCATGTTCTTCCGGGATCTGCAGGAGAGGATCGACAGAGCGTTTTAGGCGCTCACCCTTTATCGAAAATACCGAACATGCATTCCAACACCGCGCGCAGAGCCGGATTTGTGTCCCGGGCCTGCCTGAAAAACGCTACAGGGACAGGGAGTGAGTTTTTATCAGGCAGGCTGCAGAAAAAATCCTGGACAGCACACCGGTTGAGCATGGAACCCAGGCCAAAACTTACGCCCATGCCGCTGTGCACCAGGTCCACCGCAATATTCATATTTGGAACAGAGATCGTTTCGTACGGTTTGAAATCATAAAAGTCAAAGATGCTGTTTACTGTTTTGTGAAACTGTTTTTCAGGATGGAGCAAAATGAACAGTTCATTTTGAAATTGTGAGAGGGAGACCGGCAGGGGATCAGTCATCGTTCCGAATTTTTCACCGGCAGCCCTGGCGACGGGGTGCTCCCTGTTGATCAATAAGTAGATAGGATCGTTCATGAGGATCTGGTTTTCAGCTTCAGGCGCCTGAATGGGGGAACTGAGGATAGCCAGGTCCAATTTATTTGCCAGAAGCATTTTTTTCAGCGGTTCGGTGTTGTCGGTAACGATATCCACGGTTACGCCCAGCTGTTCCGTTTTCAGAACGGGCAGGATCCTGGGGATGATGTAGTCGCCCAGAAGGGGCGGTACGCCCAGATCGATGTGGCCGCTGATGTTATTTCCTGAAAACTCCAATGTCAATTGTCTTTCGATGTTTTCAATTTTCTTTGCATAGTATAGGAATCGAACACCGGCTGGCGTGAGACACACGGGCACCTGTTTTCTGTCGAACAGCCTGACGTTCAGCCGGCTTTCCAGATTGCTGATGTAACGGCTCAGCGCGGGCTGAGCGATATACAGAGATTCGGCAGCCTTGCTGAAGCTTCTGTACTTGTGGACCGCTAGAAAATATTCAAAGTCTTTAAACTGCATGTCGTCGCCCCCTTGTCTGCATTCTGTCGCCGTCTATGAAGACAGTTCTATCTTATCATAACAATTTTGTTATAACAAGTATGCGAAAACGGTATTTGTACCGGTGGAAACCACTGTGATAGAATCAGATTGACCAATAAATTGACGGAAGATTTCGATAATGATCCGAGCTTGTCGAGGGGTCTTTCGTCGGAAAGGGTGGTAGTATGAATTGTGACAGAAAGCTGATTGCCGGAAATATCTTTAATGGGGATAAAGTAAATTTCTCCCCAGGATGGATCCTGACAGAAGGTACCCGGATCGCGGAGGTGAGAGAAGGCACGGCTCCGGAGGGGATCGACGCGCAGATTATCAATGCGGAGGGCAGATATGTGGTGCCCGGGTTGATCGACGGGCATAATCATCTATATCTCGATCCCGGTTCCTTCGAGGAAATGAGTGGGGGAACTGAAGAAGAGTTGCTGTCACGCATGGAGAGAAACGCGCGCACGCATCTGCTCCACGGGGTCACCGCCATGCGGGAGGCCGGGACGCCTCATTTCCTGGATGTGCAACTGAAGCGCCGACTGGAGAAGGGAGAGCGTTCAGGACCGGTTCTGCAGGTGTGCGGCGAGTGGCTGACCGCGCCTGGAGGTCACGGCGCATTTCCCGGATGCGCGCAGATCGTTCGGGGTGAAACGCAGATCAGAGAAGGGGTGCGGAGGGTGATCGCAGGGGGCGGAGAGTTTGTGAAAGTGATGGTGACAGGCGGTAATGCCACCGCGTGGTCGCAACCAGGTCAGGTCTTTTTTACACAGGAAGAATTGAACATATTGACGGAAGAGGCCGCCTGCGGGGGAAGACAGGTGGCGGCGCACGTACACAGCAGCGAGGGCGCGCTGGCATCCGTGCAGGCGGGGATCTCCATGATCGAACACGGTTCTCTGGTCACCGACGACGAGACCATCGAACGGATCCGGGAGAAGGGCGTGGTCTGGACTTTTAATCAGCATCAGAGGATGGCGGAACCGGATGAAAAAATGCCGGAGTACAAACGGAGACGAACACTGGAAGGGAGAGCAGCTTCTGTCATCGCCGTGAAAAAGGCCATTCGGGCCGGTGTATGCATGTGTGCCGGGTGCGACGGATACCATGACAACTACGCTATGGTATGGGCGCTGGAAGGTATGGTGCAGAGCGGCGCCGGCCACGGACAGGCGCTGCTCATGGGAACAAAAAATCCGGGGCAGGCGTTTTTTGGGGGAAGCCGGGGAGTTTTAAAAACAGGCGCCTTTGCAGATCTGCTGGTAGTGGATGAAGATCCCACAGCGGATATCAGCGCGCTGCGGAAGCAAAGTCTAGTAATGCAGAACGGCGCTGTGGTGCGCCGGACGGATCGATGAGAGAAGAGAGGAAAGGAGGAACGACATGTTTGGCTTACCTACATTCATATTAGCTTATTATGCCATCAGCGCCGTATGCGCGGCGGCAGTGGGGATCTATATTTTCAGACACTTTTAGAAATGACATCAAGCCACAGAGAAGGCTATCGAGGGAAGGAGCGTACCATGAGCTACTATTGGGGAGTCTTGATCTTATTTTTGGTCGCCGTGTTCATCATCGGCGTGTACAGTACCAGAAAAAACAGTTCTGAAAACGGCGATATGGCCCTGGGAGGGAGGTCTCTGGGTCCCTTCGTGCTGGCGGCCACATGGGCGGCCACACAGATGAGCGCAGCCACGTTCATCGGTGGCCCCGGGATGTGTTATTCAGGAGGATGGGCCAGCATGCTGTGGGGCGTGGCCTGCATGATACCGTTTATCGCCCTGGCCTGGTTCCTTTTGCCGAGAAAGCTGCGCAACATTTCAGAGCGCGTGGGCGCCGTCACGGTTCCGGGGATCCTGCTGGCGAGATATAAAAGCTCAAAGTACTGCGGTTTTCTGGCTGTCATGATGCTGGTGGCTTACGTACCTGTGATCACGGCGCAGATCTCTGCGGTGGGGATCGTATTTCAGACCATATTCAACGTCGACTATATTTGGGGGATCCTTCTCTTCGGGGGTCTGGTCGTCATCTATACGGGCACCGGCGGCTTCCTGGCTGTCTGTTATACGGACTTTGTGCAGGCGATCATCATGCTTTTCGGGATCGCCATCGCAGCACCGGCGGCGGTACATATGGCAGGCGGACTGACCCAGATGAACGCTACGCTGCGCGCCATTGATCCCGGATACATGAGTCCTTTTGGCGTTGGCGACGCCTGGACCTTCGCCCTCATTTTTTCCTGGCTCATCTATTACGGTTTTCAGTCTCTGGGCCAGCCTTATACCATCGTTCGGTATCTGTCGGTAAAAAATACAAAGACCTTCAAGACTGGGTATGTCTGCATGATCGTTTTTTATGCATTTATCGTGCTGGCCTGCTGCCTGGTTGGATTGGCCGCCCGCTGTGTGATCACCGATCTGCCAAACGGTCAGGATTACGCGTTGGTTGAAATGCTGAAGATATCCGTGCATCCCATCGTGGGAGGAATCGTGGTGGCGGCCATATTCGCGGCCTGCATGTCCACGGTGGATTCGGCGCTTCACGTAGTGGGTACAGCGATCTCCAGAGATTTTTATAAGGATATGATCAATCCCGGCTGTACGCCCAAGCAGGAGAAACGGATGTTTACTCTGGCCACGATCGTAGTAGGCGCGCTGGCTTTGATCATGGCGGTCAATCCGCCGGAGAGTGTGATGGCGCTGCTCACCTACGGAGTCGCTACGCTGGTGGCGATGATGTTCATGCCCATCGTCGCGGGCATCTTCTGGAAACGGTTCAACCTGAAAGCAGCCTTTGCCTCATCGATAGTAGGCGGTACGCTGGCCCTGTTCTGGTTTATCGTTATGGGCGGTACGGCCAGCGGCATTCATCCTGCCGGCGTGGCCATACCGGCGGCTATCATTGTGGGGGTCGTGGTAGCGCTGGTCACAAAGCCACAGCCAGAGGAAGAGCTGGCGCCCTTTTTCCAGAAAGAAGACAGGATCTTTGCCAAGGCGGCCCGGGACCGGCAGTGAAAGATCAGAGGTATCTCAAATGCAGGTAGAATGATGGAGCCGGATAATCGAATAACGAAAAGGAGGACAGCGGTCATGTTTGAAAACGAAAAAACGTACGGAAGAAAAATTTTGATCGGAAATGTGTTGGACAGCAGCAGCATGGAATTTTTTCCGGGGTTTGTGGAGACCGAAGGGAAAAAGATCCGGACGGTGGGCCGCGGCGGAGAACTGCCGGACACTGCGGGTGCAGTGATTCTGGAGGAGAAAAACGGATATATTCTGCCCGGACTCATCGAATCGCACAATCATCTTTACATGGACCCGGGTCCCTTTGCCGTGGTCACCCGGAGACCGGACACAGAACTTTTGAAGAGCATGCTGAAAAATGCGCAGATACAGCTTCACGACGGGGTTACCGCTCAGCGCGACTGCGGCACGCCCAATTTTCTCGATCAGGAAGTGAAAGATATGATCGAAAAAGGCATTATCGACGGCCCAAAACTTCTGACCTGCGGGCCCTGGATCACTGCTACTCACGGTCACGGAGCATGGCCGGGCTACGCTATCCTGGCGGACGGGGAGGAAGAATGCCGAAGGGCGGTGCGGACTGTAGTCAGAAACCACGTGGATTTTGTAAAGTTGTTTATCACAGGAGGCACGGCTTCCACCTTCGCTCCGCCGGATTTCTGCTACTATACGGAACGGGAGGTACAGGTACTGGTAGAAGAGGCGAAACGCAACCAGATGCCTGTCTGCGTACACATACATGGAGGTAAGGGGGTCGAATACGCAGTAAAGGCCGGCGTGGATTCACTGGAACACTGTTCTATGATCACTGATGACGCACAGATCGAGATGATCGCAAAACACGGTGTGATGATGATGTTCAACAATGGCGTGCGGTTTGCACCTCCTAATCCGCTGCTTCCCAAATTTGAATTGGAACGCGTGGCGCGGACGCGTGAAAGCTCCATTATTGCAGTGCAAAAGGCTTTGGCTGCGGGGATCGATATCGGCGTCGGCGCAGACGGATATCAGGAGGATTATTCGCTGGTATGGGCGCTGGAAGCCTTTGTAAAGAGCGGCGCAAACACAAGACAAGCGTTGACCGCAGCCTCAAAGACGCCCGGAAAACGGCTGTTCGGAGGCAGTCGGGGAGTGCTGGCCGCGGACCAGTTCGCAGATATCATCATCACAGCGGAAGATCCACTGAAGAATATCAGTAATCTCAGAAGCATCCACACAGTCATTCGCGAGGGAAAGATCGTCAGAAGAGACAGTCTTGCCCCATATGAAAATATATAGATAGGAGGAAAACGCGATGCCGCAGACATTAAAGGTGGGTACGGCTCTGGCAGGTCCCGGGGAAAAAACATCCGGAGTGATCGCCATTCCGGAGAAATTCCGGGAGGAACTGCTTCCGGTGGACATCGTACTGGTCAACGGAACGCAGGACGGCCCGACCGTATATATTGGAGCCGGGACCCATGGAGATGAATTCAACAGCATGGAGGCATGCCGCAAAGCCTCCCTCATGCTGCAGCCGCAGGACCTGCGCGGCGCCGTCATCTTCGCTCCCTGTCACAACGGCGCGGCCCTGCGGGCCTGCTGCCGCCACAGTCCCGCGGACGGGAAAGATCTGGACGACTGCTTTCCGGGAACTCCGGAAGGCTCTCCATCAGAGGTCCTCGCCCATCTGATCTTCCACCAGGCGCTGGTGAAAGCGGATTATATGATCGACATGCACACGGCGTCTAAAAACGGATACAATGTACGCTACGGAACCATCTCACCTGTGATCGAAGAGGTGAGAGACAGATCCCGCAAGTTGGTGTCCGATTTTGGCGGAGAAGTCATATTTGAGCTGAAAAAGCCTGGGGAGGGAGAGTACCTGGGTCAGGAAACAGGCTGGAGCTATGCGGGAAACCTGTTTGCCCAGGCGCACTTGAGAGGGATCCCCGGTTCCATTATCGAATTCGGCGAGGCCGGCAGGCTGGATCAGGAGCAGATCGAGGCGGCAGTAAAAGGAATTTTTAACATGCTTCGCGGTCTGGACATGCTGGAGGGAGAAGTGGAGAGTTTCACCCCGTATTATATCCAGCGCAACCATACCATACGAAGCGACAGACAGGGATTGTTCTACTGCTGTAAAAAGCCCGGGGATATGATCAAAAAAGGGGATCTCCTCGGACAGTTGATCATTTATCCTGACCATGAACACCGCATCCTTTCGCCATGCGACGGAATCGTGCTGCGCATCGCAACGGAAGCGCAGGTGAAAAAGGATGTTCGGCTTTTTGTATTGGGTGAGGGAATAGAATAGTAGAGAAGATAAAAAAAGCGGCGCCGGCGGAGAGAGACCTCCGCCGGCGCCGCCTGTCTCAGCCCGTTATCATTCTCTGACGGTCAGTCCGGTCGTTTTTCTCCCCTGGACAGCGTCAGCAGCTCTTCAGCGCTTCTTTTGGTGGTTTCGGTTATATTGAGCCCGCCCAGCAGACGGGCGATCTCGTCCACTTTTTCTTCTTCCATCAGAGGCACGACGGTAGTGTGGACGGAATCCGCGTCAGTCTGCTTCAGGATCTTATAATGGTGGTCGCCGAAAGCAGCGATCTGGGGAAGATGTGTGATGCAGATGACCTGACGGCTGCCGGATATCTGCAGCAGCTTCCTGCCTACGATACTTGCGGTGATCCCGCTGATCCCGGTGTCGATCTCGTCGAAGATCATGGTCGGGATGCGGTCCAGATCTCCGATGATGCGTTTAAAGGCCAGCATGATCCGGGAGATCTCGCCGCCGGAGGCGATGCGGGCCAGCGGCTTGGGCTGTTCGCCCCGGTTGGCGGAGATCAGGATCTCAGCCGTGTCGATGCCGTTTTCCGTATAGAACGGTTCTTTTCCGTATTCCTTAAAATCCACCGTCAGGGCAGCGTCGTTAAAATTCAGCTCTGCCAGCTCAGCGGAGATCTGAGCGGTCATGCGCTGCGCCGCATCCCGCCGAAGGCCGGAAAGGGTCCGGCTGCTCTCGTCCAGCTGCCTGCGGCATTCTTCCGTGTCGGCGGTCAATTCCGCCAGCCGGGCGTCCGCGTTTTCTATGTTGGCCAGAGATTCGGAGAGCTGATCCCGATACCGGAAAACCTGCTCCAGGGAACCACCGAATTTTCGTTTCAGCCCGTCGATCAGATCCAGTCTGCTGATGGCTCCGTCCAGTTCTTCCGGAGAGAATGACACGCTGTCCCGGTACCGGCGCAGTTCCGTGCCCAGATCCTCCAGCTTGTAATAGCAGTCGGCGACTCCCTCGGAGAAGGAGGCGATGTCAGCGGAAATATGGGAGATCTCTCCCAGCAGATGCATGGCCTTTCCCAACCCCTCCGTGGCAGAGGGGGAGCCGGAAAAGAGCATTTCGTATGTCTCCGACAGGTTGCGGTAGATCTGTTCGCTGTTCTGCATGAGCCGGATCTGTTCTTCCAGGGACTCATCCTCGCCAGGCAGAGGAGAAGCCTTTTCGATCTCCTGCAGCTCGTAGGCCATAAAATCCCGCTTTCTTGCCGAGTCGGACAAATCGCGTGTAAGGTCGTCCAGTGCCTTTTTCGCCTGGCTGAATCGGCGGTAGAGGAGGGCGGTACGCTCTTTTGCGGGAGCGATGCGCTCTTCGTCGTACAGGTCCAGCAGACGGATGTGATATTCCGGGTTCAGAAGAGACTGGTGATCGTACTGGCCGTGGATGTCCGCGATCTTCTTGCAGAGCCGGGATAAGACGGAGAGATTGACCACCACGCCGTTGACCCGGCACAGGCTCTTGCCCGTGCTGCTGATCTCCCGTCTGATGATCAGCTGGTCTTCGCAGGGAATGTCGTTTTCCTCCAGAAGGCCCGACACATCGCAGTCATCTGTATCCACTACCAGAGTAATATAGGCCTTTTCTTTGCCGGAACGCACAAAAGCCATATCGGCGCGGCTGCCAAGGGCCACGCTGACGGCTTCGATCACGATGGATTTTCCCGCGCCCGTCTCACCGGTGATGATGTTCAGGCCGGGATACAGGTCCAGCTCCAATTCGTCGATGATAGCAAAATCCCGGATGCTGATATGTGAAATCATACAATTGACCTCTTTACTGTTACTTTATCATATCGTTGAAACGCGTGAGCAGCGGCGGTACATTCTCCGGGCTGTCTACCAGAAGGAATATAGTGTTGTCGCCGGCGATGGAGCCGACCACAGTGGGGAGATTCGAGGTGTCGATGGCCTCCGCCGCGGCGTTGGCGCAGCCGCTGAGGGTCTTGATCACAATGATATTTCCCGCGGAAGAAATGCTCTGGATCGTCTCGCGGAATATTTTGATGAAACGGTCGCTGACAGGCTGATCCGTACCGGTCCCGGCGGTATATTTGTAACGTCCGCCGGAAGACAGGGTCTTCACCAGCTGCAGATCCTTGATGTCCCTGGATATGGTGGCCTGAGTGACTTTGTATCCCGCTTCATTCAGCAGCTCCACCAGCTTTTCCTGAGTTTCCACTTCCTGAGTGCTGATAATATCCAAAATTTTGTTCTGTCTGGAATAACGCATGATCCCCTCCGTTATTGAATAAAATGTGCGCGGACTCTATCTTATAAATATTCATACAATTAAATTATATCATATTTGAGCCTATTGTAAACATAAACACCCATTTAAAACATCAGATGGGAGGTCTGGCCGCCCTGATGCGGACGCTGCAGGCATGGGGAAAGGATGTTTATCTTCCTCCGGTTTTATGATATAATAGCCGCAGAGCGGCTAGAGCTGCTATTATAGATTCTGTGCGCGGCGGACGCCATGCGCGGATTATACCAGATCATTTAAAAGGGGAGAGTTAGAGATGCGAATTCTGGGAATTGATCCCGGCTATGCGATCATGGGCTACGGCGTCGTCGAGATGAAAGGAAATCATTTTTCGCCGGTGGGGTACGGAGCCGTTACCACGGATAAGGACATGCCTATGCCGGACCGGCTGAAACACCTTTATACGGGATTGATGGATGTTATTCAGGAGTATGAGCCGGAGACCGTGTCCATCGAACAGCTGTTTTTTAATACCAACACCACCACGGCTATTCTGGTGGGACAGGCTCGGGGCGTGGCCATTCTGGCCTGCGCCAATTCCGGACTGGACATCGCGGAATACACGCCGCTGCAGATCAAACAGGGATTGATCGGATATGGCCGGGCAGAAAAGAAACAGATCCAGCTTATGGTGAAGACCATTCTAAATCTGAAGGAAGTGCCAAAGCCCGACGACACGGCGGACGCGTTGGCCGCGGCTATCTGCCACGGCCATTCCATGGGTTATGGTCAGAGATTGAAAAAGATCCGCGCCGGAGGGATCTGAATGAAGGGACCTCCCGGCCTCCGGGGGCGAAGCGCGGCGGAAAAAGAAATACTGCGGAAGGATTTGAGATCATTATGCTTCATTACATAAAAGGAAAGATCACCATGAAATTCGAGGGCGGAGTAGTGGTGGAAAACAACGGCATCGGATATGAAGTCTTCGTGCCGGAGAATTCCGGCGTCTATCTGGCGGCTCCGGGAGATACCGTACAGGTCTACACCGCTATGATCGTCCGGGAGGACGACATCACACTGTACGGTTTCACGGACAAGGATTCACTTGAACTGTTCCGGCGGCTGATCACAGTGAGCGGCGTGGGAGCGAAAGGCGCTCTGGCGCTGCTGTCCTGCATGCCAACAGGCGATCTTAAGAAGGCTATCGTTTTCGAGGATTCGGTCTCGCTGACCAGAGCCAACGGGATCGGCAAGAAAACGGCCCAGCGCATCGTGCTGGACTTGAAGGACAAGCTGGGGGCGATCAGCGATGCCGGCGGCGTTCAGCTGGAAAGCGTGGCGGCGGTGTCCGGCAAATCCGAGGCCATCAACGCGCTGATCAGTCTGGGCTACAGCAAAAGCGAGGCTGTGGGCGCGCTGGCGTCCATCGGCGAGGAGGATCTGTCCACAGAGGAATACATCAAAAAGGCGCTGAAAAATCTGTTTTAGCCTGAATGAAAATGAAAAATAAATTAGGAAGAAGCGAGAAAAAGTAATTATGATGGAATATGAAGAACGCATCACCGCCGCCAGCGCGATGAACGTGGAAGAGGAGGTCATGGAGCTTTCTCTCAGGCCAAAACGTCTGGCAGACTATATCGGCCAGAAGACCGTGGCGGAAAATCTCAAGGTGTTCATCGACGCCGCGCAGATGAGAAACGAACCTCTGGACCACGTGCTTTTTTACGGTCCTCCCGGCCTGGGAAAGACGACGCTGGCCGGGATCATCGCCAATGAGCTGGGAGTGGAGCTGCGGATCACCTCCGGTCCGGCCATCGAGCGGGCGGGCGATCTGGCGGCCATATTGACCAACCTGAACGAAGGAGACGTGCTGTTTATCGACGAGATCCACCGCCTGAACCGTTCAGTGGAGGAAGTCCTTTATTCGGCCATGGAGGATTACGCTCTGGATATTATCATAGGAAAGGGACCGTCGGCCAGATCCATTCGTCTGGATCTGGCCAGATTTACGCTGATCGGCGCTACTACCCGGGCGGGGAGCCTGTCCGCGCCTCTGCGGGACCGCTTCGGCGTAGTATGCAAGTTTGAGATGTACAAAGAAGACGAACTGATGGAGATCATCCGCCGGTCTGCCAGCATCCTAAATGTGCAGATCGACGACGAATCGCTGCGCGCGCTGGCCCGCCGTTCCAGGGGAACGCCCCGGGTGGCCAACCGACTGCTGAAGCGCGTGCGGGATTTCAGTCAGGTGAAGGGGACAGGGGCCATCGATCTGGATATTACAGGAAAGACGCTGAAATCTCTGGGCATCGACGAACTGGGGCTGGAGGGACTGGACCGGGAGATCCTGCGCCTTATCATCGATCGTTTCAAGGGCGGACCGGTGGGCATCGACACCATAGCGGCGGCCATCGGCGAGGAGCGAGTCACCATAGAAGATGTGTACGAGCCCTATCTGATCCAGGCAGGTCTTCTGCATCGGACACAGAAAGGACGCATGGTATCTCAGGAAGCCTACCGTCATCTGGGTCTGGATCCGCAGGGGGAGGAGCAGATGAGCTTATGATAAGAAAACGTGCCGCGGGCAGTGAGACCCGCCAGAGAAAATGCAAACTGCGCCGTTTCACAGCGGCGTTTCTGACGTTGACACTGTTTTTCTCCTTCCCGGCCGGAGCCGAGGCGAAGAGCAGACAGGAGGAATATATTCAGGTAGGCCTGAAATACGGAAGTTCTGCAGTGAACGAATGTGTGCTGAAAAGCGATGACGGGTTTCAGGTAGTCAATATTACAGAGGACGGCCCGGAGGACACCCTTCCTCTGCCCGCCTACCGCGAGATCGTGGCTTCCGTTGAAAATGGAACGATCGTGATCCGCGATCCGGATGGTACCATGCTGGTGTCGGACATGGGCACCACCGGCGCTCTGATGCCCATGGATTACGAGGACGGGGACGGTACCGTTGTCTATTCCGGAACGGAGTACAGGGACGGCATCCGTCTGACGGTGTACAAGGGGTCGGCCATGAATGTGATCAACTACATTACCATGGACCACTATCTGTACGGTGTGATCCACGGGGAAATGAGTCAGTCTTATCCGCTGGAGGCGCTGAAGGCGCAGGCGGTGGTGGCCCGCAGCTTCGCGGGGCAGAACCGGACCCACGCAAAGGACGGTTTTAATGTCTGTTCCACGACTCACTGTCAGGTCTACAAAGGCTTTGCCGGCGAATATCCGAAGACCACTCAGGCGGTCGATGAGACTGCGGGAGAGATGATGTACTCGGAAGGCGAGATCGTCCAGGCTTTTTACTTCAAAAACAGCGGCGGTCACACCCAGAATTCAGAGGATGTATGGAGCGCAAAAGAACCGTATCTGCGCGGCGTCAAGGACGAATACAGTCCGGATTATTCCTGGAGCGCGACCATGACTTTTGAACAGATCAAAAGCAGACTGGAGGCGGCGAATTACAGTCCGGGTACTATAGAGTCCGTTGCCATAACGGGGCACAACAGCGCGGGCGCTGTCTCAGAGCTGACTGTCAAAGGCAGCGGGAGCACCGTGACGCTGAAAAAAGAAAGCGTGAGAACAGTGCTGGGCGGATCGGATATCAAATCCACGATGTTCGTTTTGAAAAACGGCAGCGCCGGCGGAAGTATGGCGCAGACACCGGATGAGATCTACGCCACCAACGGTTCTTCTACAAAGAAGACGGGATCGACCCTGTATGTGCTATCTTCCTCAGGCAGCGCGAAAAAGACAGAGATAGAGGACATCTGCATCACCGACGGCAGCAGTACTGCATCGGCAGGCGGCGCCGGAAAATCCGGAGAAACAGTCAGCATCGTCACCGACGGCAAGGTGGTGTTCGAGGGGAAAGGCTACGGCCACGGCATCGGCATGCCTCAGGACAGCGCTATTAAAATGGCGCAGGAGGGGATGGATTACGAGGAGATCCTGGAATATTTCTTTACGGATATCCAGATCCGCTGAAGGCGCCGTTTGGCTGACAGCCATGGAGATGTGCCGGAAAGATTCGTCCCGATGACAGGACGATCTGCTGCGGCCAGCCGCAGCGTCCCGGACAAAAAACAAAATCTGAAGAATAGAAAGAGCGGCAATATATGAATATATCGGAATTTGATTATGATCTGCCGCCGGAGCTGATCGCTCAGCATCCTGCGGATAAAAGAGATGAGTCGAGACTCCTGGTGGTCCACAGGGACACAGACACAGTGGAGCACAGGCATTTTTACGATATCCTGGATTATCTGGAGCCGGGAGACTGCCTGG
>Ga0129308_1002947_pt1 | contig 13269 bp, 10 predicted proteins | sample L827metagenome_FD_94440 | JGI IMG/M metagenome (GOLD analysis project Ga0129308, IMG submission 94440) | Ring-tailed lemur group fecal microbial communities from Wisconsin, USA - L827 metagenome | ecosystem: Host-associated > Mammals > Digestive system > Large intestine > Fecal | place: USA...
CCATTTTAAAATTGCTTTCACGATACTCTCCTTTTCTTTTAGTTATTTACTAAAAGATATCTTTTTCTTTATGTAAATATTTTAACAGTTTTTTTTAATATAATCTATCCTTTATTTAATAGATTATAATTTATAAATAAGGAGGAAAACAAATGAGAAAAATATTAAAAAGAAAAAAAGAGATAAAATATATTGATTGGTTGGAGGAGTGGTTAATATCACAAAAACACCAAATGAAAGAATCAACATATTCAACTTATAAAACACATATAGAAAATCATATCAAACCATATTTTAAAGATATGGATATTTCTAAAATAACAAATAAAGAGATCCAAGAATTTATCAATTATAAGATCATGTATGGAAGATTAGATCAACAAGGTGGACTATCTGTTAAAAGTGTAAAAGATTTAGTAAATATTATTAAGTTGAGTCTAAAAAGTGCTATGAATAATCAAATTATTGATTCATTTACATTTGATCTTAAATACCCTAAACAAAGCCACATCATTCAAATGCTTAATCATAGAGAGTGTGAAAAATTAATTAATTATCTAAAAAAAGAAAAATCATCTATTTCTATTGGAATATTATTAGTCTTATGTACAGGTATAAGAATTGGTGAATTATGTGCACTTACTAATCAAGATATTGATCTAAAAAGGCAAGAATTATATATAGATAAAACATTACAGCGAGTTTATGATATAACAAATCATTCATCTAAGATTATTATTTCATCTACAAAAACAAATTACTCTACTAGAGTCATTCCCATTCCTGATACATTGCTGCCATATTTAAAAGTAGGTATAAATAATTATTTTTTTCTAACACAAAGTAAGGAGTATATAGAACCAAGGACATTAAGATATCATTTTAAAGCAATTTTGAAGAAGTTGGATTTATCAGATGTGACTGTACATTCTTTAAGACATTACTTTGCAAGTCAATGCATTGAATTAGGTTTTGATTATAATTGCTTAAGTGAAATATTAGGTCATTCTTCACCAAGTACAACAATGAACTTATATGTTCATTCAAAAAAAGAGTATAAAAAAACATGTATGAATAAAATTGTTATTTAACATACATTCCTTATCTGATCTGTTTTATACAGATCTTTTTCTTTTAGTAAATAACTAAAAGAAAAGGAGAGTATCGTGAAAGCAATTTTAAAATGGCCAGGTGGGAAAAGACAATTATTACAAGAAATCAAGAAATATATACCCCAAAACATCAATACATATTATGAGCCTTTTATAGGCGGTGGAGCTGTTTTCTATGATCTAATGTTTAATAATGCTTGTATGAATGATGTGAATTGGGAGTTAATTAATGTTTATAGACAGATTAAAAATCATTCAAATGAATTAATTCTACTACTAGAAGAACATAAAAAAAATCATAATAAAGAATATTATTATCAAATAAGAAAACTTGATAGAAATGAGCAATATAAAGATTTGAGCAAAATTGAAAAAGCAGCAAGATTTATTTATTTAAATAAGACTTGTTATAACGGATTATATAGAGTGAATTCAAAAGGACAATTTAATGTTCCTATGGGAAAATATAAAAATCCAAAAATATGCGATAAAGAACTTATTTTAGAAATGAGTCAATATTTAAAAGAAAATCATATTCAAATTAAAAATATGGATTTCGAGAAGTTTTTAAAAAATGTTCAAAAAGATGATTTTGTATATTTAGATCCACCTTATGATCCTGTTTCGAAAACTGCAAATTTTACAAGTTATATAAAAGATGGTTTTGATAAAAATGAGCAATTACGTTTAAAGAAAGTCTGTGATGAATTAAATAAAAAAGAAGTTAAGTTTTTATTATCAAACTCAGATACAGACTTTATCAATGATTTATATAAAGATTATAGAATTCTCAAAGTAAAGGCTAGGAGAAACATTAATTCAAAAGGGAATAGTAGAGGAGAAATATTTGAAGTTTTGATAATGAATTATTAGGAGAAAAGATTATGAAAGTAGCAGATATTTGGGATCAAGTTTTTGAAAAATACCATATTCTTGATGAAATTGAGGAAAAAGGTTTTTTTGAAATAACAAGTAAACAATTAAAAGAATTTTATGAAGCACGTTTAATGGCAAAATATGATTTTTCTAAATCTATGCCTAAAATTTTTAAAAAGAATCATTTAGGTATTTTACCAATAACAAGAGGAAAATATATTATTGGCAAATTTAAAGTATACGAAAATTTAAAGGAGATAAATACAGAACCAGAAGTTGTGTCATTACCATCATATATTGAAACAATAGATCCTGATAATATTTATTCAGAGGCTAATGCATTACATGTGGGTTTAATAACTAGGATGTTGGATAAAGTTGTTGGTGAAAAACTAATTCAGTCTATTTCTGGACGTATGAATACAGATGGGTTTGATTTTGATATAAAGGTAGCAGAGTCACAGGAATATGCTCATATCCAGGTCAACAAACCACAAATAGAAATTGATGGAGGATATGAGAGTAAAAAATATGTTGTTTTAGTTGAAGCCAAGAATAAAAAATCTTCTGATTTTATCATAAGACAATTATATTATCCATATAGATATTGGAGTAATAAAGTATCAAAACCAATAATTCCTATTTTTTTCTTATATGATTCCGGTATATATACTTTATATAGATATGAATTTAAAGACAAAAACAACTATAATTCACTAAAACTTGTAAATGCTAAACGTTATAGAGTTCAATATGAAAAGTCTGATGAAAATTTAAAAGAATTATTCAATACAATGCAAATAGAGGAAGAATTAGAATATATTCCTTTTCCACAAGCTGATTCTTTTACAAAAATTATTAATATGATGATGTTAATTTATGATGAAGGAACGAAATCCTCAAAAGAAATAGCAAATGACTTAGATGTTGTTGAAAGACAAGGGTACTATTATACAAGTGCTGGTAGATATTTGGGCTTAATTGACAAGACGAGGAAAACATCATGTTATGAACTTACATCACTGGGGAAAAATATTATTTCTCAAGAAGTCTATATAAGAAATAAATTATTAGCTAAACAAGTTTTAAGACATAAAGTGTTTTATTTAACTCTGGATTATTTTTATAGAAATGAAAAACTTCCTTCGTATTCAATTGTAGAAGAATATATTATAAAATACTCAAATGTCATGATAAGAAGTAAGAAGAAAAATCAAAAACCTAACACTATTAAGAGAAGAATTTCAACTGTTTTGTGTTGGATTCAATGGATGATAAGTACGAATCTATAAAAAATAAATAGCTGAAAATGCACCTTACAAATCAAGGTGCATTTTCAATTCTTCTGTTACAGTATTATCATTAATTTTCATATAAAACAAATCATTATTTTGAATTCCTAAATAGCTAGAAGAACCACTCCATAATTCTTCTTCATCAATCATAACAGCATTTATATAACTTTTAGTATATAATATTTTTGTACAAACACCTTCTAAATATATTAACATATCTTGATTATAATCTTTATTAATACAAACATATACTTTGATTCCTTTTGCAAGCAAGGAAATTAAAAATGAATATAATCTTTGAATCCTATATAGCTTACAATCATTCGCAAATATAACAATGTTTTTCTTTGCATGGGTCATACTTAAATGGAGATAATACTCATAATTTGCTTTATCAAAAATAGCCTGATCAAATTGAACAATGTCGTTATTTTCAATGACTTTATATCCTTCTTTTTTATATGTTTTTAATCTTTTTTGAAACATATTTTGTAAAAGTTTAACATTAATATCTACATAGTCATACACTTCAACAAGATCTTGATTTTCATAATCTCGATGCAATCGACCAACATATTGAGAAAGTCTTCCTTCAAAAGAAATAGGCATAGTAATAAACATAGTATTTAATGATGGTAAATCAAATCCTTCTCCTATCAGTTGAGAAGTTGCAATAATGATGTAATGCTGAGATTGATTGATTTGGTTTCTAATTGTTTTCCTTTCCTTAACCGAATTATCACCACTCATACAATAAATATCATAATCATAATATTGTAATTGTTTATAAAGAATTTGAATATGTTCTTTTCGATCAGTTAATATAATAATGTTCTTATTTTCTTTCAATTTTTTGGCAACATCTTGTACAATTAGATGATTTCTTTTTTGATTTTGATATAATTCATTTGCAATCTCATTAAAAGATAAATCTTGATCAATAACTTTAAATGTTGTTGTTCTAGGGACAAGAATTTGTTCATAATTTCTATTTTGAATCATTTTTTGTTTATCAACTTTATAAACAATATCTCCTAAATACATTTGCATTACTTTTTCAAGCTTGTCTTTTCTTTCTGGTGTACCAGAAAAAGAGTAGATGTATTTTGCGTTAATATTCCTTAAAACAGTTCTGTATGTATCACTAGAGGCATGGTGACATTCGTCAATGAGAATTAATCCATATTTTTGAATCATGTCTATATCTTCAATTTTACTTAAGGATTGTATTAATGCAATATCAATATGATATTGTAATTTCTTTTTATTACCATGGTACTCTCCAATATAATGGTCTCTTTTTAATTTAGCTTTTGGATAATCAATAAATTCATTAACTTTATCTTTCCATTGATTGAGTAGTTCTTTACTATGTACTATAATTAAAGTACTTTTTTGAATGATAGACATTATATATAAGGCAATAACAGTTTTACCAAAACCAGGAATTGCTTCTAATATAGCAATGTTATGCTTTAACAAAGTATCTGCTGCTATTTGTTGTTCACTTCTTAATGAACCCTTGAATGAAATATTAATAGGGTTGCCTTCAAATGTTTGATCGTGATAAGTCACCAGTTTGTCTTCAATACATTCTAACAATTTATCTTTCAATCCTCTAGGGAATGAAATATTATAATCATCTTCAATATTTTCGCACAGTACTCTAGGAACCTTATATACAGATAAATGCAATCTTAAATTTTGATAAAATTGAGGATTGTATGTAGATGATATTCTTCTTATTGTATTTAATGTCTTGGCATTTAAGTCTTTTTTGGAAATATGCAACATTGAATTTTCATTGATTATTATAGGTTGTTGAATAGGCTCAAAGAGATTTAATTGAGGATTGGGATTATCAAAATAGTCTTTAAAATTGGTTTCATTACTTTGAATAAGCTGGTCAATAAGACTTTCTTTGACCTTAACAGTAGCCTTCAAAAAATGAAAAGGCTTTTTTATTGTTACTTGAAATTCATTAATAAATACTGAATTTGATTGTAGAACAGATTCATATTGTAAAGGCAAAGCAATACAATTACCAAATCCTTTACCAGAAAGATAATCTTGATTGGGAAACATTCTATCAAAAGAATCAAATGAAAGTTCTTTACTCGATTTCATTGCTTCTTTTAATAAGAAATCCCCTAATAATCTTGCTTTTGATGCTTTAATAGCAGTTTCAAAAAAAATCCATAAATGTCCACCATTTCCAGATTGTGATCTTTCCATTAAACAAGATATAGAATGCTTCTTGGCTGTTCGATATACACATAATAAATTTTCAAACCATAAGTCTTTATCAAAATCAATGACTAAAAAATAACAAGTATCATCCTCTAGCAAAGGATACATTCCAATAACATTATTTTCTTTTTGTAAATGTTTGAGAATAGCATTTTCTGTTAAAGGGCTAGGTTTAAAATTTAAGCACTCACTACTACACTTCTTCTTACCTATAGGACATATTCCTTTTTTGAATTTGTTTTCACATACAAAAGAATATTCATAACGATTATTTTTTCTATTGAAATATTTCTTCGCATAGATATCAGTTCTACCTTTAAAATAATCCATAAATATTTTTAATCTCTCTTGTTTATTTAATTGAATATTCTCATCAACAAAAATATATCCCAATTCTTTAAGTTTCTTCTTGAGCTCAGTGTTTTCCTTCTTCAGTTTTTCTAGTTCATTCATTATGTTTTCCATATTAATATTATATTAGATTTCTTTAAGAAAGTATATTATTAAAAAGATATTTTTATTTGATTGCATATTACAAAACTATTTATACCAAGAAATTAATATAAGAAAAATCGTTAGATTATTAATAATACTTACTATATTTTTTATAAAGTCTTCTTCAAAAAGGAAATACATTGTGCTTTATTTTTATTTTCAATACAAAACATTCAAACTATAATAGATCATCAATATACTAAACCTTAACCTTTATGATATTACAATGAGAGTGTATAAGATTTCTTTCATATATACTATAAAAATAACAATACAGCTTTATATAAGAAAGTATTCATTGATTTTGTACTATATTATAAAGGTATTAAAAAAGAAAAATGAGAATGTCGTAAAAATAAAATTATTAATTCTATTGAATCAAAGAAATTCATAATAAAAATGTAGAGAGATATCTTTACCGGCATAGAGAGTATAGATTATAAAACTATCAAAGAATGTTTAAAGAGGATAATTTTATAAATAGTTATTGGCTGTATTTTGTATTATTTTGTATTATTCTTTTTTTATAATTTATGAAAAGATTATACTATATTATATAGATTAAAATGGAGGAAGCACAATGAGAAAATTAGTTTTAGGATTGGATATTGGAATCACTTCTGTTGGTTATGGGATTATTGATATCGAAAATGCTCGATTTGTTGACTATGAAGTGCATCTGTTCAAAGAAGCAGTGCTTCTTTAAACGAAAAAAGAAGGGCATCTAAAGGAACTAGAAGACTTAAAAGAAGAAGGTTTTTAGATGATACATATCAATTTTTCCTTAATCCTTACGAATTAAGAGAAAAAGGTTTAAATGGAAAGTTATATAATTATGAACTAGTATGTGTTTTATTACATATTACTAAAAACAGAAGAAGTAGTATTGAAACCATTGAAGAAGATATTGAACAAGGAAAAGCAAAAGAAGTATTACAACATAATAAAAATTTTTTATCTGAAAGGAAATATATTTGTCAAATTCAATTAGAAAGATTAAAAAATGAAGGTAAAATTAGAGGTGTCCAAAATAATTTCAGAATAGAAGATTATATCAAGGAAGTAGAAAGAATATTAGAAAATCAAGACTTATCTAAAGAATTGATAGAAAAAATTATAAATATACCAGGAAATGGTTAAGTTTATAGATTACTTTCTGGGAAAAAACAAAAATTAATCAAAAAACATAAAAAATCAAGGTATAATGTTTTGAAATGAGTTATTGCTTGATATTACAGATACTGTATTCACAGGTTTAATAGAAACATAAAATTTTTAATATGTCATTGTTGTTTATACTATGTTATCAATTTTTTCATTAAAAGGAATATTTCTAATAAAAACCTTGAAGTTTATTCTTTTTCATAAGAGAATATTGATATAATATCAAACGAATGTATAATATTTTTTGATTGTATAAAATTAAAAAATCATATATACAAAATAAATCTCTTTCCAAAATCAAAATAGTAGGAATCTATCTATGCAAAAACTAAAGTAATAAAAGTTTTATATGACAATTTATTTGTAAGGACATATGATAAGAAATGCCAACAAACATCATTATAAAAATATTTCTTTGACGATAGTCATTTGATAATGATGAACTCAAATAAAATCAAAATAATAGTAAAATGAAAAAGTTTGGATTATATAAAAATGAATTGTTATTTTGTTAGTCATTAACATGATACAAATTTGATACAAGATGGATATATAATATGTCAATGGTGGTGATAATGTGAAGATACTGATTGTTGAAGATGAATTAGCAATTTTAGAATTAATAAGAATGAATTTAGAGAGAGTCGGTTATTTATGTGATTGTGCCAGCGATGGGAAACATGGAGCTGATTATTTAGAAGAACATGATTATGATTTGGTTCTATTAGACATTATGTTACCTGAAATCGATGGATATGAATTATTGGAATATATTGAGCCTCTGGGTATTCCTGTCATTTTTGTGACAGCTAAAGGAAGTATTAAGGATCGTGTAAAAGGTTTACATATGGGAGCTGACGATTATTTGGTCAAGCCTTTTTCTATTGATGAATTGATTGCTCGTGTTGAAAGCGTCTTAAGAAGGTATCATAAAGGTTTGCAGACTTTAAAGGTTTATGATGTAAGTATTGATACAAAGACACGTCAGGTAAAAAAAGGAGAAAAAACTATTAACTTAACGAATAAGGAATATGATCTTCTGGTGTATCTTATTCAAAATAAAAATATGGCTCTTTATCGAGATATGTTATATGAGAAAGTATGGGAAGAACCATGGGATCAAAGTCGTACTTTAGATTTACATATTCAACGTTTAAGAAAAAAATTAGATTGGTATGATGTCATTAAAACAGTCTTTAAAGTAGGCTATATGTTAGAGGTAAAGTCATGAAATTTGCTGAAAAAATGATTTGGTCATGCTTATTGACTTTGGTTATTGTCTTTTCTATTGGTGCTTCTGTTATGCTTTTAAAAAATCATCAACATCTGTTAAAAACTATGATTCAACAAAATCTATCTTCCTATGAATTAGAAATTTATAATCTTGAAACGAGATTAGAACAAGACTTATATTCATCAATAACTGATTTTGGTGAAAATCAGGAAGAAATATTTAACCAAGCTATTTATTACTTAGAACAGTTTCATAATATGTCTAATCAATATAATGTAAGTTACGCATTATCCAAAGAAAATCAAATAGCTTTTTCTAATATGAATGATGAATATCATTCACTATTTCTCAATCAAGATACTCAAAGTTATTATTTAAGAGAATATCAAGACCATTATTTGATGTTTATCACAACAAGCCTTTATATCGGTGAAGAAACATATGATTTAACAGCATGTTATGATATGAATGATTGTTATGAAGAAAGAGATAGACAAATTCAAACATTCTTATTTATAAGCCTTTTTATCTTTCTATTGGCATTCATTATATTAAAAATTGTTTCTAAATATATGACAAAATCTATTCAAAAACTCAATCTCGCAAGTCAACGCATTTCTCAAGGTCAATACAGTGAACGTACTCATATTCAAAGTGAAGATGAAATTGGAGAATTATCTCGTAGTTTTGATTTGATGGCTCAAACAAATGAACAAACAATTCATCAACTTCAAGAAACTATTGAACAAAAAGAAGAATTCATGGGAAGCTTTTCTCATGAAATCAAAACACCAATGACAGCTATTTTAGGATTCGCTGATTTATTAAGAACATATGATTGTGATATTGAAACAAGACAAAAATCTGCTCAATATATTTATACAGAAGCAAAACGTTTAGAAAATCTTTCTTATGCATTAATGGATCTATTATCTTTAAGTGATCATCAAATCATCTTAAAACCTGTATTATTAGATGACGTTTTTCATCAATTAAAAAACTATTATCAAGAAAAAATCAATCATTATGATTTATCTTTTGATAAAACATCATTAAAAGTCAATTCACAACAAGATTTATTATTTATATTATTACGTAATTTAATAGATAATGCTATCAAAGCAAGTCAAGAAAAACAATCCATTGAAGTACATGTTCAACAAAATCAATCAAAAGTATTGATTTCTGTTAAAGATTATGGAATAGGTATGAGTGAAGAAGATGCTAATAAAGCAACAGAAGCTTTTTATATGGCAGACAAATCAAGAGCACGCTTACAAGGTGGAGCAGGGCTTGGTTTAGCACTAGTCAAACGTATATGTGATTTACATCAAACACAAATATGCATTCAATCACAATTAAATATGGGAACAGTTGTTTCTTTTGAATTGGAGGTAAGCGATGAATAAAGTTAAAATCAGAATATTGGGAAGTTTGACTATTATTCTTTGTCTCTGTTTACCAAAAATGATATTTATGGTAGAAGATTATCATGATTTTCAAAAATTGATATCTATAGACGATGGTCAAATACAAACACTTATGAAAAAACATCCATTGATTTCTCAATTATATAACTATAATTATTCTTTTGAAGATTTCCAAACTGAAGAATATGTAATCAAAAACATTGATTCTTATTCTTCGTCAAAACAAGAAGCAATCAAAAATATTCAATCTTTATATAATGAAGAAATACAAAAATTAATTGATAGAAATATTCTATCTTCTTCTTTATTAGAAACGAACACAAAATCATATCAAACGACATTTGGAACGATAAGTATAGAATCAGATCAAAAAAATGAACGCTATATTCTTAATCAAACTTATCGTATTCATACAAATCATGATAAAGCAATGACTTTTGTTATGGATAAAGAAACACAGAAAATCATGAGTGTATCTATCTCATTAGATAAAACAGAGACTTTTCATCAGGATATAAAAGAAACTCTCTGGAGTATGATTGAATATTTAGAATTAGATGATATTGAAGATTGGAATTATAATCAAGATGGATATGAATCTTTTCAAACAAAGTTACGTGTTTCTTATCAAAAAACAACATATGATGATATGCAAGAATATTGTATAAGTATTCAATGTCTTTATTCATCATCTGCAACTTTGTTGTTTACTTATTAATAGATATTTGAATAAAATATGATTAATGAGGAATGAATTTTTCTCAACATGAATATCTCAATTAAATAAATAATTTAAAAAAAAGCAACTTTTTTAAAGTTTTAATTAACTTGAAAAAGTTGTTTTTTTACAATTTTGTTACAAGTGTTTGTTAAAGTCATCTTGGGTGATGAAAATGAGAAAGGTTTTATTATTAATATGTTGTGTTTTATTGGTAGCTTGTCAAGGACAACAAGAAAAAAGTCAAGTCACAAATCAAACAACAAATCAAGGAGATTTAATTTTAAAAGAATGGAAGTATTTGAGTAATATGGGTGATGGTAATGATGATGGTTATTATCGCTTGGTTAATCATGAAGATGGTGTAACCAATATTCTATATACTGACTATTCAACAGGACAAGAAGTTTATTTGTGTAATAAGCCAGAATGTCAACATAAAGATGAATCATGTACATCATATGTTGAAAGTGAGGATATAGAAGACATCTTCGTTTATGGTGATCACTTGTATTTGATCGAAAATGCACCTACAAATATGATAACTTTTAGTGATGAAGGAATGTCATATTCTGATGCTCAAGAAGGTCCTTCTATTTATCAAATGGACTTAGATGGACAAAACAAAAAAGAACTATATCAATTAGAAGATGGATATAATTTTGAAGCCAGCAATATGGTTTTAGATGGTGATGATCTTTATTTATCTGTCATTAAAAATGATAATGTGGAAGTGGCAGAAAATTCACAACTTCAAGTTCAAACTTCCAATGAATTATATAAAGTGAATTTAAAAAATGGAGAAGCGAAAAAGATATTGGATTTATATGAAGGTCAATCTGATTGTCAAATATCTGAAGTTGATGGAAGAAAGATTATTTTGAGTGGTTATTATTGCCAAGAAGATCCTCAAAAATATTTGGATAAAAAAGATTATGATGGTTATGATAAGGCTTTGATGGATAGTGAGCCATTATATGAAGTTTATGATATTGATTCTGGACAAAAACAAACATATCAATTAAAAGATGAAAGTGGTGAATATTATCAAGGACAGTTATATTTTATTAAGAATAATATTCTTTATGCTTATGGTTTGGAATCACAGAAAAGTCAAGAAATCCTTACTTTGCCAAAAGGATATACTTATAGTACAGATTTACTAAATCATCGATTGATCATTAATCAGTGGAAAGGTGAAACATTTCAAAAAACATATTATGTTTCTTTAGACAAACCAAGTTTAAAAGAGCTTAAACAGTATAAAAGTGCTCCCAAAGAACCAGTCACAATTTTAGTTCAAGGAAATAATCAATTATTTGTTGTATATGATAGAGAAGGACAAGAAGAAAAAACATGGGCAGGAACAATGCAATATGAAGTAAAAAAAGAATATCGAGGATTGATTTCTATTGATGATTTCTTAGATGGAAAAAACAATTATCAGAAAGTATCAATGATAGAGGACAAATAAGATGTTAGAGATTAAAAATATTTCTAAAAGCTATAAAGATGTTGTTGCTTTAGATGATGTGAGCTTTCAAATTGATAAAGGTGTTTGTGCTTTGTTAGGTCCTAATGGCGCAGGAAAGTCGACTTTGATGAATATTATTTGTCGTCAATTAGATGTGACAGCAGGTGCAGTTTATTGGCATGGACAACCTGTTCAAAAGTTAAAAAATCAATATTATTCTTTACTTGGTTATGCCCCACAACAACAAGGTTTATATGAAGAAATGACTGGACTACGTTTTTTAACATATATGGCATTATTAAAGGATATACCTAAAAAAGAAATCAAAGAAGAAGTACAAAGAGTTGCTGAACTTGTTAATATGCAATCATATCTTATGAGAAAATGTAAAACATATTCAGGTGGTATGAAACAAAGAATTTTGGTGGCTCAAGCTTTGATAGGGCATCCCCAACTTTTGTTGTTTGATGAACCAACAGCAGGATTGGATCCTAAAGAAAGAGTTTCGTTAAGAAATGTTTTTGGAAAATTAGCGAATGATCATATCTTGTTAATAGCGACTCATGTTGTATCTGATGTAGAAAGCATTGCAGATGAAGTTATTTTTTTAAAGCAGGGACAAATCGGTGATCATGGAACTGTTCAAGACTTAAAAGATAAATATCATGTTTCTTCGTTAGAGGATGTTTATTTACAGTTGTTTAAGGATGATGAAAATGTGTAGAATACTTATTGAATTTCAAAAGTTATTTCAAAAGAAGAATATTGTTTTCTTTTTGATATTGATTTGTATATTGAACATTGTTCTATTTGCTTATCATCAACAATCAGATCCAACATTTTCTCAAACATCTTATATCAAATTACAAGAAAAATTAAATGATATTCCAAATCAAGATAGATATGATTATATTAAAAATGAATATGAGAAATATCATGCCTTTGAAATTATAGAAACAATTCAACAGATTCAAAATAGTGATACAGAAAATCAAAAATTAATCAATTCATTAAGAAATGAATATCCAGATGTAGAAGAAAAATATCAAGCATTATATCAAGAAAATCATGAAACATATTATACTGATACGATAGAAAGTGAAGTTGTTTTTTTAGAAGATATTTATCAGGAATTTGAAGTTCTACATCAATATTCTCAATATTTACAAAATATTCAAGAAAAAGCACAAACAATATCAAGTATTTCTATTTTTCAAAAAG
>Ga0129308_1002948_pt1 | contig 13266 bp, 11 predicted proteins | sample L827metagenome_FD_94440 | JGI IMG/M metagenome (GOLD analysis project Ga0129308, IMG submission 94440) | Ring-tailed lemur group fecal microbial communities from Wisconsin, USA - L827 metagenome | ecosystem: Host-associated > Mammals > Digestive system > Large intestine > Fecal | place: USA...
ACGACACGAGGATTTTCAGTCCTCTGCTCTACCGACTGAGCTACAGAGGCAGAAAAACCATTAAAAATGGCGACCTGGATGGGACTCGAACCCACGACCTCCGCCGTGACAGGGCGGCGTTCTAACCAACTGAACTACCAGGCCATTGGTGGAAACTATAGGGCTCGAACCTATGACCCTCTGCTTGTAAGGCAGATGCTCTCCCAGCTGAGCTAAGCTTCCACATAAAAGGTTTTGAGTTTTTCTCTCCACCTGACAGTATTATATTATACACGAATGGCAGCAGTTTGTCAACACTTTTTTTCGTTTTTTTACTGTTTTGTGAAATTGCCGTAAATTTGTCCAGACTAAGTCGCAATTTTGTTAATATTGCCTATGAATATATCAATTTTTTGCGTTGATAATAATATAAGAGTGCGTAAAAAACTGTATGCATTCATCTTTACGGAAGGACGGTAGGCAAATTTATGATGGACAGGATAGCTCTTTTTATACTGCTCGTCGGCGGACTCAACTGGGGACTTGTAGGACTTTTCCAGTTTGATGTCATTGCATGGGCATTTGGCGGAAGTGCTTCGGTAGTAAGCAGAATTCTTTATATTGTGGTAGCGCTGGCTGCTATCTGGTGTATCTCACTTTTCTTCAGGCAAAACGAAGTATTGGAAACAAACAATAATCACCGTGAGATAAACAATTAACAAGATACCGAGTTTATCGGAGCAGACAACGCAAAAGGCGCTTTGCGGCACGGAATTTTTCGTACCGCAGGGCGTTTTTGCTGTCGTAGCTATACCGGAACGTTCTTAGAAAAACGGCGTCTTATCCTTATCGGCGGTGTTTCTGTAAAAGACTCAATGTTATATTTACGCCCTTTTCAGCATATATTCTTAGCAAACGGAAAACGCAGGAAATTGTTCTGCGTTTTAATACGAAAGGGGCGATACTGTGAACACCGGAATGATACCGGAAACAAAATGTGAAAGATGTGTTATACTCGGAGAATATATAATAGATAACAACGCAACGGTAAGAAGTACGGCAAAAGTATACGGAATCAGCAAAAGCACGGTTCACCAGGATGTGACCGTAAGACTTGCTAAAGCCGATCCTGTCCTTGCAAAAAAAGTCAGGGAGGTGCTTCAGAAAAACAAGGATGAACGCCACATAAGAGGAGGCCTTGCAACAAAGATGAAATACAGCAGCAGTCCGAAATAATACATAACAGCTTCAGCCGCCATCGAACTAAGTCGAGGACGGCTGAAAGTCATTTTAATTTCATATCACGAAGCGTGATGTACTCTTTATCTACGCTGTCACGATAGCGCTCTCCCCCGTTTGTTATAATATCCGTGATATGCTTACAGCATTCGCTGTAGAATTTATCCTCATAGTGAACTATATGAGCACCGCCCAGCGCAAAGCTGTCATCAGCATAGAAATGCTTTGATATATCTATTACATAACAGCCTGTAGCCTGTGCGAACAAGTTCTCATAACGGGCGATGAATTGTTTCTTCTCATTAAGCGTGTTATCGCTGTCAGAAAGCGGACACAGCTTTTTATCAAGAGAAATATATCTGTCCTTAAGATCAGCCTTTATGAGAATGATATTATGATTGTAACGCTGTCTTACAAATTCGCAGAAGCTGTGCATAGCATTATCGCAGTATTCCTTGCTTTTCTCGCTGAAAATGTATGAAGGAGCGCACTCACCGGATATATTGCGATAGAAATCGGTACGCAGTATAAAATCATCAACTTCAAAAAGTGAGCCTCTGTACTTCATCATACCGCATATAATATCGTACATATCAACTATAAGCCAATTTGCCTCGCTTTTTTGGAGAATGGATTTTCCTGCGTGGCAAAAAGCATCTTTTACGGTTCTTCTTCGCCACGAACTGCCGCAAAAACCGTCAGCACCGATTTTTTCATCAAACGGCATATCGGGTTCATCGGTAAGAAGTAAAGGCTGTTTAAATATATACTTGTCAACGAAAATGCTGTTTTTGTTGCGGTTCACCGTCTCCCGTGAAATACAGCTTCCCCATATATCAACTACGGTAGGCTTGAACGCTTTCTCGTATTCTTTAAGCTTCGCTTCATCCTTTCTTATAAGGAATATCTGTTCGCAGTTATCTTCCGATACATATCTGTAAACGGGAGTCAGCTTAGAAGCAAGCAGTTTTTTTGCCCTCAGGTTTTCATCAAATATTATCCTGATATCATCGTAACTGCAGCTGCTTATATCGACTTCGAAGCATTGCAAAGCCGTTATCAGCTTTATCATCTTCTCTGCTCCGAAGTTAGCTTTTAGCAGACGCTTTGCGTCATCGTATGATTTTATCTGCTTATCACGCAGATATATCAGATATTCGGCATTTTCCGCCGTGAACTGCTTAGAGCTGTATTCTATAATTCTGTCTGAGGCATATTTGCTGTCGAGCAGTCTTTTCTGATACGCTCTTGCAGTCATATTGTCATAATAACGGATAACTCGCCTGAGCCATATCTTCACATCTGCTTTGTCAAGATAGAATCTGTCTGCTCTGCCTTCGGTCACCGCCGATATCTTTTCGTTTACATCATCATAAAACAGCGGTTCAAATGAAGCGACCTGATTGCTGTCGCCATCGGTAAAATAATACTTCGCAACATCGATCACAACAGGCTGTAAAAGCGAAATAAGATAATCTTCATAAAGTCTTAGCCGCTTATTGAGATTTGCATTTTGCCTGCAGTTTCTCAGCTGATCGTGCTTTACGCACATATCGCCGAACGACAGGCGGATAAGAATGATATTATTCCTATCAAAATGCTTTGATATCACTTTTGCGTATTCATCCAGAGAACGCTTCCACAGCTCTTTGTCATAAGGCGGAGACACCTTTTCAAGCTTGTCGGCGTTTTCCTTGTAAAAATCCGAGTTCAAAAACAGCTTGGAAGCGGTGTAATAGCTTTCGCCGTATTTGTAGCAGGAAACCGCCGCCATTGTGTATAAATCAATAACTATGCTGTCTGCATTGCTGTCAGCGATATACTTTTCAAAGCTCTTTGCCGTATCAAGTGCAAGTCTCGGATTTTCTGCGGTATCGCACGGCAGTGATTTCTCACTCATCAGCGATACGGGAGAAAGAATAAGCGCTGTATCATCGTAAGAAAATCTCTCGGAACTAAACAGCTTTCTAAGTATAGCAGAGCCTTGAAGAAGGAATTTTCTGTCGGTGCAAGGCAACTTAACACCTATTATATTTTTTATGCGTTCATAAGCCTCCTGCTCAGCTGCAGTAAGCGTTCCGTTAAGCACTCTGAGTGAATAACCGTCATCGGTATCTTTGCAAAGAACGGGGATATATGACGCTTTTGCCCTCACGGTATTTTCGGTCTTAGACAGCGACAAAGATACTATAGCCGTTTCTCTGTTCTCACGCATCTCACTCATAGAAGAAAACAGATTGCCTAATGAGTAAAAGCACGGTACTTCTTTTCCGTCGGCTGTTCTTATAATATCCGCCTTTTGCGGTGTGTGGGGATGCGAGCCGATTATTATATCTGCGCCGTTATTCGCCATAAATTCGGCTTCTTCCCGTTGGCTGTGCCTTACCATCAAAGAATTCATCTGTCCGAAGTGGGCATACACGATAATATAATCGGAATGTTCGCTTTTTGCTTCACTTATCAGCGATAAAAATCTTTCACGGTCATATTTTCCTATTGTATGCAGAGGAATATCGCCTTCAAGCCCGTTAGAAATGAAATTAAATGCAACTATAGCAACCTTGATACCGTTTTTTGATACATAATGTATCTCATCGTCAAGCGTTCCTATATTGTCTATTCCGTTACGCTTTATCTGATCTACCGTTTTGCTTAGTCCCTCAATACCTGCGTCGCAGTTATGGTTATTTGCGGTTACAAGCCCTTTTATGCCGCAGTTTTTCACAGATCTCAGAAATGTTGACGGTGAATTGCAATTAGGACTTCCTTTATCCGTTCTTATCTTTTCATACTCATAAGGTGCGCTGTCACAGCAGACAGTTTCAAGCACCGCAACAGAATAGTCGGCGGAAGATAATGTATTCTTTATTCCCATAAGCGTGTCGCCGAAATCGAGCGCACGGCTGCTCTCCTTGCGCTGATGTGCAAGCGAGCACATAATATCTCCGCAAAGCATTATCCGCATCGAATCGGAACATCTTGACATATCTCTGCCTACGGCTACTTTAACCTGAAACTTATCGCCGCTGTCCTCTGTAAGCGTAATAACAGCATTTCCATCACGCACAGCGGTTACACGGCCATTGGCGTTTACTGCCGCTATATTTTCATTATCTGACGAAAAAACGACATGAGGCGTTTTGTTATTATGCTCCCATACTATCTGCGCTGTTTCGCCCTTTTGTACGGTAATAATGTTCTGAGCCTTGAGGTGTCTGCAAATCGGTACAAATAAAGCAGGCTGGGACAGCTCTCCTATTACTTCTCTGCCGCTGAGATATCTGAAGGCACAGACTCTGACAAGGTATTCTCTGCCGTTTTTAAAGCCTAAAATAAGCTTGGTCGTACCCTGAGCATATCTTGATTTTATGCACTTATCGGGCTCGTCCTTATTATAAAATTTCAGAATATATCCGTCAGCACCATGAACGGCTGTCCAGGTAGAACGGACAGAACCGTCAAATGAAGTTACATACAGATTTTGCGGCGCATTAAGCATAAAATCACCTCTCACATTCACTTGGATATTACAGGTTTTCTAATTATCGAATGAGGGGGGAAAGTTATCGGGAACTCAAATGACATTTTCTCTGTAGCTCTGTTAGCTATCTCGGTCTGTTCTCCCTTAGAGTTAATAAGATAAGGGATATCAAGCTTTACGGGTTTCTTGCCGGGTGACAAAACCTCAAGCTCATCATGAACTGTAAAATAGTTGCGCTGTGTTATATTCACTCTGCCATTCTCACAGTTGTCCACTACTCCGACAAAATCATATTCACGGATGTAGCCGCTGTTTTCATAATACTGCGAAGCATCGTTCCTGTCAAAGTAAAAACCTGTACAATACTGTCTATGGCTCACTTTGTACACTTCTTCAACCGTCCATTCGGGTACTTGTACGCTGTTTTTTACAGCGTCAAGTGCGGCTCTGTAGGCATTTGTAACAACAGCGGTATAATAAGCCGACTTTGCTCTGCCCTCTATCTTAAAACTTGTGACGCCGGCATCTTTAAGCTCTTCAAGGTGCTCAATCATACACATATCCTTTGCATTGAGGATATATGAGCCACCGTCGCCTTCACAAAGCTCATAATACTCTCCCGGGCGTTTTTCTTCAACAAGATGATACTTCCATCTGCAAGGCTGTGCACATTCGCCCTTGTTGGCGTTTCTTCCGGTCATAAAGCTTGACAGCAGACATCTGCCCGAAAATGAAACGCACATAGCTCCGTGAACAAATACCTCTATATCCATATCCTGCGGTATCTTTTCTCTTATTCTTCTGATATTGTCGATATCGACCTCACGGGCAAGAACAATACGGTTGGCTCCCATTTTATACAGCTCATTAGCAGTAACATAGTTCACAACGCCTGCCTGAGTGGATACATGGATATCAAGCTCCGGTACGGTTTGTTTTATAAGAGCTATACAGCCTATATCGCTGACTATAGCCGCATCTATTCCGCAGTTGTATGCGTTCTTTATAAAATCGGGAAGCTGTTCTATCTCATCGTTTGAAGGGACAGTATTGCAGGTAAGATAGACCTTTGCGCCTTTTGCATGAGCATATTCAACTCCGCTTTTCAGCTTCTCGGTATCAAACTTTGCAGCGCCTGCTCTCATACCGAACATTGTGCTTCCGAGATATACAGCGTCACAACCGTAATCAACGGCTGACATAAGGCATTCAAGGTCGCCTGCAGGTGATAATAATTCTAACATAAGAAACCTCACAGTTTGTTCTATTACAGCATTCCGCCGCAGATACGCTCTGCGGCGGAAAACTCGTTTAATCTGCTATTGCTTCATCAAGACCGCATATTCGCAGGTTCTCTTCGTGCTCATAGATAGTAGCGGCGAAATACATATCCGTAGTTTCGGGATCGGCACAGAAATAATAATAATCAGTTTCGGGTGCATAAAGCACTGCCTTTATAGCGTCAAGGCCGGGGTTGCATATCGGTCCCACAGGTATTCCGTCACACTTATAGGTGTTATATGCATCAAACATTTTCTGATTATATTCGGCGGTCGAAAGATGCGGCTTTATATGCTCATCAACATAATGAACGGTTACATCCGATTCAAGATGAGGATAAGTCTCTGAATCAGCCATACGGTTGAAGAATACCGACGCAACATTGCCCATATTTCCGGTAGTATCGGCTTCTCGCTGTGCAATGGAAGCAAGAGTTATCGTTTCATCAAGGGTGAGACCAAGCTCGGTCATACGGTTGTAATATCTGCCGGTAAGCTTGCTGTTGAAGTTCTGATAAATTGTATCAAGCACCTTTGCGGCATATTCCGTAGTATCAAGCTCGTTATCGTCTTCAAGTGCTGGAATAACATAAAACTCATAGGTATCGGGGAAAATGTAGCCTTCCATCTGATAATACTTCAGCGGCTCGTTTTCAAGTCGTTTCTGGAATTTATATGAATCATCAAGTACCTTACACTGTTCTCTGAAGTCTTCTGCACGGCATACAAGATTATCTTCCAGCATCTGTGCTATATCGTCTATAGTCATACCCTCAGTTATTCTGATAGATACCGTAATATCAGCTTCGGATATCGTCTGAAGCGTAGAAATAAGAGTACTGTATGACATGGTCGTATCAACGGTAAATGTACCCTTGACAAAGCCCTCATCCTTGCCAAAAGTCTTTGTGTACATCTTAAATACATCGGGCATTGTGATTATACCAAGATTTGCAAGATCCTGAGCTATATCGTCAACAGTAGTTTTATCGTCAATGTAAATCTCAGCCTGGCAGTACGTCTTGCCTATACCCGTAAAATCAAGTGCCGATTTTACAATATAAACAGCAAGGAAAGAAGAAACAGAGATAATAAAAACCGAGAGAAGAACGCCGGTCAGAATATGTGAAAAGGTTCTTATATGGCGATTTTTTGCCTTAATTTTCTTTGCTCTTTCCTTTTTCTCGGCAAGATATTCCTGATATTCCTCTTCGGTTACCTCATCATTTTCTGAAGATTTGGCTTCGTCGACATTTTCCGTTTCTTCTGCATCGTCGGGAAAATCTTCCGATACAGTATACGAAGGCACATCGCCCGTATTAAAATCTTTTATAGAATCCATCTGTATGGTGCGGTCTTCTGTATTAGTAGAAACATCGCTGTTGTTTGCAGCGTCCACAGGATTATTTTCCATTATTGCCTTCCTTTCATCTATCTGTCGGTTATGACCGTATCAACAGGCTTATCATATTCATCTGTCGGTATTTCATCGGTCAGAAACTCTTTATAGCAAACTCCGATACTGTATCCTTTGTACCGGCTTATAAATCTGTCATAATATCCTTTGCCGTAGCCGAGTCTGAAGCCATCGTTGTTAAAGCATAGACCCGGTACGATAAGTACGCTGTCGGTAATATCTTCAGCCTTTATTACGGTACAATGCGCTTTTGGCTCGTATATACCGTACATTCCTTTTTCAAGGTCGGAAAATGAAGTAATCACGCAAAATTCCATATTGCACTCATCTTTGCATCTCGGTACGGCAACAGTCTTGCCGTTTTTTATACACTCCGCAATAAAATCGGAGGTATCAACTTCATCCTTTGTTGATACAAACGGAAGTACAACGCTTGCTTTTTTGACATTATCCAAATCAAGAAGATTTTTTGTGATAGCTGTGTCTTTTGCCGATTTTTCAGCGCGCTGAAGCGATTTTCTGCGGCAGAGCATTTCTTTTCTCAGCTGCTTTTTTCTTTCAAAAGGAGTCATATACAACGAAGAGACTGTCTTAACTTTTCGGCTTTCGCCTCACCGCAAAGTATACCTGCAAGAGCAAGACCGAAATCAACAGCTACTCCGGCACCTCTTGCGGTTATTATGTTGCCGTCGATATTTACAGGCTCGCCTGTAAATTCTGCACCTGTGAGGAACTGCTCAAAACCGGGGAAGCAGGTAGCTTTTTTGCCGTCAAGCAAACCGAGCTTTCCTAATATGGAAGGGGCGGCGCAAATCGCTCCGATATACTTTCCGTTTTCTGCACAGAAGCTGACAGCTGACTGAACTGCTTCGCTCTTTTCAAGATTAAGAGTACCGGGCATACCTCCGGGGAGAACGATCATCTCTACCTTATCGGTAAGTATCATATCGGACTCGGTAATATCGGCAACTACCGTAATGCCGTGTGCGCCTGAAATTTCACCGCCGCCGATACCAACGGTCACTACTTCCTTACCGCATCTTTTAAGAATATCGATAGGAGCTATTGCCTCAGTTTCTTCAAAGCCTTCCGCAAGAAATGCATATATCATATTGTTTTTTCCTTTCTACGCATTGTAAACTGCGCTGAACTTTTCAACCATAAAGCAAGGATGATATGATTTCTTCGCTTTGCGGAGATTTTCTTCACCCATGTCCTCTTCCCTGTTTATATACTTAAGCTCTTTACAGAACCTGTTCGCCATCATATAATTTATCATAGGATATGTGCCGTCATATTCGGTAAAAGCTTTTTCTACATGAGTTACAAAAGTATCGCTGTTAAGCTGTTCGCCGTATGAAAAAGCCTGTACCTTGCCTTCTACACGAATAAGTCCTCCTACAAGCCCAAGCTTGAAGAAGTGTTCGAGTCCCGATGCAACAGCACACATCTCTTCGGATTTTTCCTCGTTTTCTTCACAGCTGTTTTTCTTGCACCATTCAAGGCTCATTTCTTTGCACTCGCCGATGTTATCGGGAGTTATATCCTCAAAGCTCCAGTCAAGCTGTTTGAAGCGGTTTATATAATTCCTTTTTGAGTGAAGCTTCTTTCCGCTCAGCGTCTGTAACGACTGCGATTCATATACATAGTCGTACAGGTCTTCGTTTGTAGAAAAAGTGAACTTACCCGGGTAACGCTGTTCGAGCAAAATCTTATCTTTTATATCCATACTGCAGAACTTAACCGGTATACCGTTTGAATCACAATATAGTTTAAGCTCGGAAAGCAGTGCGTCTGTATCCCCTTTTCCTGCAGGGAAAACAAACTCATCACCATGTTTTGTTATATAAAAATCCTGAAATCTGCAGGCTGTTATATTATAAATACGGCTCCATACAAAGTTATTTGTAAAATTGTACTCGCATCCTCTGTAATCGGAAATGCGAAGCAGAGGGTCGATCCATTCTTTGTCTTCAATCTTTATTTCTTTAAATTCTAACACATTATCATTCCTTAAACTCAGTTGTCAAGAATCATTGCAGAAAGCTGTTCATTAATGCTCTCCGGTATGAACGGATTCTCACCATCGGAGCAAGGCAGAATAAACCAGCCTTTTCGCTCAGCGGTATAAAGAGCCGCTTCTCTGCAAGCCTTCAAAAAGTCAACATTTCTCTCGTGTATGTCTTTTTTATCTTCATTTCCGCCATAGCGTGAGCTGAGCAGCTTCTGCGATACTTCTATAGGCATATCGAGAAAAACCACCTTATCGGGTCTTGGTATGCCGAACTTTTCATATTCATAATCTTCAAGCCATGAAAGATACTCGTCCCACTGAGATTTATCAAGCTTTGTCATCTGATATATCGCATTTGACGAGGTGTATCTTGCCGCAATTATAGTTTTGCCGGCTTGGTAATCCTTCTCCCAATCTGTCTTATAGCTTATATAGCGGTCAACCGCATAAAAACTGCTGGCGGTATAAGCACCTGCCCTGCCGTTTTCTTCTGCAAATTTTCCGCTGAGATAATCCTTGATTATCTGTCCGCTTGCGCTGTCATAATTAGGAAAGCTGATAAAACGGGTATTTGTGTCCGTTTTACTTTTGAGCATATCAAGCTGGGTGCTTTTTCCGCATCCGTCAAGCCCCTCTATTACAAACAGTTTTCCTTTATTTTTTATATCGACGCCCATAAAAATACTCTTTCAAAATCATATTCGTATCTATTTTATCATAAAATCTGCTTCAAGTCAACTTTTTTGCAAATCAGCACATAGAGCGTTCGACAGTTATCACGGCGCACAGTCTGTTGTCTTTTTCGGCTAAGGCATTTTTAACAAGTGTTTCTATTTCTTCATCGGAATATCTGAATCCGAAAGGAGTTACAAGATCAAAAATAACATTGATTCTTGCTACGCCGTTTGTTATGCGGAAATCGTGAAGTGTAAGGTCATTATCTATTCCCTTGATAATATCGATAACAACAGCTTTCAGAGCTTTTACATTTTCATCATCTGCGGCAACGGGATCCATGTGTATTGACACATTGCATCTGTACTTCTCTTTCAGATCATCTTCAATGAGATCGATAAGCTCGTGCGCTTCCATAAAGTCCATCTTGCAGTTAACTTCGGCATGAAGAGAAATAACCATTCTGCCTACTCCGTAATCATGCACCATAAGGTCATGTATACCGACTATCTGAGGATAGCTCATAACCGTTTCGCCTATTTCATCGACAAGCTCCTTTTTCGGCTTGGTGCCGAGAAGAGGTTCAAGGCTGTCCTTGAATGTGTTGAAGCCTGTATACATAATAAACAGTGCAACTACTATACCTGCGTATGCGTCAAGGTCAACACCGCTGAAGAAGTTGATAAATATGCAGATTATTACTACAGAAGTTGATATACAGTCGGAAAGCGAATCTGCCGAAGCGGCTTTCATAGTAGCAGAATCTATTATCTTGCCGAGCTTTCTGTTGAACAGCGCCATCCAGAGCTTTACAAGCAAAGACGCACCGAGCACACCGACAGCAAGCCAGCTGAACTCAGACGGTTCGGGGGAGAAAATCTTCTCGACCGAGCTTTTTCCAAGCTCAAAGCCCATCATCATAATGATGCACGATATGATTATACCTGATACATACTCCATTCTTCCGTGTCCGTACGGATGCTCGTTGTCAGCCGGCATACCTGCCATTCTGAATCCGACAAAAGTCATTATGGATGAGCCTGCGTCGGACAGGTTATTAAGAGCGTCGGCAATAACCGATATACTGCCCGAAAGAATTCCTGCAGTAAGTTTTCCGAGAAAAAGCAGAATATTAAGCACAATTCCCGTAAATGCACCGAGATAGCCGTAATGCTTTCTTACAACCGTGTCGGTGGTGTTTTTGCTGTCACGGATAAACAGCTTTATAAGCAGATTAGTCATAACTATTCCTCTCGATAATGCGAATACGGAGCAACTTTTATTGCTCCGTACATTTTACTTTTTTATCAGTCCTTATTACCCATAAGCAGTACCATTACCGCCTTCTGAGCGTGAAGTCTGTTCTCAGCTTCGTCAAATATCTCGTTTGCGTGTTCTTCAAAAACCTTTGCGGTTATCTCTTCTTCCCTGTGAGCAGGCAGACAGTGCTGAACCATTGCATCGGGCTTTGCAACTGCCATTACTTCATCGTTTATCTGGAAGCCCTTAAAAGCTTTCTTTCTTATCTCGGCTTCGCCTTCCTGTCCCATTGAAGCCCATACATCCGTGAAGATAACATCGGCGTCCTTTGCAGCTTTAAGCGGATCGTCGGTAAGCTCGAAGCAATCATACTTATTCGCAAAGTCAAGTGTAGTTTCAGCGGGATGATAATTTTCGGGGCAGGCTACCGAAACCTTCATTCCTGTCTTAAGTCCGCCTACTATAAGCGAGTTTGCCATATTGTTGCCGTCACCTATGTAGCACATCTTAAGGCCGTCAAGCTTACCCTTATACTCACGGATGGTCATAAGGTCTGCGAGTACCTGACAGGGATGTGAAAGGTCGGTAAGACCGTTTATTATCGGTATGTTGCCGTACTCTGCGAGGTTTTCAACTTCGGACTGGTCGAATGTCCTTATCATAATACCGTCAATATAGCGTGAAAGAACTCTTGCGGTATCCTGAACGGGCTCTCCTCTGCCTATCTGCATATCGCTTGCGGAAAGATAGAGCGGATTGCCGCCGAGCTGATACATACCGGTTTCAAAAGAAACTCTTGTCCTTGTAGAAGCCTTGCGGAATATCATTCCGAGAGTCTTTCCTTTTAAGTGGTCGTGCGGAATGCCGTGTTTCAGCTCATATTTAAGCTGGTCGGCGAGATTGAGTATCTCCATTATCTCCTCTGTGCTGAGGTCCATCATCTTAAGTAAATGTTTCATGTTAGTATCCTTTCTTATATCTTATTTCAATAACTCCGTAAGTATTTCAAGTCCCTTATCTATATCCTCATAGGAAATTGTAAGAGGGGGCAAAAGTCTGAGTTTTTCTTTTGCGGTGAGGATAAGAAGTCCATTATCAAGCGCAGCTTTAAGTATCTGCTTTGCGTCCTTAGTCTTAAGCTTTATGCCTATCATAAGTCCCATACCTGTTACCGACTCGACTTCGGGAACAGCAAGCAGTTTTTCTTTGATATATCTGCCCTTTTCTGTTACTTCAGATAAGAACTTAGGATCGGCTGCCTTCTTCAGAACCTCAATAGCTCCTGCACAGGCTATGGGATTTCCGCCGAAGGTTGAGCCGTGTGTTCCCGGAGTAAGCACATCTGCACACTTTTCGCCGCTTAGACAAGCTCCCATCGGTATACCGCCTGCAATACCCTTTGCAAGTGTAATTATATCCGCCTTTTTGCCGAAGTTGTCGCCTGCAAGGAACTTACCTGTTCTGCCGACTCCCGTTTGAACTTCATCGGATATGGTAAGAACATCACGCTCGGCACAAAGGCTGAATATAGCATCAACGAACTCCTGTTCAAGCGGAACTACGCCGCCCTCGCCCTGTATGTACTCGAACATAACAGCACATACCGTATCATCAAGCTGTGCTTTTAAATCTTCTATGTTGTTAGCTTCAACATATCTGAATCCTTCAACAAACGGGAAGAAGTAATTGTGGAACACATCCTGTCCCGTTGCTGACAAGGTACACAGCGTTCTGCCGTGAAAGGAGTTGACAAGCGTAATTATATTGTGTCTGCCCTTGCCGTACTTGTCGAAGCTGTACTTCCTTGCTATTTTTATTGCACATTCGTTAGCCTCAGCGCCGCTGTTGCAAAGGAACATATTTTTCATACCGGCAGCTTGTGAAAGTCTTTCGGCAAATCCTGCCTGTACCTTTGTGTAGT
>Ga0129308_1002949_pt1 | contig 13256 bp, 10 predicted proteins | sample L827metagenome_FD_94440 | JGI IMG/M metagenome (GOLD analysis project Ga0129308, IMG submission 94440) | Ring-tailed lemur group fecal microbial communities from Wisconsin, USA - L827 metagenome | ecosystem: Host-associated > Mammals > Digestive system > Large intestine > Fecal | place: USA...
AGGAGCTGAGGGATCTGGCGAAGCCGGGGACGCTGACCGAGTCGGTGTTCGCGACGATGTATGGAACTGATGTGCAGGATCCCGAGGTGGCGGTCACGAAGGCGGCGGCTGCTGCAGTACGCAGGGACGCGCCGGATTTCCTTTTCCTTTACCTCGGGCTTGCGGACGAGACAGGCCATCGCTGCGGCTGGATGTCGGAGGAGTATCTGACGGCAGTTTCGCACGCGTGGGACAGGATACGGGAGATCACAGAGGAGCTTCCTGAGGAATACAGGGTAGTGATTCTGGCTGACCACGGCGGACATGAGTTCAATCACGGGAGCGACGCGCCGGAGGATATGACGATTCCAGTGATCATCAAAGGAAAGGAAACGGATCATTTCCGCGGCGGGGCGGTGTCGATTCTGGACATTGCGCCGACGGTGGCGGACTGGCTGGGCGTAACGGCGGACACGGCATGGACGGGAAGAAGCCTGTTGTGCCGGTAAGCAAATAGCAGCAGGCAACGACATGGATGGGAAAAGCCTGCTGCGCCGCTAGCAGAAGTGCTTTAGCACGGAGCGATCCGTGTATGATAAATCAAAAGAAGAGAGGGAGGCGGACAGGAAAAAGACGGGGGAAGGTATTTGAGGTTACTGGTTGACGAGGCATAAATGACAAGAATGAAAGTGAGGTACATGTATGAAAAAGAAATTGGCAGCGGGGTTGGCGGTTGTACTGGCGGCAGGGATGAGCGTTTCGTCCGTATTTGCGGCTGATAAGCCTGCAGGTGAGATGACGGTAGACGAGCTCGTAGCGGCGGCTGCGGAGGAAGGCAACTATTTTGAGACGGTCGGTATGCCGGACGACTGGGCGAACTGGGGAAGATCCTGGGCGGCTCTGAAGGAAAAATACGGCATCGACCATGCGGATACGGATATGACTTCTTCGGAAGAGCTCTCAACCTTTGAGGCGGAGAAGGATGACGCGACAAGAGACCTCGGCGACGTCGGAATGTCCTTTACACAGACGGCAATCGACATGGACGTTGTTCAGGGCTTCAAGCCGTCGACATGGGACAGCATCCCGGACTGGGCGAAGGATCCCGAGGGACGCTGGATCATCTCCTATACAGGAACGATCACGTTCTGTGCTCTGTCAGATGTGGTGGGCGGCGAGCTGCCGACGACGTGGCAGGAGCTGATGGACAGCGATTACCGCGTATCCTGCGGTAATGTTCCGTCAGGCGCTTCCTCACAGATTGCAGTTATCGCAGCAGCGTATGCGATGGGCGGCGACCTTGACAACCTGCAGCCTGGTATTGACTACTTTGTAAAGCTTGCTGAGGCAGGCCGTCTGGATCCGGGTGACACGACGTACGCACGTCTGGCAAACGGCGAGATGGAAATCTGCGTCGACAAATGTGAGTACAGCTCGCTTGTATGGCGTGACAATCTGAAGGAAGAGGCAGACCTGGATGTTCTCGTTACGGTACCGCAGGATGGTACGCTGACGACAGGCTACGCTCTTGTTTATAACAAATATTCCAAGCATCCGTATACGACGGCGCTTGCGATCGAGTACCTGCTGAGTGATGAGGGCCAGATCGACCGTGCTTACGGCTATGCGCGTCCGGTACGTCAGGATGTGGAGATCCCGGAGGATATCGACTGTCTCGACGCTTCTCTGTATGAGAACGCAGTTACGGTAAATGATATTCCGGCACTCGACGAGGCGTGCCAGAAGGTCGCCCAGATGTGGACCGAGCAGGTGGTTCCGCTGATGAATTAAGGCTTGTGGGATGCCCCGGCCCAGACGGGCCGGGGCATTTTGTGTTACAGTACGGATGACACCGGACTGTAACGGCATTGCGCTTTCTGGAAAAATGAAAGGAGAAATAGATGAAACTACTTAAAAAAGCAGGCCATTATGTGACGATGGCGCCGCTATTGCTTCTTTCCCTGATGTTTATGCTGGTTCCGATCCTGAAGCTTGTGGAGGACAGCTTTCAGGATATTGAGACGGGCGGATTTACACTGGACAACTGGGTGACGATCTTTACGGAGACCGTCTATGTGAAGTCGACGCTGAACAGCCTTCAGATTTCATTTGTCTCAACGGTAATCGGAATGCTGCTGTCGTTTCTGGTGGCATGGGCGGTCAGAGAGGTTTCGCCGGGGCGTGCGAACCGCTTCCTCGGGATGATCAATATGCTCTCCAATTTCGCGGGCCTGCCGCTCGCGTATGCGTTCATGACGATTCTCGGCAATGCGGGATTCATCGTACTGCTGTTCCGTCAGTTCGGCGTGCAGCTTACGAAGATTTTCAATCTGTACGGAATAGAGGGCCTGACGCTTCTCGCGATTTATTTCCAGATCCCGCTGGGGACGCTGATGCTGCTCCCGGCGTTTGAGGCCGTCCGCAAGGAATGGAAGGAGGCCGCCGAGCTGATGGACGCGACAGGACTTCAGTTCTGGTGGAATATCGGAATCCCGGCGATGATCCCGAGCCTGTGCGACACATTTGCGCTGCTGTTTGCGAACGCGCTGACGGCGTATGCGACGTTCGTGCTCCTCGTAGCCGACAACATGCCGATCCTTCCGGTCAAGATCACTTATATTTTCACGGGCGAGACGTCAGGGCAGTACAATGTCGGATCGGCGCTCTGCGTCTGGATGATTCTGATCATGGTGATCGTGATTGCACTGTGCAATCTCGTGAAGAAATGCACGTACAAAGGAGGGGAGTAGGATGAAGAAGAGCGGGAAAAAGAGAAAGAAGCTGCTGCCGGGCATCGTCCTGACGCTGTGCGGAGCCTTTATGCTGCTGCCGTTTCTGGTGACGGTGCTCTATACGGTCGTGAAATCCTGGACGAGGCTGATGCCGTCAGGCTATACGATGAAATTCTGGATCAAGGTATTCTCGGAGGGAAAAGTCATTCCGGCCGTTCTGCGCGGGCTGCTGATCAGTATTGCGCCGGTAATCGCCACGAACCTGATCGTGATTCTCGCGCTGTATGTGGCGATCGTCTACAACCCGAAGGCTGAGAAATTTCTCCAGACACTGTGCATGGTGCCGAACACGCTGAAGGGCGTGATCATCGCGATTCCGGTGCTGAGCATGTACGCGGGGAATCCGACGGTGCTTGGCGACCGCATTTTCATGCTGAGCTGCGTCTACTGCGTGTGTATCCTGCCCTTTGTCTATCAGGGAATCCGCAACAATCTGCATGCGATCAATGTGAAGCAGATTCTTGAGGCCGCGGAGATCCTGGGCTGCAACCGGCTGCGCGCATTTCTGCAGATTATCGTGCCGAATATGATGTCCGGCATTCTCGTGTCGTCGCTGCTGAGTGTGAGCTGCATTTTCGGGGATTTTGCAGTTATTAAGATCATTGCGGGCAACAAATACGTCACAGGGCAGATGCTGCTGTTCTCAAACCGGCAGATGCTGCTGCAGATCCAGTGTGTAATTGTAGTGCTGATGTTTATGGTGACGCTGGCGCTGTCGGCGGTCGCGTTTTCCCTGCAGAACAGGAAGAAGGATTGACAGGAGGTAATTATGGCTTACATAGAATTTAAGGGAATCCACAAATACTTTGGGGAGAACCATGTGCTTCGGGGAATTGACCTTTCGATTGAGCAGGGAGAATTTGTGACGCTGCTCGGCCCGTCCGGATGCGGCAAATCCACGTTGCTGCGCTGCCTTTCCGGGCTTGAGGAGGTGTCGGAGGGCAGGATCATCCTGAACGGGACGGACATTACGGACTTTACGCCGAAGCAGAGAAAAATCGGAATGGTTTTCCAGCAGTATTCCCTGTTCCCGAATATGACGGTTGCGAAAAATGTGGCCTTTGGCCTGAAGATGCAGCGCAAAAGCAAGGAGGAGATCGAGCAGAAGGTCGATGAGACGCTGAAGCTCGTCGGGCTGGAAGAAAAAAAGAAGCAGTACCCGAGGCAGCTTTCCGGCGGTCAGCAGCAGAGAGTTGCGCTGGCGCGCGCGATTGTGATGGAGCCGAGCGTGCTGCTGCTCGATGAGCCGCTGAGCGCGATTGACGCGCTGCTGCGCCGGAACCTTCAGGTCGAGATCAGAAGAATCCAGAAAAAGCTGAAGATCACGACCATTTTTGTCACGCATGACCAGGATGAGGCGATGGTGATGTCGGACACGATCCATCTGCTGAACAACGGTTTGATCGAACAGTCCGGGACGCCCGAGGAGCTTTACGCTGCGCCGTGCAGCAGCTTTGCGGCGAATTTCATGGGGCATTACAATCTGCTGCCGGGCGCGGAGTTCGGGCGCTTCTGTGAGAAGAGCTACACATGCCAGAATATCGCGGTCCGGCCGGAGGCGATCTCGATCACGGAGGCGCGCGGCCAGGAGAACGGCGTGCTCTATATGGAAGGGGAAATCGTATCGGAGATCACGCGCGGGAATACGCTGAGCTATACGGTGGAGCATAACGGAGTCCGGATCCATACGGATACGCTGTTCAACCCGCACAGCCGCCGTCAGGTTGGCGAGCATATCATAATGAAGGTGGAGGAGAAGGATATCCTGCAGCTTGAATAGGACAGAATGGGAAGGTGGTATTATGGAAAAACGTAAGCTTCTGGCGATTTCCGAACCGCACAAGGCAATGATCCTGACGCTTGCCTGCACCCTGACCTATGCGGCGTCCTACGTCGGGAGGCTGAACTATTCTGCGGCACTGCCGTACCTTTTGCAGACGGGTATTCTGGGCCGCCGCCAGGCGGGAATTATCTCCACAGCCTATTTTTTCACGTATGGAGCGGGGCAGCTTACGAGCGGAATGATTGCCGACCGGACGGATCCTCGGATCCAGGTGTTCGTGGGGAGCTGCGGGGCGGCGCTTATGAATATCCTGATGCCGATGCTGCACAGCTTTTATCTGATGCTCGCAGTCTGGACGCTGAACGGCTGCTTTCAGTCGATGATCTGGACGCCGACGCTCTTGCTGGTCGCCTCCTCCGTGCCGGAGCGCCAGAAGTCAAAGCTTCTGTGGATTCTGAATACGGCTCCGGCCATCGGCGCGGTGAGCGCCACGCTTTTTTCGGGTTTTATTTTACAGTTTCTGCCGTGGCAAAGCCTGTTCCACGGTGCATTTATCGTCATTTTCGCAGGGGCGGGCATCTTCCTGTTCGCTTCGAACTATGCATTCACCGGGGCAACGAGCCGGGATGCGGCTATCATGGCGGGGAACAGGACGGATGAGACGGCAGCCAGCCATAGCTTTTTGCCGTTGCTGGCGGGCTCCGGCGCGATTGTGCTGATTTTCCCGGTCATGATACACGGGATGCTGAAGGATGGAACGACGAACTGGCTGCCGACGTTTATGAGCGAATACTTTACGATCTCCGCCGGCATGGCGGTGATCATCTCCGTGATACCGCAGCTTATCAGCCTGCTGGCGGCGACCGTCGCGTTCTGGCTGGAGAAGCATATGAGGGATGAGATGCAGGAGGCTAGGCTGCTGTTTGGCGGTACGGCTGTCTGCCTCTGCCTGATGCTGGTGGCGGGAAGGTACAGTTGGGTGTTCACGATTCTGCTGTTTGCGCTTGTAATTATGTCGATGCAGGCGGTCAACGTCGTGTTCGTGAGCCAGATGCCCTCCCATTTCGTGCGGTACGGGCGGATGGCGACGGTGTCCGGCTTTTTCAACTGCGTCGGCTATATCGGCTGTGCGCTGTCGATGTATTTGATTGCGCTGATATCCGACTTGTCCGGCTGGCAGGTCACGCTCGCGGTCTGGTTCGGCTGCGCGGCAGCAGGATTCGTGCTGATCGCTGCAGCGGGACGCAGATGGAGGGAGTTTATCAAAAAGGAGAAGGAGGAGACGGGCTGCTGACGGCTGTCCTGTGAACGGTTTTTATTTTTACGGCCTCAGCGGCAAGGGCTTTGGATCGTGCGGAATCGTTACGAATTTTTTGGGTGCCAGGGAAGGGGTATGGCAAGATTATCCCTTCCCTGGCATATTGTTCTTTTTAATCTCCAGTACCTTTTCCAGAGAAAGCTGCGTAAGGTCTGCGAGCTCAATGTCTGAAAAGCCACCTCTTTGAAGAAGAATTTTGACAAATCTCGTTCGTTCTTCTTCCAGACTGATCTGCTTTTCGCTTCTGATATGAAGATCCTCATCATATTCCGTCAGTATCATATCTATCACCTCCGCCCGATGTCTGCGCAGGAAATCTGCGAGTATCCCTTCGTCGATGCATTGTCGGACTGCTTCATCCACTGCCGTCTCTATTGGTTCCCCGGCTCGGACTCCGGCCCGGATCTGCTCAATCAGGTAGGTATATTCATAAAGCTTCCTGCATTTCGCCACAATCTCCTGATTGTGCCCATAGTTAATGTTCAGGTATGTCACCACGCACTCAAGGGCAGGCTGTGAACCGCTGCTGTTTGCTTCGTTATGAACGAGGGTATCTGCGCTATAGTTATGGCTGGCAGTTCCACTTGTATTCATTTTAGAATCAGCAGATTCAGCCACCTCATAAAAGAAGGAGTCTGACAGTCTCAGTTCCATCCGTTCTCCAATATTCCGCGTCCCGTTATAGAAAACAATATATTGAGGGAGTGGCAGATGAATAAGCTTCTCGCTGTAAATATCCAGCTTGTTCTGTGCGATATATCCGCGGAACAGTGAAGCAAAGTAGAACACCCCGCGCAGAGGCATGTTCGGGTTCCATGTACTTTGAGCCTCATAGAGGTTCAGGTAGTTGGCGATCAGGAAGGAATTGTCATTCTTCATCCCCATATATACCACGTCTTCAATTGTGTTGATCGTGATCGCCATCGGATCAGTATAGTCTGATCTATTCACAGCATTATACAGACTCAGCAATGCCTCGCGGTCATTAAAAATCATACGGAACAGGCTGTCCTTGTGCTTGCGGTTGATATTTGAGTTATTTCCCATTCGATTCCCCCTTATTTTACTATGTTTTGACTTAACTTTCAACTATATTAGCATATATTTTAGATAATGTCAATCCTTGTGATGCATACAAAATGTAAAAAGATAAAAATATAATCAAAAAGAGCTTTTTGATTTTGCTATTTAAAATATCAGGTATTTAAAGCTCGTCCGGTTTCTCTAAACGGTAACACACTGTGCAGACCATCTTGTAAAATTAATGTGAATGTTATTGTAAACTCCGCCTCATTTCTGTATAATTGAGGGACAATAGGAGCAGGTATCTGGTCTGATATATTAGGAAGGAATGCAGATTTTATGAGTATAAAAGTAACGGTTATCGGAGCAGGGAGTGTCGGCGCGTCGATTGCGTATACGCTGGCGATGGGCAGCACGGATGTGACGGAGCTTGTTTTGATTGATATTAATGAGAAGAAGGCGCGCGGCGAGGTGCTTGACATTGCGCACGGAATGTCCTTTCGTGATCCGATCACGATTGTAGCGGGCTCGTATAACGATGCGGCGGGCTCGGATATTGTGATTATTACGTCGGGTGTCGCGAGGAAGCCGGGGCAGACGCGGCTTGAGCTTGCGCAGACGAACGTCAATATTATAAAGGATATCGCGCCGCAGATTGCGGCCGCCGCGCCGGATGCGTTTTACCTGATTGTGAGCAATCCGGTCGATATCCTGACGTATGTGTTTGCGAAGATTTCGGGAATCCCGGAAAACAGGATTATCGGGACGGGGACAATCCTTGATACGTCGCGGCTGCACTATGCGCTGTCGCAGCATTACCATATCGCGCAGAAGGATGTGCAGGCGTATGTCTTCGGGGAGCATGGCGACAGCTCGTTCATTCCGTGGTCGTGCGTGCATATCGCAGGGATGACGGTCGGCGATTACGAGCGGGCGTGCGGGATCGCGGCGGATGGTGGCACGGTATCGAAGTATGGTGGGGTATCGGATGACAGGGCATTATCGGAGCATAGTGTTATGTCATCAGGTTGCAGCAAGACCGCAGATCGCAAAGTGGCACTGACGTGTGATGCAGTCACGGACGACGTCACGTCATTGAATTGCAGCAAGGCTGCGGACGGCAGTACCGCGGCAGAATGCGGCACGGTGTCAGACTGCGGCGGCGTGCCAGAGGAGGATGTGTGGGAGACGGCGAAGGGGCAGGGTGCTGCGGCAACGCCGCTTGACTGTGAGCGGATGAGTGCGTATATCCGCAACTGCGGCGCGCGGGTGATCGCGGGCAAGGGCGCGACATTTTATGCGATCTCCTCGGCGGTGCTGCGCATCTGCCAGATCCTGACCGCGGGCGGCGACTCGGTGCTGCCGGTCTCCACGATGCTGCACGGGGAATACGGGATCGAGGACGTCTGCATCAGTATCCTGACCGTGCTCGGGCCGGACGGCGTGAAGGGACATCTCGAGGTGCCGCTGACGCCGGAGGAGCTGGAGAAGCTGCGCGCAAGCGCGGAGGCCATGCGTTGTGCTTTGCCAAAGATATGATTAAAAAATAAATGACTAAATCCACCCTGTCTGTAGAAAATAGATCATATATACATTTTCTACAGAAGGGTGGTATTTTTATGGATTCCATTTGGCCTGCGGGCATTGAGCTGCCGCATTTTCAGAGCATGGATGGCAGCAGGACGACCGATGTACTGATCATCGGCGGCGGGATGGCGGGGATACTGTGCGCATACTTTTTGCAGCAGAAGGGCGTCGATTATATGCTGGTGGAGGGCAGAACGATCTGCTCGGGAAATACCGGGAATACGACAGCGAAGCTCACGTCCCAGCATGGACTGATCTACACAAAGCTTATGAAAAGCGTTGGACGTGAGCGTGCGCAGATGTATCTGGAGGCGAATCAGAATGCGCTGCGGCAGTATGATGCGCTCTGTACGAAGATCGCGTGCGATTTTGAGGTGAAGCCTGCGTACGTGTACTCTCTGGATGACCGGGGGAAGCTGGAGGAAGAGGTGCGGACGCTGGAGACACTGGGATTTCACGCAGAGCTTGCGGACACGAAGGAGCTTCCCTTTCCGACAGCCGGGGCGGTTGTCTTTGAGGATCAGGCGCAGTTCCATCCGCTCAAATTCATCGCCGGGATCGCAGGCGGGCTGAAGATCTATGAAAACACCTTTGTGCAGGAACTGAAACCGAATACGGCAGTAACCGCGAAAGGGGATATTTCATTTCAGAAAGTCATCTTTGCGACGCATTTTCCGGTCGATAATAAGCATGGCATGTATTTCCTGAAAATGTATCAGAACCGCTCTTACGTCCTTGCGCTGGAGCATGCGGCGCAGGTTGACGGCATGTATATCGATGCGGCCGGAGACGGGCTGTCGTTTCGCAATTATCAGGAGTATCTTTTGCTCGGTGGAGGCGGCCGCAGGACGGGGAAGAACGGCGGCAACTGGCAGGAGCTCCGAAGCTTTGCCACCCGGTACTATCCTTCAGCGAAGGAAAAATATTACTGGGCGGCGCAGGACTGCATGACGCTGGACCAGATTCCCTACATCGGCCAGTATTCCGGGAGCCTGCCGGGCTGCTATGTCGCGACCGGGTTCAACAAATGGGGCATGACTTCCTCTATGGCAGCGGCAATGATTTTGACGGATCTGGTTCTGGAGCGGGAAAATCCGTATGCGGAGGTATTTCAGCCGTCCAGAAGCATGCTGAAGCCGCAGCTTCTTTTGAATGGCTGGGAGGCAGTCACAAATCTGCTCACGTTTTCGACAAGGCGGTGCCCGCATCTGGGCTGCGCCCTGAAGTGGAACGGCGCGGAGCATTCCTGGGACTGCCCCTGCCACGGTTCCAGATTTGATGAAACTGGTGTGGTACTCGATAATCCGGCGAACAGGAAAGGAGAAAATTTATGAGCAATCGTCTGAAAGACCAGAGCAGTCCCTATCTTTTGCAGCACAAGGAGAATCCCGTTGACTGGTATCCGTGGTGCGACGAGGCTTTTGAGCGGGCAAAGCGCGAGGACAAGCTGATTTTCCTGAGCATTGGCTACAGTACGTGTCACTGGTGTCATGTGATGGCGCATGAAAGCTTTGAAAATCAGGAAATTGCGGATCTACTGAACCGGTACTTTGTCTCGGTCAAGGTGGACCGGGAGGAGCGGCCGGATATTGACAGCGTCTATATGTCTGTCTGCCATGCACTTACGGGAAGCGGCGGCTGGCCGATGAGCATTTTCATGACGGCGGATCAGAAGCCCGTCTATGCGGGAACGTATTTCCCGCCTGAGAGCCGTGCGGGAATGCCGGGCTTCCGGGAACTGCTTCTTGCAATCGCAAAGGAGTGGAAGCAAAGGCGGGCAGGCTTATTACAGTCGGCGGAGAGCGTTTTGAACCATCTGGATGCTCAGGCTGCAATGCAGGAAAGCGGCGCGGACGAGATAGACGCCGGACTTCCGGCGCAGGCGGCAAAGAGCTTTGCGGGAAGCTTCGACGAAAAATACGGCGGATTCGGAGCTGCCCCGAAGTTCCCGACGCCGCACAATCTGATATTTCTCCTGCTGTATTCCGAAACGAGATCCGGCGATACGCTTGATCAGGTGCAAAAGACGCTGGAGCAGATGCGCAGGGGCGGGATTTTTGACCAGATCGGCTACGGATTTTCCAGATATTCTACCGACCGCTATTATCTCGTTCCGCATTTTGAGAAAATGCTGTATGACAATGCGCTGCTGATTCTGGCGTACGCGGCGGCGTATAAAGCATCGGGAGATATGATGTTTCTTGCGACGGCAGAGCAGATCGCGGATTACGTGTTCCGGGAGTTGACGGGGCGGCACGGGGAATTTTATTCCGCTCAGGACGCGGACAGTGAAGGGGAGGAGGGGAAGTTCTATGTCTGGGACTACGAGGAGGTCTGCGGGGTTCTCGGCAAAGAGAGGGGAGAGGCATTCTGCAGCTACTACGGAATGACGCGGCACGGCAATTTCGAGGGCAGAAATATCCCGAATCTGCTGAACGGGAATGAGATTTCCGATCGGTTCGACGAGGAACGCAGACTGCTGTACGCTTACCGCAAGTCCCGCGCGAAGCTTCATCTGGATGACAAGATCCTGACGGCGTGGAATTCACTGATGATCTGTGCGATGGCAGTGCTCTACCGCGTGACAGGTGAGGAAAGCTATCTGGCAGCGGCCAAGCGGAGCCAGCGCTTTATAGAGGAGAGGCTTGCAGAAGGAACGCTTCTGTATGTGAGCTGCCGCGGCGACGTGCGTTCTCAGAAGGGATTTCTGGATGATTATGCGTACTATACGGCGGCGCTGCTGACGCTCTATGAGGCGGCAGGAGAGGAAGCGTATCTGAGGCGCGCAGAGCAGCTTTGCGAGGAGGCGCAGCGTCAATTCGCAGATTCAAAGGGCGGCGGATATTTTCTGTACGGGACGGAGAATGACCGGCTGATCACGAGACCGAAGGAGACGTACGACGGGGCGCTGCCAGGCGGAAATTCGGTGATGGCATACTGTCTGGTGCGTCTCGCGCAGATAACAGGGAAGGAAACCTACCGCGGTGCGGCAAAGGAGTAGCTTCGGTTCCTGTCCGCCGCCGCAAAGGATTACCCGGCAGGCCACAGCATGTTCCTGGTCGCGCTTTTATTCTACGAAAAACCGCCGCAGAAGATCACGGCCGTTCTGGCGGACGGCGACGACGCGGGGCAGCTTATGAGGCGGCTGCCGCTCAATGCGGAGGTGAAAATTTTGAAAAAAGAGACGGAGGAATACAGGCTGTTGAATGGGCGGACGACTTATTATGTATGCAGGGATTATGTGTGTCTGCCGCCGGTGAATCAGATATGAATGGGAAAGTTAACTAAGAGATGTTAAAATTTGCCACAGATAGTAAGGCTACCAACGGATAATTCAGCCAGTATTTTATGAATTTCATTTAATTTGGGTATACGTTGAATCCTTAGAATACAGACAAAGGAATAATGCACATTTTTTCATAGAATTAGAAAAAATATATTGAAATATTCTGAAAATATGATATTGTATAAAATAAGATTGTGCAGATTGCACAAAGGAAAAGGCAAATATGATTCTTAAAGAAGATAAGTAATTGCATTACACCGGTTATAGTTCAATCGGCGTAATGCTCGTTCGGTTGGCCGAATTGTAACTTACTCTGTCTCATAAGAAAAAGAGAAAAAAAATCCCACACATGTGGGATGGTTCCGAAGAACGATTAGAATAAATTTTTATTTGAACTTGTAGTGTAAACTCATATGATGGTCATCATTTGAGATGAATTCAGTATAGAGGAAGAAAGAGACATTGTCAATAAAAAATATGAACAAATTTTTCAAAGGAGGAAACGCGAGTGGGAAAATACGAGGGAACATATTACCTTGGATTTGATGTGGGGACGGATTCCGTAGGCTATGCAGTGACAGATGAGAATTATCACGTGCTGGATTTTCGCGGGCGGGCGATGTGGGGCAGCCGTTTGTTTGATGCGGCGAATACGGCAGAAGCACGCAGGATGATGAGAACAAATCGGAGGAGACTGCAGAGAAGAAGATGGAGGATTGAACTTCTGCAGGAATTGTTTTCAGAGGAAATCTGTAAAGCAGATCCGGGATTTTACCAACGGATGAAGGACAGCATGTTATGGCCTGAGGACAAAACGGAAAGACAGATTTATTCCCTGTTTCATGATGAGACGTATACAGATGTTGATTTTTACAGAGAGTATCCGACGATTTACCATCTTCGGAAAGCATTGATTACAGAGAAGAAGCGGTTTGACGTCAGACTGGTGTATCTTGCATTACATCATATCATCAAGCACAGAGGGCATTTCCTTTTTTCGGGTTCTGCAGAGTATGCCACCTCTTTTTCTGCTGCTTTTGAGAAATGCAGGCAGTGTCTGTCGGATGAACTGGATATCGAACTGGAGTGTATCTCTGAGCAGGAGCTGGCAGATACTTTGAAAAATAAGGATCTGAGCAAAAAGGATAAAAATGCAAAGGCAATGAAATTGCTGAATTGCGGCAAGACGGACCGGCAGCTCAAAGCAGTAATTGGACTGATGTGTGGTCTGACCGTAAAGCTGGCGGATTTGTTTGAGGATGACGCATTGGCAGAAGCAGAAAAACCTTCCATTTGTTTTGCGAGAGAGTCGTACGAGGAATTGCGTGCAGTAATTGAGCCAGAGCTTCAGGAACGTTGTATTGTTGTAGATGCGATAAAAGCGATATACGACTGGTCGCTTTTAGCAGATATTCTGCGCGGAGGAGAATATGAGGGAAACGCTTATCTGTCCATATCGAAAACTGCTGTCTATGATAAGCACAGAGA
>Ga0129308_1002951_pt1 | contig 13242 bp, 10 predicted proteins | sample L827metagenome_FD_94440 | JGI IMG/M metagenome (GOLD analysis project Ga0129308, IMG submission 94440) | Ring-tailed lemur group fecal microbial communities from Wisconsin, USA - L827 metagenome | ecosystem: Host-associated > Mammals > Digestive system > Large intestine > Fecal | place: USA...
AAATAAAGACTGCGAATATGATCGCGAAGACCAGACCGATCAAAGTGGGAAATCCCAGCTTTACCACTGCAAAGTAGGCGGCGAAGGCGCCGCACATCATGACGGCGCCATAGCCAAAATTGGTAAAATTAAAAATGCTGGTAATCAGCGCGTATCCCACTGCCAGCAACGCGTAAACGCTGCCAATAGAGAGCCCGATCACTAATTGTTGTAAAAATAGATTCATGCTAATCTCTCCATTTCAAGGAATCATACCTTCCGTTAACAAGGATGCACACGACCAAACAGTTGAAATTCCAGCCCCTGCCCCATTCCAGCCTCCGGCTCTCCAGGGGGAGAGAAGGCCCGTGGGCTTCTCCCCCCTGTGGGCTTTTTCCTCTGTGGGCTTCTCCCCCTGTGGACTTCTCCCCTGCCGGAATCTCCATGGGGCTTCAAACAAACTTATTCTGGTTTGTAAGTTTTATAGACGGAATATGCGCCATCCTTGACGGTGAGGACGGTTATGGACTTGTTCAGCGGGTTGTGGGTCTCGGGATCGATGGTGATGGATTCCGTGAAGCAAGGGGCGTCCTTGGCATTTTCAAGGGCGTCGCGAATAGCCGGGCCATCCAGGCTGTCTGCCGTCTTGACCGCATACTCCAGAAGCATGAAAGAATCCAACGCATAATACGTATAGATGTTCGCGGTGTAGCCGGAATCCTTATGCTTCTCGTCAAAGGAAGACTTAAAATCAGCGAAGGCCGGATCGTTTTCATCGGCGCCTACGGAGATATAAGAGCTGCCCAGGGTGTCTCCCGCTACGTTGAGCAGCTCGCTGGCATATACGCCGTCCGGAAGAAGAAAAGTAAACTCCAGGCCCAGGTCCGCCGCCTGATTGGCGATCAATCCGGCGTCCTTGTACTCGCTGGCCGCCACCAGAATGGCAGTTGCTCCCGCGTCCGCCGCCGCAGTGAGCTGGGCGCGAAACTCTACCTCAGTCTCCTGGTAGCCGAGCTCCTTCACGATTTTGCCGCCAAGCGCCGTGTACTGCTCCTTAAAGTATTCCTGAATACCCATGGCATAAGCGTTATTCACACGAGTCAGTGTTGCTACTTTCTGGATATCCAGGTCATTGTAAGCGAAGTCCGCCAGCGCGGTCCCCTGATAGGGATCGATAAAGCAGACCCGGAACAGGTAAGGATACACCTCTCCGGTATCCTCATTCATGGTGACCTTGGTATTGGTGGCGGCGCTGGCAATACATGGGGTCTGGGTCTCATTGCACAGAGAGATGATGGGCAGTGTGGAAGCGGTACCGGAAATGCCCACGATGCCGATGACCTTGTCCTGCTCGATCAGGCGAGTGGCGGCAGTAACCGATTCAGTGGCCGGGTCCTTGGAAACATCATAAGAAACCAATTGAACCTGTTTGCCAAGCCAGCCGCCATTGGCATTGATCTGTTCAATATAGTCTTCAATGGCCATTTTGGCCGCAGTGTCGACATAGGCGCCCGAACCGGCAAGCGTACCGTAGAATCCCACTTTTATGGTATCTGATTGGCCCGACCCGGAACCGCAGCCGGTGAAAACAGCGCCGACGGAAAGCACCACGGTAAGCAGCAACGCAAATAACTTCCTGTGTTTCATTTTTGTCCCTCCTAATTCCAGTTAAAACATCCATTACAGTGAAACCATTTCTTACCCTTCGCGTTTTAACAAGACAGCAGATCTCATCTCTGCCTGTGTCCCTAAGACGCCTGCCGTCCATACCTTCCGCCGCCTGTTCCCGTCAGCGGAGGGGAACGGATGGAGAAATCTTCTGCCCTGTTATATATCCACCGAATCGATTCGGCTGATACCATTGCTTCCCGACGCGCTTTTTGGTCCTCCTGCCTTTGCCGGATTTGATTTTTGGGAAATCCCGTTGTATACTTTGTCTAAGGATTTACATCAACCCTTAGGCTTGTGTCGGTTATCTTTGCGCTCATTATATTGAGGGATAACAATAATGTAAAGCTATGATTTTTAACGTTGCTTTAAGTAACACTTAAAGGAGAGAGAAGATGGAAACCGCACGATGGAAAGCTTTCCTGGCCGCAGTAGATACCGGCAGTCTTTCCAGCGCTGCCAAAGCTCTGAATTATACGCCCTCCGGCGTCAGCCAGCTTATCAGCGCCCTGGAACACGACCTGGGCTTCGCCTTGCTTCACCGGACAAATAAGGGGGTTTCGGCCACCTCTGAGGGGGAACGACTGCTTGCCGCTATACGCAGTCTCCTGCAGCAGGAAGAGCGCATCGATCAATTGGGCGCGGAAATCAAGGGCCTTTCCGTGGGTAATATCACCATCGCGACTTATTCCAGCATGGCCACCTGCTGGCTTCCTCAAGTAATTCGGGCGTTTCAGGAGGATTTTCCCAATATCCATATTCGCCTGGTGGAAAATCAGCGCCAGACCATACTCCAGCAGCTCAATGACAACCAGGCTGATCTGGGCTTTCTCAGCCTGCAGGAGGACATGCCTTACGATTGCATTCCCCTGGCGGAGATTCCTCTGATCGCCTTACTGCCTAAGATCCATCCCCTGGCAAAAGCGGACAGCTTTCCCATTGCCCGCTGTACGCAAGAGCAATTTGTGGCCTGCGCCTTTGGTCATGATGACGATATCGAATCTTTTTTCAAAAAGCATGACATCGATCCCAATATCCGATTCTCCACACTGGAAAATTCTGCATCGCTGGCTATGATCGAAAATGGCCTCTGCATAAGAATTACCAATCTACTGGTAGCCCAAAGCCTGCCGTCCTTCGACGTAGCGGTGCTTCCCCTGGACCCACCGCAGCGGCTTACCATGGGCATTGCCATGCCCTCCCTGAAACACGCTTCCCCTGCCGTCCGAAAATTTACGCAATACGCGGTTCGTATTTTAGCTCCATGCGGTCCGCAGGTGAAATCAATTGAGCCGATGTGTCGACCGTTTCTGAATGAAACTAAATGAAACTGAAAGCAACGAGACCTGGGCACCATTCAGCGCTCCAACCAAAGTTCTCGCCTTTCATAAAGATAACAGATTTTGACCGCCTGTGAACAGAACGTATTATGCGGTGGGCTGACATTCCACGGCTGCTTCTCAGACATGGCAAACAAAATAAACCGGCCGCGGAAATCACTGTTCCCACGACCGGTTTATTGATTGCTTGACGCGTTGCGCCAAATATCTTCGCTCCTCTTATTGACCGTTTTAGCGTATCACAGCCAGTATCACATACTGCGCTGCAAAGATGCCCAAAAGAGCGACGGCATACTTATCAATCTTGAAAGGAATCACCGATACGCCATCTTCCATATCAAGATTCTGGGCCAGCAGCTGCTTGCGAAGCCCTCTTACCGTGTACTGCTCAATTTCCGCGTCTGTTTTTTTGGACGGGAGAACACAACTTAGGAGATAGCCTGCAACAATCGTGATCGTTCCTCCGACGGCAGGATTGATCAGCCAGCTGATACCATAAGTCTTTGCTATGATATAGCCTGCTATGAAACCGATGATAAAACCGCCTGCAGTCCCCTTGTCGTTGGCCTTTCTTGTAAACATGGCCAAAATGAATGCGCCAAGGGCCGGTCCTGCAAAGTAAGATATGTAGCCGCCCACAACATCCAGAACGGATTTGACCGTACCGTTAAAAGCGAATATGACAATGAAAATGACTACCACGCCTAAAACAGCTGTAATACCCATGGTCTGCTTCAGTGAGGAAACTTTTCCTTTTTCCTTAGCAAAATAAACTTCATATATATCCTTCGTAAACACCGTTGTCATGGAATTTAAAAGGGAGTCTACTGAGCTCATGGCCGCGGCAAAGGTAGCCGCAACTACTAACCCCAGGACCCCTACGGGCAAGTTGTTCAAAATGAAATCAATCATTACCTCGTTGGAGGACGCGAATTCCCTTCCGTCATAGAATACCACAAACATCGTTCCGACAAACAGCATAAAGAAATACATGACGTTCATCATAATCGCGCTGGATACAAAAGAACGCTTGATTCCTTTCATGGACTTTGAGGTCAGCACGCGCTGCATCTGACACTGGTCAAAGCAGAAGTAACGAGTCCACATGAAAATACCGCAGCAGGAAGCCAGGAATCCATTGGTAACGGTAAAGTCAGTGGTAAAGTCAAAAGCGTCGTACATTCCTGCCGCTGCGGCCTGCGCAACAGTATCTCCAAAGCTTACACCTGTACTGGAGATCGCTTTAAAAAGAATGATGAACATGCCGCTCCAGAGGATGATCATCTGTATAGCATCTGTCCAGATGACCGCCTTAATGCCGCCGGCCAGTGTGTAGACAATGGCGCATAACACAATTATAGGTACGATCACATTCATAGACCAACCTGTAATGGTTTGGATGATCAATGCGGGAACAAATACCATAGAAGATACTTGTATGAGTGAATTGATAAAATACTGGGCAACGGTCAGATTTCTGCTCCAGCTCCCCAGCCGTTTTTCCATATACTCGTATACAGAGGAAACCTTAAGATGATAAAACATCGGAACAGTGATAGAAACTGCAATAAAGCAGGCCAGCGGCACTGTAACATCCTGCATATATGGTTGAATCCCATCGGTATAGGCCCAGCCCGGCGCGCCGATAAAACTGTTCGCCGAAACCATGGTCGCCGCGATGGAGAGGGCTACCGGAATCCACGGCATGGATCGCCCGGCTAGGAAATAGTCTTCCTGCGTTTTATTTTTCTTCCCTACCAAACCTCCAAGGCACATCATTGCGATAAGGTATATGATTAAAATACAGGCATCTACGATTGACATTCGTTTCCCTCCTTACTTAGGATTACAAATCTGATTTGTTCGCTCTAATATATCAAGACCCTGCTGAGACAACCAATACGGGATATCAATAAGAACCCAATTTTCGGAAAGCTTGTCCTCTTTTCGGTAATAAACGTCTACGACCTGCATCTCTGCTGGTATGCGGCCCCCCGGCAGACCCAAAAATCCACCGATGGGACAATTTGTAAGGTTAGGCCAGCCGAAAAAGCAGGCGAAATTGCCCTCCGCAAACCGGCATACATGTCCGTTGAAGGTCTTTCCGCTCAGACCTCCTCGGAAGGGAAGCTGATGCTGCTCCTGGTATCTGGGAATCGTGTAGGATGCGCCGATTCCACAGGGGCCGTACCAGATCATATCCTCGCTCCAGCACTTCCTCAAAACCTCCGGGGGGCATCCCATGGAGCCGCTTTCATCCAACTCCGTTAAATCGTCCACCATGCGATTGACCAGCTCCAGCGTTTTGATCCCTTCTTCTTCTGGCGCGTCGTCAAAAAGTAGTCCGTTGTGATCCCGCGGCCCTGGATAGACGAAATAAGCTCCAGTCTGAACAGCCAGAGGGCTAACTCCTGCCTGGTGCATGAAGCCCAGAATGTCTAAAAAAATTCCGGTTTTCGTTATCTTCCCGTTTTCCACGCAGTTGAATTCAGCATAGCGAAGGCTGGTCATCTTTCGCGTTTTTCGGATTCCAAGCCAATCTGTGTCGAAGAGCCCCATAAAATGTCCCATGCTCATGACCCATTTTTCTCCGCCCAGCTCGTTGGTTCCGCCAATAAAAATATCCTGTCTGCGCTGCATATTGGACAACGCTTTCTTTAAGGGCGCCCAAAACTTCTCCGCCACCGTGGACATTCCCTGCATCTCGCGGAAGGGATACACGCCCTTCCAGTTATACTCCGGGGACATAAAGCGTTTCATTACGCCCTCTACATTTTCAGGCGACGCTTCTTCCAGCGCCTTGAAATACTCTCTGACAATTCTTTTTTCTTCTTGATAACCGTGCACATTATCACCTCTTTCTTTATTGGCAATGAATAGTAAATAATATAATTTAATACAGTACCTTTTTCTACAGTATATTTATGGTTTATGTTACTTACAGCAAGTGAGGAATTACCCATCTTGTTGCTTAAGCTGTTAGAATGAGTTAGACAATCGGTTCGCCCGTTGCTTCTCAGGACTATTCTTCTTTTGCCTGTTCTTCGTCGCCCGCATAAATCTGCTTCAACACATCCACCGCATCGAAGACGACCCAGCTTTCCTGTATCCTCCTGTTTTCTACTCGATACTGGGAGACCGCCAAAATTTCAACCGGTTTTCCCGAAGGCGGTCCAAAGGTTCCAATGCCCTCGTGAAGTCCTCGAAGACGCCATCTTACAGCCACATCGGCAGAGCCGTCTTCTCTTTCATTGCAAGTGATCCGATCCACGATATGCGCCGCGTTGGGAAAGCTTGCAAGCAAGCTGATAAAAGCCCCCTGTATCTCGTCATGCCCCACCAGATAGTCTCCTCCGATATAATGCATCACCGCGTTTTCTGCAAAACAATCTGCTATCTTATTCAGCATCTTATAATGAAAGACCTGGCTGTGAAGCTCCAAAAACCATTCGCCCAGACTTTCGTCTGCCGCCTCGTATTTTTCTGGAAAAAACTGACCTTCCATGGGTTCCGCCATTCCAAAACTCTGCTGCAGCTCGCTTTTTTTCACCGTCTTCGCCATTTCTTTTGCTACCTCGTGAGGGTCCAGCCCAAGCTGCTGTACGATGGCCAGATTATCTCTGACCAGCCATTCTTCGTAGATCCTGTTATTCTTCATGACACAGTCTGCGATCCCCAAATAACGGACTGATTTTCCCGTAGCCTTTCCAAAAAGACTGTCTCCCATATTTGTGGCTAACGACAGAATGCGATGAGAAGAGAAAAAATGTCCCGGTCTATCCTCCGACCAAACGACTTCTTCACCTACAAGTCTTCTATCAGGAAAGCCATGGAGATTTTCCAGTGTTCCGGTTATTACGCTTTTGATGCCCACAGAATGAGTAGAACAGCTGTGCACCGCAACGTCGTTGTGATAAGTATCATAGATAACGCCGACGCCCTTTTCCTCCCATATTCGGTGGGTAATCTTTAAAATATAATCCACCACATCCTTATAGTCCGCATCAAACCCCGGCATATCCAGCCTGTTTTCTGCATTCGACAGATAATCATTATAATCCTGATGATCAACCGAATTCCCATCACTGACCTTTGCATAATAGATCTTGTTGCTCTCCACTTCTTCGCGCTCCCTTCTCCTTTGTGCAACACTCCCAATCTCATCGTTGCGATTTCGCAACGCATTGACGGCCCATGATTTTGCTTCTCCCCCCTTCCGCCACCAGGCAAACCCTGCATTTCAACAGCTCCCGTCGGCCTCCAGTGCTGATCCCTGCAGAATTCCGCCGTTCTCCAAGCGTTCTAAATACCCGTCTCCTCCGCAAGCCGCGCGGTTTACGACTGCGATATTCACAGAAGAACAAACGAACCTCTTTCACAAAATGGACATCCACTTTTATTCTTCGCAAGTATCGTGCCACTTCATCTTTTTTTCACAAACACGCGTTTCCCGACGCTGTTTCCCAATTCCTTTTTCCCCGCACCACATGATTCCGGAAAGATAATCGCATTTTAGAGAAAAAAATAAATGATATCTCCTATACTCATTTTTTCTCAGAAAATTTAGATTATTTCGCAAAATCGTTGCGTGGTTGCAACATTATTGCAATGTACGCTGTACATTCATTCGCCTTACTCTGATCTTTGTTTCTAAGCAAATGGACCGGCCGTGGAAGTGTTTGTTTCCACGGCCGGTCCATTCGCTTTTATCATCTTTCATTATCATTTAGATCTAGATCGCTGTCACTGTGCGGCGGTCAGCATTCCGCCCTTTCCGGTATTAAAACATGGAAAACGCTGCCCTCGCCCAATGTGCTTTCCGCGCTCACCACAAAGCCATGGCGTTCAGCCGCGGCTTTGACGATGGAAAGCCCCAGCCCCACGCCTCCCAGTTTTTTCGACCGGGAAACATCCACACAGTAAAACGGCTCGAAAATGTGTTCCAGTTCCTCCGGCTGCATCCCCTGACCGGTATCTGAAACAGAAACCACGATACCCCGATTCTTGCGTTCCACAGTCCCCAGCGGCCCGGTGTCCCCGTGAGGCTTTTCTTCGATCCGATCTTCTCCGGCCACCCTTGCCGCGATCCGCATCGTCCCCTCCTGCCTGTTGTATTTCATCGCGTTTTCCACCAGATTGAAAAACAGCCTGTGGACCAGCCCTGCGTCCCCGCAGATATAAAAGTCTCTCTCAAATTCGAGATCCACATGAAGTTTCTTGTGCTCATAAACCGGCTGCAGCTCCGAGACCACATCCTGCAGCAGCCCAGAAAGACAGATCTCATCCGTCATCGTCAGCGTTCCCTCGTTAGTCAGAACCAGCAGATCGTTTACCACCCCGATCAGTCGGTCCACACTGCGCTCCGCTATGGTGAAAATACCCGCCGCGTCAGTGCCGTCCACGCTGTTTTCCCCATTTTTTTCTGTGTTCCCCTCATACTCCAGCCGTCCCATCTGCAGGCTCATCTTCATGGTGGCAAGGGGCGTCTTGAGCTCATGGGCTACATTAGAAGAAAAACGTTTCTGCCGCTCAAAAGACTCTTCCAGTCTGTCCATCATCCCGTTGAACGCACAGGTAAGCTCGCCGATCTCATCCTTCGCCGGGCATTCTTCGATCCGCTCCGCCAGATTGCTGCCGCTGACCCTTACGGCAGCCTCGCTGAGCCGTCTCACCGGCGCCAGCGCTCTACCGGCCAAAAACCAGGACGCCGCCATTCCCAGACCTGCGATGAGCAGAAGATAGGCATAACTCCAGTAATTAAACTGTCGTTTCATTTCCACGACTAATACTGCGGGGAGAGTATCCTCTCTGGTAGCGCTGTAATTTACATCTCCATCAGGCGCGACCGGACCGTGATCACTCGATCCTCCCGTATCTCCCTGGTTTTCCCCGATCCCTTCGTTCCCCTGTTCGCCCTGGTGTATGTCGTTCTTCTGGCTTCCCTGGCCTGCCGGGTCTCCCTGGCTTGCCGGGTCTCCCGTCGTGTCTATCACTGCGTCATAAAAAGCGTTTAAATGGGCTCCCGCGTTGAACATAGACGCCCAGGTCAGCGTCAGCGACACTGCCAATATGATGCCCCCCGTCAGCAGCGCGATACGCCCGCGCAGCGATATCTCTGCCATCCATTTCATCCCAGATCCCCTCTCCCGGCGCAGTTCCCATCTGCCTGCGGCGCCGTTTCTTCTTCCTCATCCCCCCTGATCAAATATCCTCTGCCCCGAATGTTTTCGATCCGCGCAGCCGCGCCGGCCTGATCCAGCTTTTTCTTAAGACAATATATATGGTACTTCAGGGAATTGGAAAAAGGATCGGCCTCTCCATCCCAAACATGTTCGATCAGGCGCTCAGCACTGATAACAGCCCCGCAATTCTGCATGAGATATTCCAGAATGGCAAACTCTTTTCTGGTCAGCCCCAGAGCGCAGTCTCCCGCTTCCACCTTTCCCGCCGCCATGTCCAGCGCCAGAGCGCCGCACCGCAGGATGGAATCCTTCTGAATAAAATCCCGCCGGATCAACGCCCGTACACGGGCTTCCAGTTCAATAAAATCGAAGGGCTTGACCATGTAATCACAGGCCCCCGAATCCAGCCCCAGAACTCTTTCCTCGATCCTGCTTCTGGCGGACAGGATCAGGACCTTCGCTCTGTCGTCCCTGCGGCGGATCTCGCGCAGCACTTCCATACCGTCCAGTTTGGGCAGATTCAGATCCAGTATGACCAGATCGTATGCGTTGACGTCAAACATGACCAGCGCTTCCTCCCCATCCTCGGCCAGATCCACAGCATAGCCGCTTCTCCGAAGCCCTCTGGCCACCATAGCGGCCAGATCCCATTCATCCTCAACCAGCAGCAATCTCATCTGTTCCTCCGTCCCTGTGTCACTTCACTAATTCTCTCAAACGGCAAAAGGCGGGGCAATAGCCCCGCCGTTCTGCCGGCATTACTGCTCCCCATCAGTCGAACCGGCATCGGCAACAGACGCAGCAGGGACCGCGTCTGTGGGATCTGCCGGCGTCATTTCTTCCATTTCAGACATATCGGCTGAGTCGTTGCAGACTTCCTCTACATCTGTTTCCAGTTACTCCTGCGGCACCAGGGTGACCATTGCCTGCGTTTCGCCGTCGGCTAAGGTGCAAAGTATATCGCCGCCTTCCCCGATCTCTGTGACGTGAAGCTCCACACCCGGCTGACCCGCCTGGATCACAAATTCCTTATCTTCCATTACCGCACCCCTGGCCGGATCTGATTCGGGAAGTCCTATGGCAATTTCCTTGGGCGGCTCTCCTGCAAAAGCCATGGCCGACATGCCGGCTACCACCGTGAGAGCGGCCAGCGCCGCGCCGATTACCCGTTTTGTTCCAAAAGTCATTTTTTTCATGTTTTCCTCCATCCCGGGGCGGACGTTCTCTTCGCCCATCCCCTTTTGTTTACTTTGTTTTATTCAGTGCTATAGCCTGTAAACAAAGTGTAGCAAACCGATGGTTAGGTAACAGTTAGTTTTACACGTTGATTTAGAAATTATTTTTATCTCTTTCACACAGCGGCTGCAGGCTGGTATTTTCCCGGCATTCCGCTGCTGCTGCTCTCTGGATTTCCCATCTTCTTCAGCGCTTCAGCTCTTCTGCACTTCCGCGCTGTCCAGGTCTGTCTCCCTGTTTCGCTCTGCCGCCCTGTTTCGCTCTTCCGCGCTGTCAGGGCCGGCCGCCGGCTTCGGCTCTTCTGCCCGGTTTCGATCTGTCTCGCTGTCCAGATCTGCCGCCCGCTTCGGTTGTTCTGCCCGGTCAAGGCCGACCGCCCTGTTTCGCTCTTCCGCGCTGTCCAGGCTCTCCATACTGTCTTTCTTTTTCTGCGAGAGCTCCGGCTCCTGAAAACCGTAGCCGTAAGCCTCGTCGTAGGAAGTTATCATGATCAGCGCATGGGGGTCCACTTCGTAAACTGCCCGGCGCACTTCGTAGATCTCCCTCTTACTGCAGGCGCAGATCAGCAGGTCCTTTGCTTCCTTTGTGAAAGCCCCCACAGCGTCCACCATGGTGGCTCCGCGCTCTGTCTCATCGGATATTTTTTTCGCCACCGCCGCACCGCAGTCTGTGACGATCATGGCCATCTTTCCTGATCCGGCGCCGTAGACGATCTTATCGATGACGATATTGGAGACCACCGTAGCGATGACGCCCTGCAGCACGGCGTCGATCCGTCCGTAGACCAGACCGCCGGTCAGGATGACGATCCCGTCGATCGCCAGACCCAGCTGGCCGATAGACAGATGGGGCTTTTTCTTCCGAATGCTCATGATCACCAGATCCGTCCCTCCCGTGGACGAACCTCTCATGTAGATCAGCGCCAGACCGGCGCCGGAGAGCGCGCCCGTGTAAAGAGCCGCCAGGATCGGCTCCCCCGTGTAGATCGGGATCAGCGGAAATACGGTATCCATGATGAACGCTGAGATCAGCGTGGTTTTCACCGTTTTCAGCAAAAAAGTTTTTCCCAGTACCCGGTAGCTGATAATGATCAGCGGAATATTCATCATCAGCGTGGCGACGCCGATGGGCAGGCTGAACAGGTAATTCAGTATGATCGCCAGACCTGAGACCCCTCCCGGTGCAAAATTCGCGTGGGAGGCAAAGGTATAAATACCCGCAGCGTAGAGACAGCTTCCTATCACATCGTATCCCAGATCGGCTCCGAATTCCTTCCAGCCGTATTTTCTATTCAATGTCATTTTAATCACCCCTTAAAAAACTGCAAAGAAAGACGAAGACCCCAAAACGGTCTCCGCCAGCTATGTTCTCCGTTTTGAAAGCCGGCTGGATCTGCCGCCGGATCATAGTGTGGATCAGAGTACAGATCCATATCTGCATGCGCAGCCGGATCCACGGCCGGATCGGTGGATCTGCCGCTGAACCGGCGATTGGACCCACCGTTGATCTACAGCCGGATCCGTGTTTGGACCGGCCGCTGCTCTATGCACCTGCAAGATCCTTTCAGCTTTTCCTGAACCGTTATGGCTCCGCCGGATCGCAGTTTTTTCCCGGGATATCATTTTGGCAGGCAGTCTCCACGGCTGCTCCAGACCGTTCCGTTACGCTGAAGGGCGACCGGCCGCCGTCTGTGCGCATTGTCACTTCAAAGGGAATCCCGCCGTTTCTCACGGCCTGACGCACGAACATGTTTACCGCTGCAGACATATTCAGGCCCAGTTCATTGAACAGATAGTCCGCCTGCTTTTTCAATTCTTCATCCATGCGGATATTCACATTGATCATCTGGCCCATTTCATTCCCTCCATTCCATAATTTGTTTTTCCACTAACTATAGTGTATGCTTTTTTATTTACAACGTCAATATTTCTATCTAATATTTCACAATATATTCACAAATACATGCAATATGTCTATCATTTTATATACGTTACTTGTTTTGAACCGCAAAGGACATATCCTATACATACCAATTTACATAGACATCAGCTGCCAATTGGCTGCCGGATTCGGATTCGAAGCCGACGCGGATACGGCAGCGGGGCCGATATCGAATGCTGAGGGCGGTATCAGATCCGGGATCTATTGCCGCGGCTGGAAGTTGAGCCTGTTTCGTGTAGACCTCCCCGGCCCGACTCCGAACAACACCGAGCATGTTGAATAGGCGAAAACAGCAAAAAATAAGTCTTTTCACATAAAATAGCCCCTTTTCCCTCTCATTTCTTCACGTATGATCCTCATTTTCGGTGATTTTTTAAATGAAAAACAAATTTCACCTATTTCAAGAACCCATTTAGGCGATATAACGATTTTTTATACTTTTTCGCCTATCCTCTCCAAAATAAACGCAGCGTACAGATCTGAAGGGAGGGTGACTAAAAAAGCTCTTCAGCTCAGGACAAAAAATACGCACGGCGCAGTGAGACAGCAGGCCGATCCGACCGCCGCAAGTCTGCGCCGTGCATATTTTTTTGTAGAGATCATACTTTAATGCAAAAGATGCATGAGCCGTGGAGCCGTGGAGCCGCGGCGCACACAGCACCACCATGTGCCGCGGCCTGCGGGGCAGTGCGGCCATGGAGCAGCGCGACGGCAGGACAGTGTCTCCGGGCCGCCGGGCTGCCGCGAAATCAATTCGCTTCCACAGCGCCGCCGGACCCTGCCAACGAACGGTCAGACAACAGCACGGCCGGACCCTGCCACCGCACGGTCACACAACAGCACAGCCGGACCCTGCCAGCACACGGTCACACAACAGCACGGCCGGACCCTGCCAC
>Ga0129308_1002953_pt1 | contig 13238 bp, 14 predicted proteins | sample L827metagenome_FD_94440 | JGI IMG/M metagenome (GOLD analysis project Ga0129308, IMG submission 94440) | Ring-tailed lemur group fecal microbial communities from Wisconsin, USA - L827 metagenome | ecosystem: Host-associated > Mammals > Digestive system > Large intestine > Fecal | place: USA...
GATTTTTCTGAGTATTGGCTACAGTACTTGTCACTGGTGTCATGTTATGGCGCATGAGAGCTTTGAGAATGAGAAAACTGCGGAAATCCTCAACAAATATTTTATTTCTATAAAAGTTGACCGTGAGGAGCGTCCCGATATCGACAGCGTGTATATGTCCGTTTGTCAGGCATTTACAGGAAGTGGCGGCTGGCCTATGAGCATTTTCATGACATGGGATAAAAAGCCGTTTTTTGCAGGCACATATTTTCCGCCAAAGTCCCATTATGGAATGCCCGGATTCTCCGATTTACTGCAAGCTATCGCAGATCAGTGGAACAATAACCGGAGTGATCTTTTAGATTCTGCCGAACAAATTATTACACACTTGAAAAGTACGGAATCTGGTAATAAAAAAGCAAATGATGAGGATTTGACAGAACAGGCAGTGCAGATATTTTCAGACAGTTTTGATGAAATCAATGGCGGATTTGGTTCAGCACCAAAATTTCCAACGCCCCACAATTTATTATTTTTGATGCTGTATGCAAAGCAGAAAAATAATTCAGATACAATGAAAATGACAGAAAAAACGCTCCTGCAAATGCGGAAAGGTGGTATCTTCGACCATATCAGTTATGGATTTTCCAGATATTCAACGGACAAGTATTTTCTTGTACCGCACTTTGAAAAAATGCTCTATGATAATGCCCTGCTGATCATGGCATATTCGGCGGCTTACAGTCTGACAAATAACGAAATTTACCTTGATACTGCTGAGGAAACGACGGAATATATTCTCCGTGAAATGACGTCTCCTGATGGCGGATTTTACAGTGCGCAGGATGCCGACAGCGATGGCATCGAGGGTAAATTCTATACTTTCAAACTGAGTGAAGTCCTTGAAGTTCTGGGTGAAGAAAAAGGAAAACAATTTGCAAAGACATTTGATATTACTGCAAACGGCAATTTTGAGGGTGTGAATATTCCAAATGTGTTGAAAAGCAATGACTTAAACTCCGATTTTAATGAGGAAATTCAAAAGCTGTATGATTATCGAAAAAAGCGTACAAGCTTGCATCTTGATGATAAAATCTTGCTTTCGTGGAATGCTCTAATGATCGCCGCATTGTCCATGCTTTACAGGGTCTCCAAAGAGGAAAAGTATCTGCGATCGGCGATAAACGCACAGAATTTCATTGAGAAAAATATGTGTAACGGCAATCATCTTTTCGCAAGCTATCGTAATGGAAAACGTTCTGACAATGATTTTTTGGACGACTACGCATTCTATATTACTGCTTTGATAGAACTATACAATTCCACTTTGGATAAAAATTATCTTGAAAAAGCAGAGAAATTTTGCGGTGAAGCTGTAAGACTTTTTTCTGATTCTGAAAACGGCGGATTTTATCTGTCCGAATCCGATAATACAGAGCTTTTCATGAATCCAAAAGAAATCTATGACGGTGCAATGCCAAGTGGAAATTCCGTTATGACATATAATTTTGTGCGGCTCTATCAACTTACAGATAAAGCAGAATACAGGAATCTTATAGAAAATCAGTTTGCATTCTTATCAGCTCAGGCAAGTGATTATCCGGCAGGACATTGTATGTTTCTGATTGCAAAGCTGATATATGAAAATCCGCCGGAGCATATTGTAATAGTTCCGAAAGATGACTCAAAACTAAAGGAAATCAAGCAAAAATTGCCGTTGCTGGCAAACGTAATGATAACTCCGAAATGCAAAGAGTATCCTATTATCAATGAGAAAACGACCTACTATGTCTGCAAAAATCATGTTTGTATGCCTCCGTCAAATGAATGTGATTTTTAATCTGTTTTTTCATTTCAAGCATATAATACAGTAAGGAGGTATCAGCCAATGAATCAGAATCAAAACAGAAATTGCAATTTGCCCAATTGCGGAAATGTGCCGTTATCGTTTCCGCCGCAGCATCAGAACAGGCAGCCGGGATTGGAATACGTCATGAATCCAAGACCGATCTCCGAATGCTGTAAACCGTGTAAAAAGCTTGAAAATAAAGTGGCTTTAATTACAGGCGGCGACAGCGGAATCGGCAGAGCCGTTGCCTATGATTTCGTCAAAGAGGGAGCAGATGTTGCTATCGTATATTATGACGAAGACAAAGATGTAGCTGAAACTGCTGCACGGATCAAGGAACTTGGCGGAAAATGTCTGCTGATGCAGGGAGATCTGAAGAATCCTGAATTTGCCAAAATGTGCGTGGATAAAACTGTCGAATGCTTTGGAAAGCTCGATATATTGGTGAACAACCATGCAGTGCAGTTTATTCAGCGGAGCATTCTGGATATTTCTCATGAACAGCTTGAATTCACATTCAGAAATAATGTGTTCTCGTTTTTCTACCTGATTCAGTATGCACTGCCGTATATGAAAAAAGGAAGCAGTATCATCAATACTACTTCCGTAACTGCTTATGAGGGCAACAAGGATTTAATTGATTACAGTTCCACAAAAGGAGCTATTGTGGCATTGACAAGATCGCTGTCCCTTTCCCTTGCAGAAAAAGGGATAAGAGTAAATGCTGTTGCTCCGGGACCGATATGGACGCCGTTGATCCCCTCGTCATATTCAGCGGAAGAGGTCAGAACTTTCGGTTCAAAAACATCAAAAGTACCTATGATGAGGGCAGGTCAGCCATTTGAAGTTTCACCATGCTATGTGTTTCTTGCATCTGATGACGCAAGCTATATGATGGGTCAGGTGCTGCATCCGAACGGCGGTACGATTGTGGGATCGTAATATAAAAAAAATATATAGGCAACACCACACAATTCACGCCTACGGCTTGATGTGCAGCCTATTTGTTCTTTTTCCTTTATATAGCAAAGCTCCTCCTTGTAATACACAAAGTATTGCTGCGTCGTCGCTTTACTATCTAAAGAAAAAATTACTGCGTATTCTGCACATCAGAATTATGCGGTATTGCCTTTATTTTCTGTATATCTTCACTAAAAAGAAAAACATTATACTATTTAAACAACTGTGCTGCTTTTTGCATCCTGTCAGCAATTTTTACATCGAACGGGCATCTTGATTCACAGCTTTTACATCCTATACATTCATCAGCGTGGTGTGCAAGCAAATCATAATGTGATCTTACTGATTCAGGAACTTCAGGCTGCATTGCTGCAAGATCATAAAATTTATTTACCATAGCAATATCAATGTTAACCGGACATGGTTTACAGTGACCACAGTAGGTACACTGTCCACTGTATGCGTGATAAGGTGCATTTGCGAGAACTGAAGCATAGTCCTTTTCGGATTCAGATGCCGTTTCATATTTTACAGACTCATCAACCTGATCTGTAGTGTCAAAACCAACCATAACAGAGGCAACTGCCGGACGTGTCAGACAATAATGCAAACACTGCACAGGCGTTAGTACAACACCAAATGGAGAACGCTTTTCATCAAATAGTCTGCCACCTGCAAAGCCTTTCATAACAGTAATGCCTACATCATGCTGTTCGCAAAGCCGGTACAGCTCAGCACATTCCGGAGCGATTCCTCCAAGAGCAGCATCAAATTCTTCTGCAAAATATGTATCTATATCTTCTGTCGGGGGTAGTATATCAAATGCTGGATTGACAGAAAACAACATCATTTCGATGATACCGCTTTCTACGGCTTTTCTTGCAATAATCGGATTGTGCGTACTCATACCAATGTGTCTGATGATTCCTTTTTTCTTCAATTCATACACATAGGAAAGATAATCGCTGTTAAGAATCGCATTCCAGTCCTTTTCCTCATCCACGTAATGAATCATTCCAAGATCGATGTAATCTGTACCAAGACGTTCCAACAGATCCTCAAAAGCCGGTTTGACTTTAGAAAGCTTACGGCTGCGTACATATTGTCCATTTTGCCATGTAGAACCAATATGTCCTTGAATAAACCATTTTTCACGTCTGCCCTTAAGAGCAATACCTAAACTGGAGCGTACATTCGGTTCGCTCATCCAGCAATCAAGAATGTTGATCCCTTTCTCCTCGCAATATTTTACGATTTCAATGCATTCCTCGGTGCTGTGACGTTCCAGCCATTCTGCACCAAGACCAATTTCGCTGACCATTAAGTCTGTTTTGCCAAGCCTTCTATAATTCATAACTTTTCCATCTCCTTTAGTCTGTTACGAATTGCAGTAAGAGCGTCATCAGGCGAAGTTATCCCTGCCACTGCTGTTTCAATCGGGCATAATCCGGTGTTGTCACGATTGTAAATCGCTTCAGCTATTATATCATACGTAACGGATATATGATACCTTTTTATCGTTTCCAATGCACTCTTGCTTATGACGTTTGCATGAAGTTCTTTAACTTTAAGCAGAACATAAAGAAATGCTGCTCCGTTTCCCACAACTTTATCTGCGGCGGAATATGTTTTTAGTCTTTTCCCATCATCAAGCCACGCAAGCAGCGGAGCAACACCACGCTTCCGGCTGGTCAGCGTTTCTTCGTCACTGCAGATCACACATGTATAATCAGAGCTTTTCAGTAATGATTTTGCTTTTTCAAGATTACTCATGATCTGCCTCTTTGAGTCTATAAACAGCAAGCGGAATGATAATCAGTTGGAGAATGATTCCAAATAAACCAGCGGTTATACCGGTAAGAATAACCGCTGGCTGAACAGCAGTGCCGAAAGCATAGAATCCAACGGCGATCGCAGCAGCCCGAATAGCTCTTCCTGTAATCTGGGCAATCAATACCTTTGCGATTACCGGAAGTTTTACATTTCTGAGCAATCCTGCGCAAATTCCGTAAACACAAAGCTCGATCATCATAAACGGAAGCATAACGCTTGTCGGCATACCTGTCAATGCAAAGCTTACAAGAGGGCTAAGCAGACCTGCTGTTCCTGCGGCATAAGGTCCAACCAGAAGACCCATAAGAATAATGGGCAGGTGCATGGGAAGAAGGATTTCTCCCAGCGATGTTCCCATTCCGGAAACTGCTCCCACTACATGAATAAGCTGCGGAAGAGCAATTGCGGATACCAGTGCGATCAACGCGCCAATTACCTGTGCCTTAACTGAAATTTTCTGATGTGTAATTACTGTTGTCATAATAGTGACCTCCTGAATCAAATGTGAATTTGTATGAAGTTTGTTTTAATTTTCAAATTCTTTTGCAACATTCTCAAGCAGCTCGGTTATTTTCAGATGCTGCGGACAAATCATTTCACACTGTCCGCATTTAATACAATCCGATGCCTTGCCGTTTTCACGAGTGAGAATATTGCTGTAATAGTAATCCTGATTCCAGTTGTGAAAAATTGTTTTTAAATTATAGCACGAGAAAAGATCGGGAATGCGGATTTTCATGGGACAGCCGTCTGTGCAGTAATGACAGGCAGTACACGGAATCATATTCATGGAACGAAAAATCTGACAGACTTTCTGAACTGCCGCCATTTCGGTATCGCTGAGAGGGTGAAAATCCTTCATGAAGCCGATATTATCCGTCATTTGTTCCATATTGCTCATGCCGGAGAGCACAACGCAGATATTCGGAAAACTTCCCGCAAATCGAAGCGCATAGCTTGCATTACTCATGCCGGAATGTAAATCGTCAAATACTTTCTGAGCTTTTTCCGGCAAATGGACAAGACTTCCGCCTTTTACGGGTTCCATGACAATAACAGGCTTACCAAATTTTTCGCAGACTTCGTATACCTTTCGACCCTCAACAGACGCGTCGTCATAGTCGACATAGTTAAACTGAATTTGTACCGCTTCAATCTGCGGATAATCGGTAAGTATACGTTCCAGAACATCTGCTTTGTCGTGAAATGAAATACCGAAATGCTTGATTTTTCCCTCTGCTTTTAATGCAAGAGTCGTTTCATAGGCTTTGCATTTCCTGAACTTCTCATAAATTGCACCGTCCTGAGCGTGCATGAGATAGAAGTCAAAATAGTCCACGCCACAAGCTTCAAGCTGCTGTTGAAACAAAGGACGAATTTCCTCCTGACTGTTGAAATAATTGACAGTAAGCTTGTTAGTCAGAATAAAACTCTCTCGTGGATAACGCTTACTGACAGCGTCACGAATTGCCGGTTCGCTCATACCGCTGATATAGCCGTGTGCGGTATCAAAATAGTTGAAACCGTTTTTCATGAACAGGTCAACCATCTGCTTTGTCTGCTCAATATCTACCTTGTCGCCGTCCATCGGCAGACGCATACATCCAAAACCGAAGTTTTTATTGATTTCCTTGAAAAATGGATTGCTCATACAATCGCCTCCTTTTTATTTATTCTATCATATTTTTTTGTGAAAATCAATCTTGTTTTCTTATTTGTTTCAGAAGGAAAACTTATGTGAAGAAAAACAGAGAAATTACAGTTTTACTTTCTATACTTTTCAAATAAGGAAAACTAATCAAATTGATTAGAAATCAAGATTGATTTTCTTGAGAAGGTATGATAGAATAGGATCATCAGATATGATACGGAGGTAATTTTCATGGCAAGGATTTTGATTGTTTACTACTCCCGAAAGGGTGAAAACTACTGGAATGGTGGTATTAAAAGGATTGCAAAGGGCAATACAGAACGTGTTGCGGAATTTATACAGAATGCTGTCGGCGGAGACTTATTTGAGGTAGATACTGTTCAATCTTATGACAAGGATTATTACAAGTGCATTTACGAAGCAAAGAAGGAGTTGCAAAGCAATGCTCGTCCGGAAATCAAGGTATATCCGGACAATTTTGAGGAATATGACACCATTTTTGTTGGTTATCCCAACTGGTGGGGAACGATGCCAATGTGTATGTTCACATTTATTGAAAAATATGATATGGACGGAAAAATGATTATTCCATTTTGCACCAATGAAGGCAGCGGAATGGGTTCAAGCGAATGTGATTTGAAAAAAATCTGTAAAGGTGCAATTGTGAAAAGCGGTCTTGCCATTCATGGCGCAGAAGCTGAGCAATCTGAAAGCAAGGTTGCTGCATGGGCAAAGAAATCTTTCTGAGGAGCGTGGTGAGCTAAAATGAAAACACTGATTATTTATTATTCACAGGCAATGGGTAATACTCGTAGAATTGCCGAAATGATACAAAAATCTGTCGATGGAGATATTGCAGAAATTGAAACCATAACGCCTTATACAGGAAGCTATGAAGATATTGTGGAACAGGGTCAAGAGGAGGTAAGCAGCGGATATATGCCTGAAATCAAGCCATTGTCTGTAAATCTCAATGACTATGACAAACTCATTCTCGGTACACCGACTTGGTGGTATACAATGGCGCCTGCGATGAAAATGTTCCTTGAGAAAAACAATTTAGACGGAAAAATTGTTTTTCTTTTCCAGACACACGGCGGTTGGCCTGGTCATGTGTTTAAAGATATGAAAGACATGATTCAAGGCAGAGTCAAAGGAAAACTTGCTGTGCAGTTTGATTCAACAGGCGGTGATGAACTGGTTACGCCAATTTCTGAAATCGAACAATGGATCAGAAATGTTGTTCATGATTGAGAAATATAGAATCATATTGATTGGGAGGAAAATATGCTGAAACAAATCAAATATTTTCAGTCTGTGGTAAAACATAACAGTTTTACAGAAGCTGCCGAGGAGCATTATATTTCTCAGTCCGCAATTTCGCAGCAGATTAAAGCGCTTGAACAAGAACTTGGTTTCTCGCTTCTCCACCGTTCCCGACGGAGTTTTACGCTGACTCCTGCAGGCGAATATTTCTATAGAAAAAGCCTTGTGCTGATTGCGGATTTTGAAGCAATTTGCCGGGAATCTGCACATATTGCAGGAAATAACGGAGAATTGCTGAAAATCGGAATTCTCAGAGGGTACAGTGGAAATGAATTTCATAGTGCCGTTGCTGTTTTTTCAGAGAAATTTCCTGATGTTTCCGTAGAAGTAAGTCATGGCAATCATGATGATCTTTACGAAAAACTTCGTCATGGTGATATTGACATTGCATTTAACGATCAGCGCAGAGCATTTTCAGACGAGTATCACAATATTATTTTGAGTGAGCAGACATATAGCATTGAGATTTCTGCAAAAAATCCTATAGCAGAACTTGGAGCTGTTGATATTAATGAATTGAAAAATATCCCTTGCATACTGATTTCAAGTAAGGAACAGCAGGAAACGGAACTGAAATTTTATCGAAACGACCTTGGATTTCACAGTGAGATATTGTTTTCCGAATCACTTGAGGACGCTCGTATTCTTTTGATTCAAAACAAGGGATTTATGCCGATTGAAGGCAGTGTGCAATATGTAATGCTTGGGTCGGTTACAAAAAGAATTATGCTTACACGCAGCGGAAAACCAATCATTCGGAAGTATTGTGCTTTTATGAAACAAAATAATTCGTCAAAGCATATTGAAGAATTTATTAAAATATTAAAAAATGAATTTGCAAAGGAGCAAAGCTTATGAAAGATGTAATGATTTTAACAGGTGCAGGTCAGATCGGCATGGCTATTGCACGAAGAATGGGACATGGCATGAAAATTGTGATTGGTGATAAGAAAATTGAGAATGCTAATGCTATCGTAAAAATAATGAACGAAGCCGGTTTCGACTGCAAAGCAGTAGAAATGGATCTGTCGTCTCATGATTCCATTATATCAATCATTAAAGAGGCGCAGGAATACGGCGAGATTAAAATGCTTGTAAATGCCGCAGGAGTTTCGCCCAGTCAAGCATCAATCGAATCTATTCTGAAAGTTGATCTTTACGGAACAGCTGTACTTTTAGAAGAAGTAGGAAAGGTTGTCACAAGGAGTGGCGTCGGCGTTACGATTTCAAGTCAGTCCGGCTGGAGAATGCCGCAGCTTACTGCCGAAGAGGACGCTTTGCTTGCGACAACACCTACCGAAGAACTGCTGAATCTGGAAATCCTACAGCCTGAGAATATCAAGGATACACTTCATGCTTATCAGCTTGCAAAACGCTGTAATGAAAAACGTGTTATGGCAGAATCGGTGAAGTGGGGCGAACGTGGTGCAAGAATCAACGCTATCGCCCCCGGAATTATTGTAACTCCCCTTGCAATTGACGAATTCAACGGACCTCGTGGAGATTTCTATAAAAATATGTTTGCAAAATGTCCCGCAGGCAGACCCGGTACTGCTGACGAAGTCGCAAATGTAGCCGAACTTCTGATGTCAGACAGTGGGGCATTTATTACAGGTTCGACCTTTTTAATAGATGGTGGCGCTACTGCTTCTTATTTTTACGGACCGTTGAATCCAATTGAATAGTGTTTAATTTTTTAATCTATTTTCTTTGTGCTATCAAATTTGATTTTTAATTCTTTTATATCATCCGGTACTTGTTCCAGAGTCATGTTTCTTGGCACGGATGTTGATCCAGCTTCTTTGGCAGTTTCATAGTACCAGCATTTATAGTTGATGGTGTCAAGCATATCCTGTAAATCTTTCATTTGCTGCTGGACTGCCTCACGGCGTTTCAGAAATAGCTCCAATCGCTGCTCAATAGTAGTATCACCTTCAACTGCCCATTCAATAAATGTTCTGATGTCCTTGATGCTCATGCCTGTTTTTTTCAGGCATTCAATGATATAAAGCCATTCAAAATCTTCACTTTTAAATACACGGATTCCTCCGCCTGAACGTTCGACAAAAGGAAGTAATCCTTCTTTGTCATAGAAACGCAGTGTAGATGGTGCAACATTCAGCTTTTTTGCCATTTCACCAACAGTATAAAACATGAGATGACCTCCTAAAAATTTCACACAATTTTCACTTGACTTAAAGTGGACTTTAAGTTGTATAATGTGAATGAAAGAACATTACTTATTTTTAGTATAGCACTAAAAATAGAGTTTGTCAAGAAAGGTCGATGAAGATGAACAATTTTACTTATGAAAACCGTACAAAGGTCTGCTTTGGAAAAGGTGCGGCTGCGCAGTATCTGCCAGGTGAACTTGCCAAGTATGGGAATAACGTAATGCTTGCTTATGGAGGCGGTTCTATTAAACAGAATGGAGTTTACAATGAAATGACAGAAATCCTGAAAAAAGCGGGAAAGAATATCATTGAATTTTCCGGAATCATGCCGAACCCGACTTATGTAAAGGTGCAGGAGGGTGCAAATCTGGCAAAGAAACATAATGTTGATTTGATTCTGGCTGTAGGAGGAGGATCTGTTATTGACTGCTGTAAAATTGTATCGGCACAGGCAAAAACAGAAGAGGATATCTGGTCAATGGAATTTGAAAATCATCAGTTTCCAAATAAGTTTATTCCTATGGGAGCAATTGTTACAGTTGCAGGAACAGGCTCAGAAATGAATGCAGGAGCTGTTATTACAAATGAAAAACAGAAAGTTAAAGCAGGTATTTTTGGAGCACAGGCAGACTTTGCAGTCCTGGATTATACCTACACTATGTCAGTGCCGATAAAACAAGTGATTTCAGGTGCCTTTGATACGCTGAGTCATGCAATGGAAACATATTTCGGAAAACCGATAGAGAACAATCTGTCTGATGATATCTGTGAAGCTGTCATGCGAAGTGTCATTTGTAATATCCGCAGATTATTAAAAAATCCTGAAGATGAATTTGCACGTACAGAGCTGATATGGGCATCTTCAATGGCAGAGAACGGAATTTTGAAAATTGGCAAAGTAACGGATTTCCAGGCACATCAGATTGAGCATCAGTTAGGGGCATATACCGACTGTAATCATGGATTTGGATTAGCGGTCATTCACCCTGTTTTATATCGTCATATTTACAAAGATGGTATTGAAAAATTTGTTCGTTTTGCAAAAAATGTGTGGGGAATCACTGATTGTGAAACTATAGATAAAACAGCTATTGCCGGAATTGAATCTCTTGCGGATTTTATTAAAGAAATTGGCTTACCGACTACATTTGCCGAAATGGGAATATCTGAAAATACTGATTTCGAGGCTATTGCAGATAGCTGTAATATTACAGCAGGTTGCTGTAAAAAGCTGACACATAAAGAAATACTAAATATTTTGAATGAATGTACAAAGGAAGAATGACAATGAAAAAGAAAATGATGTTTATCATGGCGCTTGCAATGCTTTCGGGATTGACTGCCTGCGGAAATGATACGACTGATAATAGTCAGTCCGAGAGTAGCATTTTGGTCGTAAGTACAACAGAAGTTGCAGAAAAAATCGAAACAATTCCAACAGAAACTAAACGTGAAGAAACTTCTGTAATTGAATCAATTAAGGAATCTGACACAGAAGTTATGGATTCTACAACTGAAATAATGAAAGACAACAATAAAATGCTGATATGCTATTTTTCCTTTCCGGAAACAGACGGCACAGACGCTTCATCAAGTGCAAGCAGAGTTGTAATAAATGGAGAAATGAAAGGTGCTATGCAATACATGGCAGATATTGTAGCCGATTCTACAGGCGGTGACTTATTCCGCATAGAAACGGTACAACAATATCCAGGAACTCATGAACCGCTTGTTGATCAGGCTGCTGATGAGAAAGCGGAATCGGCACGTCCGGAACTGTCCACACATATTGAAAATCTTGATAATTATGATACCATATTTATCGGCTATCCAAACTGGTGGGGAGATATGCCGATGCCACTGTATACATTTTTAGAAGAATATGATTTCAGCGGTAAAGTTATTATTCCATTCAATTCTCATGGCGGAAGCGGATTTTCAAATACAATAGAAACTATTGCTGAATATGAACCAAATGTGGAAGCCATTATGGACGGTTTTACTGTTTCACGAGATGATGTTACAGGTGTTGAGAGCGATTTAAGAGACTGGATTCAATCGCTGGGATTCTGATTTGAGGTTTTGTTATGACAAAGAAAAACATACCGAAAATAATTGTCTGTTTTGCAGCGATAGTATGCGTCATATTGATTTTCGCATTACCCATACGCCTTGCAGCATTTGACAGTAAAAAAACGCTCATTGTATATTTTTCGAGAGTTGGAAATACGCAGTTCAGCGATGATGCAGATGCAGTTTCGTCTGCCTCTCTCAGACGAAAAGAAGGCTTACTTATGGGAAACTGTGAAGTCCTTGCTTATAAAATCAGCAAAATAACAGGTGCTGACATTTTTGAAATTAGCGTTTTCGAACAGTATCCCGAAAGCTATGATGAAACGATCGACCGTGCAAGCCGTGAAAAGTCCGAAAATGCAAGACCTGCACTGACAAGTCACATTGACAATATGGACAGTTATGATAATATAATCCTTATTTATCCTGTTTGGTGGAGTACAATGCCCATGCCTATATTTTCGTTTCTTGAAGAGTACGATTTCTCCGGAAAAAATATTTATCCGGTTACTACGCATAAAGGCAGTTTTCTCGGACACAGCATCAGTGACATAGAGGCAATATGTTCTACAGCAAAAATACATACAGGTATACCGATCAGCGGTGGAAGCGTTGATTTTATTGAGATAATTCCTTTTGTCATGACAGCTGGTTGGGGCATGATTGCCGCCTGTGTATTACCATTGAAACGCTTCAAATCAAAATCAGTGGACATGAGGATAATTACTGTTTTGCTTATTGCTGGAATTGTTTTGAATATGTTGTGCGTTATACGGATATTAATTTAGAACATATGCTAAAATATTTATACCGATTAACTAATCTAAAATTATCAAATAGATTAAAATATGATATGATGAGTACACATGTTTGTAAAGCGTGAGATAGGTTCATATATGCTGATGAAGATACAGTTTGTGTTTTTAATATGGAAGAATCGTTGTTTATGCTTGATTATCTTGCAGTTATGGGACTTTTTGCAGTAATCGGATATTACATCATGTACGCTTTAAAACTAATTAAAAAGAAAGGTAAGGTTATGTCAAAATGAAAGGAAAAAGACTATTAGCTGGAATTGTTACGGTAGTTATGGGACTATCTATGACGGGTTTCACTTATGCAAATTCAGATATTAAAGCAGATTCGAATTTAGAAACCGGAAGCTATACCATCGAAGATATTAAAAACTTGCAGGATTTTCTGCTTGCCAGAGAAACACCGGATTTAAGCGGAAAAGATTATGATCTGTGCAAAGACGGAGTATGGAATGTATAGTCAATCCACTTTACAAAAGAACGGAGATATGATATAATAAAAATATGAGTAAAAGCAAAGATTTAAGGGAAGCAGCAGTAGCATACCAAAAAGAAGGACATACATATGATGAAACAGC
>Ga0129308_1002954_pt1 | contig 13236 bp, 12 predicted proteins | sample L827metagenome_FD_94440 | JGI IMG/M metagenome (GOLD analysis project Ga0129308, IMG submission 94440) | Ring-tailed lemur group fecal microbial communities from Wisconsin, USA - L827 metagenome | ecosystem: Host-associated > Mammals > Digestive system > Large intestine > Fecal | place: USA...
CCACACCGATCACCTTTTTCGCCACAGCTGCCATCATCTGCCCGATTGTACCTGTTCCACTGTATAAATCAAACACAATTTTGTCATCAATATCTCCAATAAAATCTCGCGCCGTCTCATACAAAACTTCTGCTCCCAATGTATTTGTCTGAAAGAAAGAAAACGGTGAAATCTTAAATTTCAAGTCAAGCAAATATTCATAAAAATAATCTTGTCCATAGAGTAAATGCATATCATCCTTTTTCACGACATCAGCCATACTATCATTGATTGTGTGAAGAATTCCGACAATTTTTCCATTTATTGGAAGTTTGATTAACTGCTGTACAAGAGGCTGCAAATCCACTTCCATCTGGGAAGAAGTAACGAGATTAATCAATATATTCCCAGTCTTAATGGAGCTTCGCACTACCAAATGTCTCAAATATCCCTCATGACTTCTCTTTTTATAATAAGGAATCTTTCTCTCACTAAAAAATGTAACGACAGAATTCACTATCTGATTATAAGCCTCTCTCACAATCTTACAATCTGTAATCTGCACAATATCATAAAAACTATTTTTCTTGTGAAGTCCAAGTGCAAGCGGACCGTCCTTTCTCTCATCACCAAAAGAAAACTCCATCTTATTGCGATACCCAAAATCAACTGGGCTTTCCTTGATTCCCTCCCAAGGCAAATCCTCCACCACATTTTCAAGTAGGAAGCGCACCTGTCCCTCTTTCACTTTCTTTTGATTTTCATAGGAGAGTGTCTGATAAGCACATCCACCACAGACACCAAAATGAGGACAGGCTGGTATACGATCCTCAAGCGGAGATTTCTCAACAATCTCCATCAGCGTTCCCTCAAGTCTGTCTTTTCTCACTTTCTTTGCGCGAAAACGCACAGTCTGACCTGGAATCACTCCTTTAATACTTCCTCTTCTATCATCTATATGAAAAATTCCTTTGTTTGGAAATTCTGTTTTTTCAATTTTACATTGTAATATATCGCCTTTCTTCATAATTACCTATTCCTTTCTATAATTTGTGGAGCAACAACGTTATTTCTTCTCCCACAGGGCATAAAACGCAATATGCCTCAAAGTTATACCTTATCAAGCAGCGTAAAATATTTTTCATCCCATAAACATGTGAAGTTCACAAAAATTGGGCTTTCCTCTCGGATACAAGTAACCGAGAATTCCCGCCCATTATGTTAAAATACAGTGCACCCTATGTATATCCTTCAAAAAATATTCTTTTATCATAAAAATAGAGATGTCACATAAAAATATGCAGCATCCCCACTCTTTTTATTTTCTCTTTCAATTCATTCATAAAGTAAATGTCTGCTGGTGACCATTTTAACATAATAATACTTAAAAAGCAAAATATTAAAATTTTCACTTAGACTTTTTTGCAGCTCCCATTCATTTTGATTGAGAAAAATTTTCTTGGTTTATTTTTCTTAAAATCCAAAAAACTGTCTAATCTTATCTACCCATCTTTTCACAATAGTCTTCATAATCTCCGTCTTAGACATTTTTCTCGTAATTAGATTATTTTTCACATAAGTCTCATAATCTTCTCCGAGAAAATCTCTTCATATAATGAGCTCATCAAACTTAGACTTATAATATCCATGTGCATAATGGGCTTCTCCCTCGTCATCAATTTCCATAATCAAAAAAGTCGGCTTTCTGCCTGGTTGTCTTGGATAAGACAGACTACCTGGGTTTAAAATTGTAAGATCCTCCTCAATTTCAATAAATGGCTGATGAGTATGACCATACATAACCACATCTACCCCAAGTTCATGAGCATATGCTCTCAAATAATCCACACCACTATACACATAAAATTGATGTCCGTGCACAACTAAAATTTTATATCCTCCAAGCTCAATAAGCAATTCGCCTGGAAGATCCAAATTCCAGTCATTATTTCCCGCTATCATATAGACAGGACAGTCCACTAGAGAACGGATATATGTATCTCCACGCTCTACATCACCACAATGTATCATAGCATCAATTGGGCCAACCTGCTCCAAAACTCCCTCTATATCATCGTTTCTTCCATGTGAATCGCTAATTACAAGTATTCGCATCCTCTTCCTCCTATTTTTTCAAAAGCTCACTCGCCTTACGCAGAGCTTTTCCCCTATGACTAATCGCATTTTTCTCTTCTGGACTAAGCTGTGCTGTTGATTTTCCAAGCTCTGGCACATAAAAAATTGGGTCATATCCAAATCCGTTTTCTCCTGCTGGCTCATATCCAATGATTCCCTCTATCGTATCTTTGCAAACCTCTGTCCTTCCGTCTGCAAATACAATCGCCACCGCACAGACGAAACGCGCTGTTCTTTTTTCTTCCTCGACACCTTTTAATCTGTCTAAAATAATCTGATTTTTAATCTCATAAGGAGTATCCACACCTTCATAGCGAGAAGAATAAACGCCTGGTTCCTTATTCAAATAATCTACTTCTAATCCAGAATCATCCGCCATTACAATTTCATGGCAAATATGATTGACAGCTTTTGCCTTAATAATGGCATTTTCCTCAAATGTCTTTCCATCCTCCACAATATCGATATCAATTCCTGCCTCTTTCATCGTAAGAACATTATAGCCGAGTGGAGCTAGAATTTCCTTTATTTCTTTTACCTTACCTGCATTTGACGTGGCAAATACAATCTTTGTTTTTTCCATCTTAATAAATCCTTTCCAAATATATTTTTAATATCCTTATATTCCTTTTACACAAATTAAACATATCCTGGCGACAAAATTCTCCATTTTATCTCACTCTATTTTTGTCTTACTCCATTTTTAGGCGGTTTTGGTCCGAGATACTGATAGAGATAAGTCTTCATCATTCCATTATAAATCTTTCGATTTTTCGTTGCCTTCTTGCCAATATATTTCTCCGCATCTTCATACGCAGTGAGTACATATTTTGACCAGGTATCTAGTTTAGAAAAGACATCGCCAATCTGTCCATAGAGCATCGGCAAATCTTTCTTCTCCTCTAATCTCTCTCCGTATGGAGGATTTGTTATAATAAATCCGTATTTTTTTGGATGGCTAAGTTCGTTAACTGGACGCTCTTGAAAATGAATATGTTTGTCCACACCAGCCATCTTCGCATTTTCTCTGGCAATTTTAAGCATCTTATAATCGATATCATATCCTTGGATATCCATTTTAACAGAATCGTCAACCAAATCATGTGCTTCCTCAAAAGCGTCATTCCAAATCTTTTTTTCTATTAGGTTTTCCCATTTTTGAGCCTCAAACCTACGGTTCATTCCTGGAGCGCGGTTTGTGCCAATTAAGGCCGCTTCAATTGGAAACGTGCCACTTCCACAAAACGGATCAACCAAAATTCTATCTTTTTTCCAAGGGGTAAGCAAAATAAGAGCGCTCGCCAACGTCTCGGAAAGCGGTGCCTTGCCATGTAAAAGACGATATCCTCTCTTGTGAAGAGAATCTCCCGAACTATCAAACGCCACTGTGACCTTATCCTTGTACAAAAATACACGAATCGGATAGGCAACTCCACTCTCCTCAAACCAATTTTGACGATATGTCTGTTTCATTCTCTCAACAATCGCCTTTTTCACAATAGACTGAATATCTGAACTACTAAATAATTTACTCTTAATAGAAGAAGCCTTTGTCACCCAAAATTTCGCATCCTTTGGAAGATAATCTTCCCAAGGAATCTCTTTTGTATTTTCAAAAAGCTCCTCGAATGTTCTCGCCTCAAATTCTGCTACCTTTAACAAAATTCTCTCAGCACTTCTCAAAAATATATTGCCACGGACAAGTGCCTCCTCATCTCCAAGATAAACGACACGTCCGTCCTCTACTTTTACAATATCATATCCAATATCTATAATCTCTCTTTTTAATACCGCCTCCAAGCCAAAATGGCAGGGAGCAATTAGTTCCATTCTACTCACAAGTTTCTCCTTAAAATAAATTCATTTTGCTTCTTTTCTTTGAGCTTTTACTTTCTAAGAAAGTATACTCACAGAGCACACCGTATTCTATGCCCTACGGCGAAAACAGCTTACGCTGTTTCATAAAGTATCATTTATTCATTTATTGTACTCGCTTTCCTAACTCCGTGTCAACTTTATTTTAATTCCATCGTCCAAATACTATCTTCTTCTCGCTGTTTTTCGATATAACCCTGATAAAATGCATAGCCTCCTACAATGCTGTAAGCAGTATATCCCTGCTTAGCAAGCCATCTAGCTACCATCAAACTAACGGAACCATGATCACAGTATAAAATTACTGGTATGTCCTTCTCTAAAGTAATTTCTTTTTTTTGCATTTTTTCTAAATTTAACCACTCTGACATTGGCAAATGTCCCTGATTATAACTTTCCTGATCTCTCACATCAAATAAAAGTGCTTTCTCTTCATATACCATCTCTATAGCATCTTTCACCGCTATATTTTCAAATATTCCTTCCATATCCTAACCCTCAGTTTACCTAAGTTATATATAGTATACGGCATTCTATTTCATTCGTGTATCTTTTTCGCATATTTTCTTTGATTTTTTTATTTTTTCTTTGTTTTCTTTTTTTTATAAGCTTATAAAACTTAAGAACTGTAAAAAAATAACTCATCCCTCCTGCTTGTCCAAATCTTCATACACTACATTCTCGTCAAAAAATGTACTCCTGTACAACTTATTATTTCATCTTCCGTATGAAAATTTATCCCACACAACCTGCATGAATTATTTTTTAATTATGTAAAGACCTCAAATAAGTTAAATCTAATTTGAGGTCTCTTGTCATTTCATCATATCATTTATCATATTTGCTTATCGACAGTTTTGAGTGTTGTTGGAAGTATTTGTACTATTTTTTCCTGAGTTTGTACTATCGTTGGCATTTGTATTATTGTTGGAATTTGTAGAATTTGTCGTATTTTTTGCTTTTGTAGAGTTTGTTGTCTTATTGGAAGTTCTGTTATTCCCACAATTATTTGCCTGGTTATTTGTGTTATTATTTGTGTTTTGATAAGAATTTTTCATGATTCTTTCTCCTTTCCATTTGATACGCTAATATTATCTGCAAAAAAAATTATTTTATTCAATATGTTTTTTGAAAAAAATGTTGCATTTTTAGACACTATACTATATAATTATCACATGTGATAAGAATACTCATGTATTTTTACACATATAACCCCTTATTAATTATTTATACTCCCCTCATTGAACGCTTTGGTAGCTCCCCTGCCAGAGCGTTCATCTTTTGTATAAATATATTTACGAATTTTATCGAAAAAAGGAACTTTTATACTATGGAAAAAATTATGAAAAATTCACTTTTTATTCCCCCAATTGCCATTTTATGCACAATTTTATGGGGCAGTGCCTATCCCTGTATCAAGACAGGATACAGATTATTTTCTATCGCTGCAGACGATATCGGATCTAAACTACTTTTTGCTGGAATCCGTTTTTCTACTGCTGGATTACTTATTTTACTATTTCTCGCTCTCACAAATCGAGACATCTTATTTCCATCAAAGAAAAATATACCTTCTATTTTAGTTCTTGGGTTATTCCAGACGACCTTACAGTATGTTTTCTTTTATATCGGCCTTGCCAATACAACAGGAGCAAAAGGAGCTATTTTAAATTCTGCCGGAACTTTCTTAGCAGTTTTAGCCGCACCTCTTATCTATTCCTTTGAACATTACTCCTTCAAAAAGATCGCAGGCTGTATACTCGGTTTTATGGGAATTATTCTTGTTAATCTAAACGGTGGCAGCCTAGCTGGATTTACATTAATTGGAGACGGCTTTACTCTCCTTTCTACGATTTTTGGCTCTATCGCCTTTTTTATAAGCAAAGAAATTTGCAAAAAAGAATCTGCTTTCACTGCAACTGGATGGCAACTATTCCTAGGAGGTATTCTTCTTTGCATTTTGGGAGTTTTTCGTGGTGGACATATTTCATTTACTGTATTGCCACAATTTCTCCTCATGGGATATATGGCAATGCTCTCAGCAGTGGCATTTGTACTTTGGACAAATCTACTTGCATATCATCCAGTTGGAAAAATTTCTATTTATAACTTAGCTATCCCGATTTTTGGCACATTGCTTTCTGGCCTTTTTTTGGGAGAAAATATTTTTACACTCTCTAATATTAGCGCCGCCATTTGTGTCAGCTTTGGTATTGCTATTGTAAATATAAGCGATTTACCTGCTACAAAAAAATCCAAATAATCTTATCTCTTTTTTCCGCTATGGATAAAATAAAGATAAATAAATATATAAAGTCAATCGTCGCTCTTTACTGCGACAGAATGGAGTTATTGATGAGAAATATAAAATTATTAATTAGTTATGACGGCAAACGCTATAATGGCTGGCAGCGCCAAGTTTCCACAGATCAGACCATTCAGACAAAACTAGAACAGCTTCTGTCTAAGATGACTGGAGAGGAAATTGAACTTCACGGCTCAGGAAGAACGGATAAAGGCGTTCACGCCACAGGACAAGTGGCAAATTTTCACAGTAACACTGAAATGTCCACAGAGGAAATCTTGGAATATATGAACACTTATCTTCCACAAGACATTGCTATTTTAGATGTGAGAGATGCCTCTCCTCGCTTTCACAGTCGCCTCAATGTAATTCAAAAAACGTATGTATACCGTGTTTGGAATGCTCCTACAAGAAATGTTTTGGAACGCAACTATATATATCATGTTCCAGAGCCATTAGATATCGATGCAATGAAAGAGGCAACCACCTATCTTCTTGGCACGAACGATTATCAAAGTTTTTGTGCCCGAAAGATGAAGAAATCCTCCATTCGCACAGTCCACTCTATTCATATTGAAAAAATTGGAGATGAGCTTCGCTTTACTTACTGTGGAAGTGGATTTCTCTACAATATGGTGCGTATTTTAACTGGAACACTTATCGAAGTCGGAAAACATGAGCGCAAGCCAGAATCTATGTCCGATCTTATCAAAGCCAAACAGCGCAGCCTCGCTGGACATACAGCACCTGCTCTGGCACTTTGCCTTACTAGAGTAGATTATTAAATAAAAAAAAGTTTTGACGTAAGCTATATTTTATGCTATATTTACAACGTACTTAAAAATCTAAACTTTTAAGACAGATTTCATTACAATTTTATATTTGTACAAAGACGTACAAAGTGCCATTTTTAAAGTGTGAATCTCACACTTATTAATGTGCACTTTGTTTTTATTTTTAAACGATATTAAGTTTTCATCAGAAAGGAGTATTCTCATGTCAGTAAAATACATATTCGTCACTGGAGGCGTTGTCTCTGGTCTTGGAAAAGGAATCACTGCTGCCTCTCTCGGCCGCTTACTAAAAGCGAGAGGCTACCGCGTCACAAGCCAAAAATTCGATCCATATCTCAATATGGATCCTGGTACTATGAATCCAATTCAGCACGGTGAAGTTTTCGTGACAGACGATGGAGCGGAGACAGACCTTGATCTCGGTCATTACGAGCGTTTTATCGACGAAAATTTAAATAAACAGTCCAATGTCACAACAGGTAAAGTTTACTGGAGTATTCTCTCCAAAGAGCGTCACGGTGATTTTGGGGGCAATACAGTACAGGTAATTCCTCATGTCACAAATGAAATTAAAAGCCGTTTTTATCGTAATGACGAATCCACAGAAACAGAAGTTGCCATTATCGAAGTCGGCGGAACTGTCGGCGATATAGAAAGCCAACCTTTTCTAGAGGCAATTCGCCAATTCCAGCAGGAAGTGGGACATGAAAACTGCATTTTGATTCACGTCACATTAATTCCATATTTAAAATCTTCTGGTGAACTAAAAACTAAGCCAACCCAGGCCAGTGTAAAAGAACTCCAAGGTATGGGAATTCGTCCTGACATCTTAGTATGCCGCTCTGACTATCCTCTCGACGACAGTATTAAGAGAAAAATTTCCCAATTTTGTAATGTAGATAAACAAAATGTTATCCAAAACTTAGATGTAGATATTTTATATGAAGTTCCACTCGCAATGGAGCAAGAAAAACTCGCCCATGTTGCCTGCAAATGTTTAAATATGGAATGCCCTGCACCAGATTTAGAGGACTGGAAAGCAATGGTAAACGCCTGGAAAAATCCAAAATACACCGTGAATGTAGCTCTTGTCGGAAAATATATTTCTCTTCACGATGCATATATTAGCGTTGTAGAAGCATTAAAGCACGGTGGAGTGGCAAATAATGCAGATGTAAATATCCAATGGGTGGATTCTGAGCTTGTCAGTAAATATAACGCGGAAGAAATATTTAAAAATATCGATGCCATTATTATTCCAGGTGGATTTGGCGAGCGCGGTATTGAGGGTATGATTTGCTCTATCCAGTATGCGAGAGAACATAAAATTCCTTATTTTGGTATCTGCCTTGGCATGCAACTTACCATCGTTGAGTATGCTAGAAATGTTCTTGGATATATGGATGCACATAGCAATGAATTTAGTCAAACAACAAAACATCCTGTAATCCATATTATGCCAGACCAAGACGGTATTACCGACCTTGGTGGCACACTTCGTCTTGGAGCTTATCCTTGTGTTCTTGCAGAGAACTCTAAAGCTAAAGAACTCTACAAAGCAAAACTCATTCATGAGCGTCATCGTCATCGCTATGAGGTAAATAATGATTACCGCACAGAGCTTTCCGAAAACGGTATGATTCTCTCTGGTGCTTCTCCTGACGGCCGTATCATCGAGATGATTGAGCTTCCAAATCACCCTTGGTTTATCGGTACACAGGCTCATCCAGAATTCAAATCCCGCCCTAATAAGCCACATCCATTATTCACAGGTTTTATTAAAGCTGGATTAGATTATCAACAAAAGAAATAAAAAAACACAAAAAATTATTGCACTAAAAAATATATCTTAATAGCCATATAAAAGAAAAGAGAATGTTGCAAAATAAATTTCTCAAACAAGATATATCTCTGAAATAATTCACCTTTATATCTTGCTAGAATTTTACATTTTCCAACATTCTCTTTTTCGTAGCTATATTTTTATGAAACAGCTTCTTATTTTTTCAATATACTTACCTCATACTTATCTCAACTCTGTCAGAAGACATATGCCAAAACAAAGGAATACCGCTAAAATAAATGACACACTAATGATAGTCGGTTTTGGCAGTTGTTCTCTGTCTTCCTTGTATTCTTGACTAAACCACGTCATCATATAATCATAACGGTGATTTCTCTTTGCCAACGCAATAAGTAAGACAATAGCCAAAGCTGCCCCTCCAATTGCAAGTGGTAAATATACAATCATCGCTGACAAAACTTCCTTCTGTGTCAACGTTGCTGTACCAGCATTTTCTATCGCTTCGCTAATACTTGCCCCTCCTACTCCATCCATAACTTTCATCAAAAATTTTAATAAATACATCAGACAGACCGTCTGTCCATTAAAAAGACAATGGACAACCATACTCGGTACTAAGCTATCTGTCACTTCAGCTAATACTCCCATCGCAATTCCCATAAAAAAGGCATAACAAAACTGATTAAAATTCATATGAAGCGCCCCAAATAAAAAGGCAGAATACAAAATTCCTCGAATCGGTCTCGCTTGGCGATATCCTCTATAAACAATGCCTCTAAATAAAAATTCTTCCACAATCGCAGGTACAATAGCGATAGCAAAAAGACTAACCAAAAATCCTCGATCTACCATCGCAGAAATAGAGGAGGAAGCTACATTTTCTACAAAAAGCATACTGAGCGCATTAATCACTGCTACAATCGGTATAAGGCATATTCCATATAAAATAGAAAAAATAATACTTATAAAATCTACCTTTCTCAATCTAATATAATCTTTTATCTTTACTTTCTGGTAAAACAGAAAAACTATACCAATACATAAAAGAAAAAATTCTGCTAGACAGCTGCGAAGTATGATATTTTGCAAAAAATATCTCATCATAAACGAAAAGCCAAGGTATAAGATAACCAAAATCAGAAAAAAACGGTTCGTCTTCTTAATTCTTTTCTCGTATATTTCCATCTTATCTCTTCCTATCTACTCAATCATAATATTTTATTGTATTTAAAACTATTTCTCCACAATCTCAATTCCATTTTCTAAAATATTTATTTTATGTTCTTTCCAAAGTCTTCCAATTGCTCTTTTAAATGCATTTTTACTCATCTCAAGCTCCTCCTGAATGAGATTTGGATCTGATTTATCATGAAGAGCTAAATGACCTCCATTCTCACGCATTTTTTGTAAAATATATTCACTGTCTTTATCCATTTGACGATAAGCTTTCTGACGCGTGCTAAGATCTAGCTTGCCATCCTCTCTCACTTTCAAAACTCTCGTCTGTACCTCATCTCCCACGTGTAGCTTTTGAAATAACTCTGCCTTTGGAATCATTCCCATATACTTATCATCTACTGCGACAAAAACACCAAATCTCTTATTAATATCATATACATGCCCTCTTACCAGGTCATTTTTCTTATATGGGCTATCCGTTTCCAATAATGTATACAGCTTCATTGTCGCACAGAGGCGCTCACTTTTATCCACATAAAGAGAAACTAAATATTCTTTTCCCTCTCTTACTTCTGTCGTCTGCTCCTTAAATGGAAGCAGCAAATCTTTTTCTAAGCCCCAATCTAGAAATGCTCCAATTTTCGTTATCTGAACGACACGAAGCATCGCCTTCTCTCCGACAGATAAATACGGAATATTTGTAGTTGCTATTAAGCGGTCGCTAGAATCGCGATACACAAATACTTCCACTTCATCTCCAACTTCACTTCCCTTTGGCACTTGTTTTCTAGGAAGTAAAATACTTCCGTCCTTCTTTCCTGCCTCGTCATTTAAATACACGCCAAAATCCGTCGTATTTATAATAAATAATTTTTGTCTTTTTCCTAATTCAATCATTTTTTCTCCTAATTCTATTTTTCATTTTATAAAAAGCTCCTGTTTGATATCTTACCAAATATTCCTTCTTTCTTCAACTATCTTTTACCGCACTGCCTCAAATTTATCTATTTTTCAGAAAAATATATCTATTTTACTTATATTTCATACATTGTTGAGTAACCAAACACAGTCACAGAGAAATCTCAATCTTCTTAATATCGTCATATCTGCCATTCATATAGCTAATAAAATATACAAAATCTCCCGTTTCTTTTAATATCTACGTGAGAGAAATTGTAGCACCGCATACGTTTCTTTTGTATCATTTTGAAACTCTACTGTCACAGTATTCTCCGTTTTGTAAATATTAGGATAAAACATATCGTGGAGCATACCTGCTTTTTTATACTCAGCTCTCATCTGATAAATTTCAAAATTCTCTGGAAGATACTCCATCGCCATCTCAATATATTTTTCATTATTTACATGACCATTCGTGTCAATCATTATTTTCATAATCTGAAATGGCTCTTCTCTCACCTTCTCACCTAAAACTTTTATTTTTCCTCTCGCATAATCCATCTCAGCTTTTTCTTCTATCCCATATTTTTCAACATCTTCCTTCGTAATCTTCATCGGACGATTCTTATCGATATCTAATAAAAACCAGATAGAATTTGCTTTTGCAATTATCTTTTCACTCTCATCCATCAATACAAAATTTCGATAGGCACGTACTCCCTTCGTATCATATGCCCAAGTTCCCACTATAATATTTTCTCCAAATTCTGGATATCTATCGACTATAATCTGCCAAGAGGATAATAGCCATGCTTTCTTTTCACTGTCTAAGTACTCAAGACCTATACCCAAATCCTCCGACTGAAATGTACTGCAGTCTTGAAAATAATTTACAATCTGAGCCATATTTACTCTTCGCTTCTTATCTACTTCACTATATCTCACTCGTTCTCTTATCTGATACATATTTTTCTAAATTCCTTTCGCCATAATACGTCCGTCTATATCAATAAAATATACCTACAAGATATATTAAAATCCATATTCCTTCAAGATATAAAACAGCTTTGCTGATTTATAACCGCCTTCTATGCACTGCACACGAAAACAGCTTTGCTGTTTTATAAGAGATACTCACAGAGCACACCACATTCTATGTTTTGCAGATGAAAGCAACTTTGCTGTTTCATAAGGAATATTCTCTTCTAAACTAGAAAATAGATACTACATATCAACAATATGTAGTATCTACCCTTTTTCATTCTTTATCTACTCATTCTCTGTTTTTTCTCATCTAACTCAATTGCCTTCATTGCTGTCTCTACAGCAGAAGTATCTCCAAAAAATGCCAATGTTGTAATATGTTGTGGACAACTTCCTGCAATTTCCACAGGATAGACTTTACTTGTTTTTACCACTAAATCTCCATAATATAAGACACTTGCTACTGACCCCTGATATAATCCAATTGCATTATAGTGAATATCTTGCAATTCTCTTCTCGCTTCTGCATTCAATTTACGCTCAAACATCTTCATACATCCCTTACCAGGATTATAGATGATTCTTGTTTCTCCCATACCTATCTCCTCCCTTACGGTCATTTTTCTTATAATATCATAAATTTTAAACTGAAACAAGCAACTTTTCTGCTCAGTATATGTCTATATATACGCTTGTGAACTACTCGGCAACAAATTACTGAACTCCTTTCTTCAACCACCGTTGCTTGGCTCATACAAAAAACAGTATTGCTAAGTCTTGCACAATATCCACAGGCATATCCGTTCGGCTCTTTCCAAACCTACTATGAGCATATACTATTAGAAACTAAAGATAAGTTGCCCCTAACAGCATTCTAATCCCGATTGGCGATAAAACCGCAAGAACTTTGTAGTTCCCGCTGTCTTTAAGCAATGCATAATTCTTTTGGTAAAATAAAAAAAACAGCAAACTGCTGTTTTTTCAACTAAGCTGCCCTACCAGGATTCGAACCTGGAGATGCCGGAATCAGAATCCGGTGCCTTACCGTTTGGCGATAGGGCAATATGCAATTGACGTTTTAAATATTTAAAACGGAACGTGCGCTAGAGGATTCGAACCCCCGACCTTTTGGTCCGTAGCCAAACGCTCTATCCAGCTGAGCTAAGCGCACATAAAAATTATGCCGGCGACCGGAATCGAACCGGTACGGGAGTATAAGTCCCGCAGGATTTTAAGTCCTGTGCGTCTGCCAGTTCCGCCACGCCGGCATATATGGGACC
>Ga0129308_1002955_pt1 | contig 13235 bp, 15 predicted proteins | sample L827metagenome_FD_94440 | JGI IMG/M metagenome (GOLD analysis project Ga0129308, IMG submission 94440) | Ring-tailed lemur group fecal microbial communities from Wisconsin, USA - L827 metagenome | ecosystem: Host-associated > Mammals > Digestive system > Large intestine > Fecal | place: USA...
AAAGTCTGCCTGCCATTTCAGGTTCTGCCTCAAAAATATTGGCGCAGTGCTTTTTAGGCATAATAAGCACATGACCCTCGTTGCTTGGAAATCTGTCTAAAATTACTTTAAATTCGTCGTTTTCAAAAATTGTTGCGGAAGGAATTTCTCCGGCTATTATTTTGCAGAATATACAGTTATCCATAGTTTAAGCCTCCTGAAGTAAAAATGTTGTTAAAAAAAGTATATCACTCCGAGGACGGCTTTACAATGTTAAAAAAGCTGTTTATTTTTTGCGCAGCATACAGATATATATGTTTAAAAGGGCATGGTTCTGCTTGTCATTCATTATTGCGCAAAGCATTTCCTTAAGGGCGGCGTCATCTGATACGGCTGCAAGGTCGCGGTAAAATCTGGCGTTTTCCATTTCGTTTAAAACCATGTCTGAGGGTGCTTCAAAGGCTGTTTCACGGCTTTTTGGGGCGTCTAAGCCCGTAATGGCTTTATACATCTCCTCAAGAGATTTTATGTTATGTCTGTCATCATTGGCGGCAGACATATAAAGCTTGGAGCAGAGGGCGTTTTCTTCTTTTTGCGACAATTCCTCATAATACTGCGCACAGCCCTCCTCCTCGGCTATTGCCTCAAGCAGCAGCTGGGCTATACGTGATGACAAAGGGCGGGAATGAGAGGTTTTAAGCTCGGAGGCATGTATTTGCTTTTCATCGCCGTCATTTATGTATGGATACATTTTCAACACTCCTTTCGGTATATGTATATTAAGGGAAACGGCAAAAATGACTTATTTTTTATGGAATATGACGCATGTATCTGTTAAAATATAACTTATATAAAAATTATGCAAAACGGAGATGCTTTACATGAAAACAATAATACTTACAGGCGGAGGAACAGCAGGCCATGTAACGCCTAACCTTGCCCTTATTCCATATCTTAAAAAAGAGGGCTGGGATATAAAATATATAGGCAGTGAAAACGGCATTGAGCGCAGCCTTATAGAAAAAGAGGGAATACCATACTATTCCATTTCCACAGGAAAGTTGAGAAGATATATGTCTAAGGAAAATTTTAAGGACATTTTCAGAGTGGTTAAGGGAATAGGCGAGGCAAAGGAGCTTATAAAAAAGCTTAAGCCCGACGTTGTTTTTTCAAAGGGCGGCTTTGTGGCTGTGCCTGTTGTTTTGGGCGCAAAGGCAAACGGCGTAAGCGTTATATGCCACGAAAGCGACATTACACCGGGGCTTGCCAACAAAATAGCGGCGCCTTTTGCAAAAAAAATATGCACAACATTCCCCGAAACGGTTAAATATATAAAGGGCGGCAAGGGCATAAACACAGGCACGCCCATAAGAGATATGCTTTTTGAGGGAAACAGAGAAAAAGGGCTTGAGCTTTGCGGCTTTAATAATGAAAAGCCCGTTATAATGATGATGGGCGGAAGCCTTGGCTCTGTTAAAATAAACAATGTTTTAAGAAAAGACCTTGACAGGCTGCTTGAAAAATTTCAGATAGTTCACATATGCGGAAAGGGAAATTTTGAGCTTTCGCTTATGGGCAAAAAGGGCTACATGCAGTTTGAATATGTTTCGGAGGAGCTGCCGCACATTTTTGCCGCCGCCGACATGGTTATATCAAGAGCCGGCTCAAACTCAATTTCTGAATTTCTTGCACTTAAAAAGCCGTCGCTGCTTATTCCCCTTTCGGCAAAGGCAAGCAGAGGCGACCAGATATTAAATGCCGAAAGCTTTAAAAAGCAGGGCTTTTCGTTGGTTTTAAATGAAGAGGACATGAACGAGGAAAGCCTTATTTCTTCCGTAAACGAGCTTTTTGAAAAAAAGGACGAGCTTATAAAAAATATGAGCCAAAGCCATCTTTCAAAGGGAACGGAAGAGGTAATGAAGGTAATAAGAAGCCAAATAAAATGAGTTTAAGAAAAAATTAATATATTTTTATTTGACAAAAGCTTTTTTAAAATTTACAATGCTGAATTATATAAATTATTTAAAATGCGGAGTTGATTTTATGAAAAAATTACTTATTGCCGCTGTTGCGGGCATTATGCTTTTAGGCGGCTGTTCATCTTCAGAAAAAGAAAGTGCGGAAAGCGGTGCTTCATCTTCCGCCGCACAGGAGGAAAGCAGTTCATCACAGCCTTCTGCCGAGGAAGCTGCACTTAAGGAAAAGCTCTTTACAGAGGGAACGGAATTTCCTCAGCTTGAAGAGCCCGAAAAAGGCGAGGAGATAGCCGTAATAAAAACAAACATGGGTGAAATGAAAATTAAGCTGTGCCCCGAGCAGGCACCAAAGGCAGTTGAAAACTTTGTTGGACATGCAAAAGAGGGCTATTATGACGGCCTTATTTTCCACCGTGTAATTGACAACTTTATGATTCAGGGCGGTGACCCTGAGGGCAACGGCACAGGCGGAACAAGCATATGGGGCGACAAGTTTGAGGACGAGTTTACAGGCGACATGTATCATTTTAAGGGCGCGTTGGCAATGGCAAACAGCGGAGCCGATACAAACGGCAGTCAGTTCTACATTGTTCAAAAGCCTGCCGTAACAGAGGGATATTTTGACTATGTAAATCAGGTTATTGAGCAGTACGGAGAAAATGAGATACTTTATAACTCAAGCACCGGAAAGATTTTCAGAACAAATTATTCAGCTGAGGCACAGGAAAAATATAACACCCTTGGCGGAACGCCTGAGCTTGATTTCGGCTACACTATTTTCGGACAGGTTTTTGAAGGACTTGACGTTATAGACGCCATAGCAAAAACAGAAACAAATGAAAGCGACAAGCCGCTGAACGACGTTGTAATTGAAAGCATAGAAATAGTTCAGTATTAATTTGTTTAAAATAAATATGAAAAATTCCCGAGAGATTTAAAATTTCTTGGGAATTTGGTTTTTTATGTAAAAATAAAGCCCCAAAGGGCAGTAAATTTTGGCGGATAATAAGCCATTCTTTTGTTGAGAGAGCAAAAAAAATATGGTATGATGTTTAAAAATGTAATTTGGCGTGCTGTGTCTTAGGGGAAAGGGCGCAGAGCGTATGATGGGCTTTGAGTGTTGATTTGAATTTACAGGAGTATTTTTTATTACCGGGAGGATTTTAAATGAGCACATCAAAGTATATTTTTGTTACAGGCGGCGTTGTTTCCGGTCTTGGAAAGGGCATTACTGCGGCTTCTCTTGGCCGTCTTTTAAAGGCAAGGGGCTATAAAATAACAATACAGAAGTTTGACCCTTACATCAATATTGACCCGGGCACAATGAGCCCATATCAGCACGGCGAGGTTTTTGTTACGGAGGACGGAGCCGAAACAGACCTTGACCTTGGACATTACGAAAGATTTATTGACGAAAACCTTAATGTAAACAGCAACACCACAACCGGAAAGGTTTACTGGTCGGTGCTTAACAAGGAAAGAAAGGGCGAATATCTGGGCGCTACCGTTCAGGTTATTCCGCACATTACCAACGAAATTAAAGACCGTGTTTACAGAGCAAGCAAGGCTTCAAACGCCGACATTGTTATTACAGAGGTAGGCGGCACAGTGGGCGATATTGAAAGCCAGCCGTTCCTTGAGGCCATAAGACAGGTTTCAAGAGAGGTTGGAAAGGAAAACTGCCTTTACATTCATGTAACCCTTATGCCTTATCTTTCAAAGGGCGGCGAAATGAAGTCGAAGCCTACACAGCATTCCGTAAAAGAGCTGCTTTCAATAGGTATTCAGCCTGACATGCTTGTTTGCCGTACAGAGCGTGAAATGAGCCGTGAGGTAAAAAGCAAGCTTGCACTTTTCTGCAATGTTGAGGACGACTGCATTATTCAGAACCTTGACGCTGACAGCCTTTATGAGCTTCCTCTTATGCTTGAAAAGGAAAAATTTGCCGATGTGGTTTTAAGAAAGCTGAACCTTGAAAACAGAGAGGCTGACCTTTCAGACTGGATTGAAATGGTTGAAAGAGAAAGAAACATGCAGAAGGAAGTAAACATTGCCCTTGTAGGCAAATATGTAGAGCTTCACGACGCTTATCTTTCGGTTGTAGAATCCCTTCACCATGCAGGCATAAGCAACAGCGCCAATGTAAACATTCAGTGGGTAAACGCCGAGCATCTTACAGAGGAAAATGCTGCCGAAACCTTTAAGGATTCCCACGGCATACTTGTTCCGGGCGGCTTTGGCAACAGAGGCTTGGAGGGCAAAATAACAGCCATTAAATACGCAAGGGAAAACAAAATTCCGTTTTTCGGAATATGCCTTGGCATGCAGTGCGCCGTAATAGAGTATGCAAGAGATGTGCTTGGCTATGCGGACGCCTTTACATCAGAGGTTATGCCTGACACAACACACCCTGTTATAGACCTTATGCCTGAGCAGAAGGATATTGAGGATTTGGGCGGAACAATGCGTCTTGGGGCTTATCCGTGCAAGCTGGCAAAGGATTCCTTTGCAAATAAAGCCTACGGACAGGAGCTTGTTTATGAGCGCCACCGCCACAGATATGAATTCAACAACGTTTACAGAGAAGAGCTTAAAAACGCAGGAATGAGCGTAACAGGACTTTCGCCTGACGAAAGACTGGTTGAAATAGTTGAGGTTCACGACCATCCTTGGTTTGTGGGCGTTCAGTTCCATCCGGAATTTAAGAGCAGACCAAACAGACCGCACCCTCTTTTCAGAGATTTTGTTGCGTCGGCAGTGGAATATAAAGAAAAATAATAAAATAAAGCGGAGATACGGTGTCTTTAAGGCGGAGGTATCTCCGTTTTTATGCGTAAGCTTCAATTTTGAATATTTTAAAATTAATAGACTAATGAATACGTATATGTTTAAAAAGAATTTTTTAAAGGTTTTTTATGTGTAATTTTTGTGATATTGCAGATTGGAATTAAGTTTTTAGTTGAATAAAAACATATAATGTATTATTATTTAATTGACCATCTATAAATTTTGCATTAAGCAACAAAGGAGAGAAATTTAAAATGAGCATTTACGAGCAGTGGATTTCAAAGGCTTTTACAAAGGAAGGCAGAAGTATTGAAGCCGTTTGGAACGAATATCTTCCGGCTGAACAGAAGGTATATGAATATATAATAGGCGAAAAGGTTACAAAAATAAGCGGAACTGTTTCCGAGCTTGCAGAAAGATTCAACATGAGCGTTGAATATACAGTTGCTTTTGTTGACGGCATCAACGATGTTCTTCCTACACCTTACAACGTAAACGAGCTTGACGAAAATTCACAGATTGACCTTGATATTGATTTTGAAAAGCTTTACAAAAAAATGGTTGAGTATAAGGCTGAACACCTTTACAAGCTTCCACAGTGGGATAATGTGTTTACTGAAAAGGAGAGAGAAGCTCTTTACAAACAGCAGAAAATGAGCCGCACAATAGTTAAGGGTGAAAAAATAGGCAGAAATGACCCTTGCCCTTGCGGAAGCGGAAAGAAATACAAAAAATGCTGCGGAGCAAATTTATGATAACAGTTGTAAAAACAACAGACAGTGAAAATATAGACCAAAACGTAATAGAAGAAGCTGCCGATATCCTTAGGAAAGGAGGATTGGTGGCTTTTCCTACAGAAACAGTTTACGGACTGGGAGCAAACGGACTGGACGAAAACGCCTGCAGAAAAATTTATGAGGCAAAGGGACGTCCGTCGGACAACCCTCTTATACTGCATATAGGCGAAAGAGAACAGCTTGACCGCATTGCGGAGGAAATTCCCGACTGCGCAGAAATGATAATGGACGCCTTCTGGCCGGGACCCATAACAATTATTTTTAAGAAAAAAAGTATTGTGCCCGACTCTGTAACGGGAAATTTCGGAACGGTTGCCGTAAGGTTTCCTTCAAACAAAATAGCCAGAAGCCTTATTAATGCCGCCGATTTGCCTATTGCCGCACCAAGCGCCAACACATCGGGCAAGCCAAGCCCCACAAGGGCAAGTCATGTGCTTTTTGACATGGACGGCAAAATAGACATGATAATTGACGGCGGAGCCGCAAAGTTCGGTCTTGAGTCTACAATTATAGATGTAAGCGGCGATGTGCCTACGGTTTTAAGGCCGGGAGCAATAACCCTTGAAATGCTTGAGGACGTGCTTGGCTATGTAGAGCTTGACCCTGCGCTTTCAGGTGCACAGGTAAAGGCTGCACCCAAGGCGCCCGGAATGAAATATACCCACTATTCTCCAAATGCCAAGGTTATTTTGGTAAGAGGTGAAAAGGAAAAGGTAATTGAAAAAATAAACAGCCTTGTTGAGGAAAGAAAAAAAGAAGGCTTAAAAACAGGCGTAATGGCAACAGATGAGGACGCCGAAAGGTACAATGCCCATATTGTGCTTTCTTTGGGCAGCAGAAAAAATGAAGAGGAAATAGGCTCCAACCTTTTTAAGGTGCTTAGAAAATTTGACTATTTGGGAGCCGACATTGTATATTCTGAGGTTTTTGATGAAACCGGCGAAGGCGCCGCCATTATGAACCGACTGAAAAAAGCTGCCGGAAATGTTTGCATAGAGGTGAAATAAGCATGAAAATTATGTTTGTATGCACAGGCAATACCTGCAGAAGCCCTATGGCAGAGGCAGCCGCAAAGGCTGTTTTTCCAAAGGACGGCTATGAAATAGTATCAAGAGGCTTAAGCGTTTTTGAAAGCACGCCGGCAAGCGAAAATGCACGCAGGGCGGCTGAAAACGCCGGTCTTGATTTAAATGAGCATATGTCAAGGCAGATAACCGAACAGGACATTAAGGATTGCGACGTTATTTTTACCATGACGGCGGCTCACAAGCAGATGCTTTCTTCTGTGTGCAACAGGCTTAACAAGCCTGTGTTTACTCTTGCCGAGTTTACGGGCAACAGCGAGGACGTATCTGATCCTTACGGCGGAAGCCTTGAGGTATATGAAAGATGTTTAAGGCAGATAACGGAATATGTTAAAGAGGCTGCCGAAATAATAACAAAATAAAGCCATGCGGGATGGGAAAGGAGATTTGGTATGATAGCTTTAGGATGTGACCACGGCGGTTATGTGCTTATGAAGGAGGTAATTGCTTATCTTGACAAAGAGGGCATTGCCTACAAAAACTTCGGAACATATTCTGAGGAAAGCTGCGACTATCCTGAATTTGGAAAAAAGGCTGCCGAGGCAGTTGCCAGCGGAGAATGCGATAAGGGCATTGTTATCTGCGGCACAGGCATTGGCATTTCAATTACGGCAAACAAGGTTAAAGGCATAAGATGCGCTCTTTGCGGCGACTGCTTTTCGGCAAAGGCAACAAGAGAGCATAACGATGCCAATATGCTTGCAATGGGCGCAAGGGTAACCGGCCCCGGACTTGCCATTGAAATTGTTAAGTGCTTCCTTGGAACAGATTTTTCAAATGAGGAAAGACATATAAGACGTATTAAGCAGATTGAAGGCTGATAATGCCGGGAAGGGGAAAAACATGGGAAAACTTTTTATTTCTGAACATCCGCTTATTAAAAACAAAATGGCTCTTTTAAGAGACAAGGAAACAGGCACAAAGGAGTTTAAAGAGCTTATAAGCGAAATAACAATGCTGCTTACCTATGAGGCAACAAGAGAGCTGCCTTTAAAGAACGTTGATGTTGAAACACCTATTGCAACTGCACACTGCGAAAAGCTTGCAAAGGACGTTGTAATTGTGCCTATTCTCCGTGCGGGAATTGGTATGGTAGACGGTATGATTTCACTTGTTCCTACTGCAAAGGTAGGCCATATCGGTCTTTACAGAGACCCTGAAACACTTAAGCCGGTTGAATATTACTGCAAGGTGCCTTCAAACATTGCCGAAAGCGAAGTATTTCTTGTAGACCCTATGCTTGCCACAGGCGGAAGCTCAGATGCGGCTCTTACATTCCTTAAGGAAAAAGGCGCTAAAAAGATAACATTTATCTGCATTGTTGCAGCTCCTGAGGGTGTAAAGGCTATTCAGAAGGCGCATGAGGATGTTGATATTTATGCCGCAACATACGATCAGTGCCTTAACGACCATGGATACATTGTTCCTGGTCTTGGAGATGCCGGCGACAGAATTTTCGGCACAAAGTAAGTTTTAAGTGAGGTTACTTTAAGTGGAACATAACTGGGTTTTATACATTGCCGCCTTTTCAACGGCTTTTGCTGTTTCCAATGTTCTTACACCTGTTGCAAAAACAATTTCCCTTAAGGTGGGCGCCATAGACTATCCAAAGGCAAGGGGCATGCACAAAGAGCCTATGCCAAGAATGGGCGGGCTTGCCATAGTTTTTGGTTTTATGTTTACGGTGCTTTTGCTTTACAGGTTTGTGGAATTCAGCGAAACAAGAAAGCTTATGGGCTTTATGGCAGGCGCATGCATGATTGTGGTTTTGGGAATATTTGACGATATATATAACCTGAGAGCCAGATTTAAGTTTTTTATACAGATATTGGCGGCGCTGGTTGCCATATTAAGCGGAATAAGGATTCATGTGGTAATGTGGCCCGTAACACAGGCGCTTACATACCTTAGCGGACCTATTACGCTTTTGTGGATAGTGGGCGTTACAAATGCCGTTAACCTTATTGACGGGCTTGACGGATTGGCGGCAGGCGTTTCTTCAATAGCGGCGCTGTGCCTTATGGTGCTGTGTATACTTACAGGCGAAGAAACAGCCATACTGCTTACGGCGGCGCTTGCCGGCTCGTGCCTTGGCTTTCTGCCGAGAAACTTTAACCCGGCGCAGATATTTATGGGCGATACGGGGGCTACGTTTTTGGGCTATACCCTTGCCGTAACAAGTATTTTGGGTGTTTTCAAGGGCTATGCCATACTTGCCCTTGTGGTATCCATGCTTTGCCTTGGGCTGCCTATATTTGACACAATTTTTGCCATGGTGCGCCGTTTTGCAAAGCATCAGCCTATTATGCAGGCAGACAGAGGACACCTTCACCACAGGCTTATAGATAAGGGCTTCAGTCAGAAGCAGGCGGTTATGATACTTTATATTATAAGCGCCCTGTGCGGAGTGTGCGCCATACTTATAGCCGTTAAGGACGCAAAGGTGGTTGTTGTAATTATATTGATGGCTTTTGTTATGAGCCTTGTTATATATTTCTTCAATCACAGAAAAAGAAACAAAGACGAATGATTTTTAAAAGCTGTACTGTAAGGTGTCGACAAGGTCGACACCTTTCGTCGAAATCAGGATTTCGACGAGTTGAAACAGAGGAATAAAAAGCGGGTTCCATCGGCAAAAATGCCTTGAAACCCGCTTTTTTCCTCGTCGGAAGTAAATTCCGACTGCGGATTCCATTTGGGAAACGGGTTGGTTTCCCAAACCCTTCCGCTGTTCTAAAATATTTTGTTTTGATATGAAAAGCTATATTGTTTAAATATCAGTATGGCTTTTTTTATTTTGACGAATATGGTATAATTTTATGGTGTGAAAGTATTATAAGAAAAGCAAAGTGGAGAATTAAAATGAGCAACGGTTTTTCAGCTGTTCATTTGGACAGTGTTTTTTTAAATAAATATCTTGGTACGGTTCCGGACTTTTATATTTCGGTTTACATATGCGCCAAGGCGTGTGAAAGCTGCGACAGCGCCTTTATAGCACAAAAGCTTTCTGCTGACGGGGAAAAAACAGCTGAGGCTATAAGCTTTTGGAGGGAAAAAGGTGAAATAGAGGAAAAAAAGGAGAAAAAGCATTTTTCCTTTGATGAAAGACCTGTGTACTATGCTGAGGAGCTTAAAATATATGCTGAAAAAAATGAGTATGTGCGTAAAATGTTTGATGCCGCACAAAAATATCTGGGGCGACTGCTTACCCACAGCGATTTGTCGGCAATACTCAGTTTTCATCACTGGCTTGGGCTTGAGCCTGACGCTGTGGAGGTGCTTTTGCGCTACTGCAGTGAAAAAGGACACCGAAATATGCGTTACATTGAGCGTGTGGCAATAGATTGGGCTGAAAATGAAATACTTACCAAGGAGCAGGCGGAGGAGCGTATACGCCTTTACAACACCGATTACAGGGCGATAATGCGTGCCATGGGTCAAAGCGGAAGAAACCCTGTTGCGGCAGAGGAAAAATATATGAAGGCATGGCTTGAGGAAATGAAAATGCCTTTGGAGCTTATTGAGCTTGCCTGTGAAAAAACGGTTATGAATACGGGAAAGGCGTCCTTTGGCTATGCAAACCGCATAATAAGCGACTGGAAAAGCAAAGGCTTTAAAACCGTTGACGAGGTGCGTAAGGCTGAAAGCGAATTTGCGGCGCAGAAGGCAAAAACGGCGCAGACGCAAAAGCAGATGCCGAAGAAAAACGCTTTCCTCAACTATCAGCAGAGGGACTATGATTTTGACGAAATTGAACGCCTTGAATATGAGAAAAACAGAAGGGAAAATCTTTAATGCAGAACAGAAGCGCATTATATAAAAAAATACTTACCGAGCTGGACATGAAGCGCACCGCCGCCCAAAGAAACATGCGTCTTAAGCGTGATGAAATTTACGCCGCTGTGCCGCAGATAGAGGAAATTGACCGCCGTATAAGCCTTTTGGGCATTGAAGCGGCAAAAAATACGGCTCTTAATCCGTCGGAGGAAAAGGAAATTTCCGAAAGGCTGAAAGAGGAAACAAAAAAGCTTACCGAGCAGAAAAACGCCCTTTTGGCTGCAAACGGCTTTTCGCCCGACTGCCTTAAGGTAAAATATTCCTGTGAATTGTGCAGCGACACAGGCTTTGTTGACGGAAAAATGTGCATCTGCTTTTCACAGAGGCTTATGGATTTGGCGTACAATTCCTCGGGCATAGGCGCAATGTGCGCCGAGGGACAGACCTTTGACAGCTTTGATTTTTCATATTATCCGCCGGAAGCGCAGGAAAGAATGCACACAATGTATAATGCGGCTGTAAAATTTTCGCAGAGTGTGCCTAAAAGCGAGCAGAATTTATTTTTTTACGGCAGTCCGGGGCTGGGCAAAACCCATATGTGTACGGCGATAGCCCTTGAGGCGGTAAAGCAGGGCTGTGCTGTTATGTATGTAACTGCGCCGAAGCTTTTTAAGGAAATTGAGGACGAGCGTTTCAGAAAAAGCCGTGATGAGGTTGACGAGCAGAGCGGCTACATGCAGGACATAATTGACGCAGACCTTATGATAATTGACGATTTGGGTACGGAGTTTGCCACATCATTTACATCGTCGGAGCTTTTTGCAATACTCAACAACCGTCTTTTGGAAAAAAAGCCTGTGGTTATATCCACAAATTTAAGCCTTGGCGATATAAAAGAGCGTTACGGCGACAGAATAAGCAGCCGAATAATGGGCGAATACGCCATATACCGTTTTGTAGGCGACGACATACGAAAAATAAAAAAATACGGAATTTGAAAACAGCGGCAGGCCTTGGGGTCTGCCGTTTTTGGATTTTTTGTAGTGAGAATATAAAGACTTTGGGGCTTTTAAGACCTTGGGACGCTGTCCCAAACCCTGTGCACTTTTTGAAAAAAGTGCATCAAAAACTTTAGTAAAAATTATTGTGGGCGCTGCGTTCAGACTGATACACCTCTCTACCAGTCATTCTGAGGGCGAAGCCTGAAGAATCTGAAGGAGATCCTTCGCTTCACTTTGTTTCGCTCAGAATGACACTGCGTTCAGAATGACACAAAGATTAATTAAAGTTTCCGTCCACGCTTTTCAAAGGGTGGCAGGTGTGGACGGAGTCCACGAAAGAGATTCTTCGGGCTGCGCCCTCAGAATGACACAAAGATTAATTAAAGTTTCCGTCCACGCTTTTTAAAGGGTGGCAGGTGTGGACGGAGTCCACGAAAGAGATTCTTCGGGCTGTGCGTTCAGAATGACACAAAGATTAATTAAAGTTTCCGTCCACGCTTTTTAAAGGGTGGCAGGTGTGGACGGAGTCCACGAAAGAGATTCTTCGGACTGCGCCCTTAGAATGACACGGAGGAAGGCTTTGTTCCTCTTAAATGACATGTTTTTTGCCATTCCTGTAAAAAAGGGACACACAGGTGACGTTGAACCATGTTAAGCTGAATTAAAGATTTGCAAATCGAAAAATAAACGTTGCAAAACGCAACAAAAAAGGAGGTTTAACATGGAAACAACAACAAATTACAGCTTAAATATGCCGTCGCAGGAGGATTTTTACAACATTGACGACATAAACGAAAATATGGAAACCATAGACGCCGTTATGTACGATTTGGAGCAGGGTACAGCGGGTGTGGCTGAAAAAATAGGTGCATCTGACGATACGGGCGGCAGCACTGCGGCGGGCACCGTTATGGCAAAGCTGAACGCCGTACAGACAGGTCTGGCAGGCATAAAGCCGGAATATCAGTATACAACTGTCATTGCGGCACAGTTGAATATTTTTAACAGCTATACCGAAGATGCGCCGTATTCCTATACCGGCAGCGGAATATTCAAAATAAACAGCAACGGCGCCAATATATATCTTAAAATAGATGATGATACCCAGTGGCATGTAGGCACAAAATATCCATATGAAACATATTTAAAATTCAACAAAAAAGTTCAGGCATACGGAACAACCAATTCATACAGTACTGTCTGCAAGCTTACAATACTTGCTTAAGGGGGAAGACATATGAAAATTATTAAACAGGAAACCGAAATAATAGGCGGAAAAGAGTTTTCGGTTACATATTTTTCGGCTGACGGCGTAAATGCAACAGGCGTGCTTAAACAGCTTAAAAACGAAGCCGAGCATGAAGAGGAGCCTACTCAGCTGGACAATATCGAAAAAAATCAGCTTATAATTATGGAGGCAATAGCCGAGCAATATGAAATTTCGGAAAAAAGCAATTAAAGGAGGATTTTTATGGCGGAAATGTATTTTAAGCTTGTAACTGCCGGAAGACGCACATGTAATACGGAAAATACGGCTGTAAAACAGGTTCCCGAAGCTTTTAGGGCACAGGTTGCCGCGCTTCTTGAGGAAAGAGGCTACGACACAGACGGAAACAGAATATAAATTTAACGGCGGCTCGCTTGAGCCGCTTTTTTAGATTCTTCGGGCTACGCCCTCAGAATGACATATGGGTCGTCCTTTGTCATTCAAGAACCGCAAAGATTGCGGCGGCGCAGCCGTTTTGCGTAAGCAAAATTCTGACAGAGAACGAAACGCAGTGGAGTGAAGAATCCCCTTTAGATTCTTCGTCGCATTGCTCCTCAGAATGACAC
>Ga0129308_1002956_pt1 | contig 13234 bp, 10 predicted proteins | sample L827metagenome_FD_94440 | JGI IMG/M metagenome (GOLD analysis project Ga0129308, IMG submission 94440) | Ring-tailed lemur group fecal microbial communities from Wisconsin, USA - L827 metagenome | ecosystem: Host-associated > Mammals > Digestive system > Large intestine > Fecal | place: USA...
CGCCCGCCGTATCCCGCCGTATGGGAAACCCTTGACAAACGGCCCGCAGCGTATATAATAATATTCATTAGTGTAAACTATTTGAAAAGCGTGGAAGAGAAGGCTGACCGCCGGATGCGTGCCACAGAGAGGAACGCCGTTTAAACAGACGGGCTGAGAGCGTTCCGGCGCCGCAGGGATCAGTTACCGCCTCGGAGCTGCGCCCGACGAGGGCCGCCGGCGTACGACCGCCGTTATCCGTTCGTCCCGGAATGAAGTATTCTATTTGGGTGGAACCGCATGCAATGCCCCAAATACTGCAGCTGCAGTATTTGGGGTTTTTTAGTCCGGCCGACGCGAAAGGGGCGGAGCGGGTAAGGGATCGGACATAGCTTCAGATATTGGTAAAGAATTCGGCGCTCAGGCGCCGTGCAGGAGGAGGAGTAAAGAATGATCAAAGTAACGTTGAAGGATGGAAGCGTAAAAGAAGTGGAACAGGGCGCTTCCATCAAAGATGTGGCCAGATCCCTGTCACAGGGATTGGCCAAGGAGGCCGTAGCCGGCAAAGTGGACGGCCAGATTCAGGGAATGGATTTTCCGCTGGAGAAGGACTGTCAGCTGGAGATCCTGAAATTTGAAGACGAGGAAGGGAAAAAGACCTTCTGGCACACCAGCTCTCACATCATGGCCAACGCCATCACCAGGCTGTTCCCGGAGGCCAAGTTCGGGATCGGTCCGTCCATCGACAATGGATTCTACTATGATATCGACATGGAGCACAAGCTCACCGATGAGGATCTGGCCGCCCTGGAAAAGGAAATGAAAAAGATCGTCGAGGCCGACCAGCCCCTGCGCCGCTTTGAGATGCCCCGGGAGGAAGCGCTCAAATACATGGGGGACAAGAACGAGATCTACAAGGTGGAGCTGATCAACGATCTGCCGGAAGACGCTGTGATCTCCTTCTACGAGCAGGGAGATTTTACGGACCTGTGCGCGGGACCGCACCTGTCCTCCACGGGGCCGGTAAAAGCGGTCAAGCTTATGAGCGTGGCCGGCGCTTACTGGAGAGGCAGCGAGAAGAACAAGATGCTGCAGCGTATTTACGGCATTACGTTCCCCAAGCAGAAAATGCTGGACGAATATCTGGTGCGGCTGGAGGAAGCGAAAAAGAGAGATCACAGAAAGATCGGCAGGGAGATGGACCTGTTCGCCCTCTATGAGGAGGGGCCGGGCTTCCCGTTTTTCATGCCCAACGGCATGGTGATCAGAAATGAGCTGGAGACCTTCTGGCGGAAGGCTCATGCGGAGAGAGGATATCAGGAGATCAAGACGCCGCTGATCCTCAACGAGCAGCTGTGGCGCACCTCCGGTCACTGGGACCACTATAAGGACAATATGTATTTCACAAAGATCGACGAAGACGATTTCGCCATCAAGCCCATGAACTGTCCGGGATCCATGCTGGTCTACAAGAGAAAGATGTGGAGCTACCGCGATTTCCCCATCCGGATGGGCGAGCTGGGTCAGGTCCACCGCCACGAACTGTCGGGCGCGCTGCACGGACTGATGCGCGTGCGCACCTTCACGCAGGACGACGCGCACATCTTCATGCTGCCGGAGCAGATCGAGGACGAGATCGTGGGCGTGGCGGAGTTTATCGACTACGTTTACAATCTGTTCGGGTTCAAATATCACATCGAGCTTTCCACCAGACCGGAGAATTCCATGGGAAGCGACGAGGAGTGGGAAATGGCGGAAAACGCCCTGCGGGCCGCCATGGAGAGAGTGGCAGTGCCCTATGTGATCAACGAGGGCGACGGCGCGTTCTACGGCCCGAAACTGGACTTCCATCTGGAGGATTCCATCGGAAGGACATGGCAGTGCGGCACGATTCAGCTGGATATGCAGATGCCCCAGCGGTTTGATCTGACTTATGTGGGCAGTGACGGAGAGCGCCACAGACCCGTCATGATCCACCGCGTTATCTTCGGATCCATCGAGCGGTTCATCGGCATACTGACGGAGCATTTTGCCGGGAAATTCCCGCTGTGGCTGGCTCCCGTACAGGTGAAGATCCTGACGGTCACCGACAAAAATAACGATTACGCGCTGGAACTGGAAAAGAAGTTCAAGGCTGCGGGACTGCGGGCGGAGAGCGATCTGAGAAATGAAAAGATCGGCTATAAGATCCGTGAGGCTAGAAACGCCAGAGATTCCTATATCGTCGTGATCGGAGAGAAGGAAGAGGAGACCGGCATGCTGCCCGTCCGCTCCAGCAAAGCAGGTGAACTTGGTCAGATGTCGGTGGATGAGTTCATCAAAAAGCTCAGAGACGAGATCGATTCCAAGGCTTGTTAGGGATCGCTGCAGACAGCGCGGCCTGGTGCTGCGTTACGGCCGGAAGGGCCGGGACGGAGGTGTGTCATGTTCGGCAGGAAAGACGGAAAAGAGAAGGAACTGTGGCGGGACGGCGTTTACCTGACCACAGTGGAAAATACGCTTCAGGCGGACATCCTGGAATCCAAGCTGAGGAGCGAGGGGATACCGGCGGAGCGCAGATATGAGGGCTCGGGAAACTACATGGAGATCTTCATGGGAAAAAATGTAGCGTTCCCCATCGAGCTGTACGTACCGGAGGACTGTCTGGAGGATGCGAAAAACATCATCGTGCCGGTGCCGCTGACAGAAGAGGAATTTGACCAGGCACAGGAGGACGGCTCCCGGTCAGTTGAAGAGAATGACGGAGCAGGGGCCGGCCCAGGTCAGGAAAAGGGCTGAGCAGTAGATTAAAGTGTTGACAGACGAATAAACGAAAGCGCCGCGGAAGAGCGGAGGATATGAGATGATACGATACCCCCAAACAGAAATAGAAAAACCTGTTTGGGGGTATCTTCATGTACAGAAAGATGAAAAGCCGCCGAAAGCGATCAGGATCTGAAGAAATGAAGGATTAAAATTCCTTCTTTGAGTAGAGGTGCAGGGACAGCGCGAAGGACAGCGCAAATAGGAGAACGACGGCGATGGGAGCGGCGATGAGGGCGGGGATCAGCATTGCCTTCAGGTCGGCGGAAGGCAGATTATCCAGCAGGCCCATGCGCGCGGCCAGAAGGCCCAGCAGAGTGGGGACAAGGAAAACAGCGATCATGGCGATCCGCCCCTTCTCCACGCCGTATTTTACGATGACCGGGAAGATGATGGAAAGCATCAGCAAGCAGACCAGGGCCACGGCGCCTGTGGCGGAAAAGACCTCCAGCGGCCCGGCGTCGGCGTCCTCTGCGAAGGCCAGGGCGGCGAAGCTGCTCAGCAGAGAGACCAGACATCCCAGAAGGATCATGATCAGGCTCAGCAGATATTTGGCCAGTATGATCTGACGGCGGGTGACCGGCATAGATAGGGCGTAGCTGTCCCATTTGCTGAAATCATCGTAGGAAAAGGTGGAAATAGGCAGCGTGGCGCAGAGAATGGCCACGATGGCGGACATGAAACTGATCTGGCCGCTGACTGCGCCGAACACCGCATAGATCAACATGATCGCAATGATCGTTTTCCCCGACTTGCGGAGATTGTAATAGTCTTTTAACATCAAACCTTTCATTGTATCCTCCGTTCCGGCGGCCGGTCTTCTGCCGGCCGTCCTGTGTTTTCAAACAAGCGATGAGACGCCGTTATCTCTGAATGTAAAACAGCATGATATCTTCCAGCGAGACTGGATCCACCACGGCGAAGGGATATTTTTTCGCCATGGCGGCTCTGCCGCGGACCAGCGCCTGACAGCCGAAGGAGGTCCTGCGGCTGCCCAGGTGGTCTTCCGCCCACACCTTTTCAAAATCGCCGGCGGAACATTTCAGAAGGCCGTAGTCCTCCATGACCGAATCCTTTGCGTCTGTGAAGAGGATGGATCCCTCGTGGATGAAGGTGATATAGTCCGCGATTTTCTCCAGATCCGTGGTGATGTGAGTGGAAAAGAGGATGGAATGTTCCTCATCCTGAATAAAGTCGAGGAAGAGATCCAGGATCTCGTTTCGCACCACCGGATCCAGTCCGCCCGTGGGTTCGTCCAGCAGCAGCAGCTTGGGATGATGGGACAGCGCCGCTATGATGCACAGTTTCATGCGCATTCCTTTGGAGAATTCTTTCATCGCCTGCTTTTCAGGGATCTGGAAGCGCTTCAGATAATCCCGGTAGAGCCGGTCGTCCCATCTATCATAGAGGGCGGAGAGTATGGTTCCGATCTGAAGAGGGGAGAGACCCTCGTAGAAAAAGCCCTGATCGAGAACTACCCCGATCTCTTTTTTCAGATCCATTTCGTGTTCGAGGTGATCCTTTCCCATGATCCGTATCTCGCCGCCGTCCTTTTTGATCTGATTCAGGATCAGCTTGATGGTGGTGGTCTTTCCTGCGCCGTTTTCCCCTATGAAGCCCATGATACTTCCCGCGGGCAGGATAAGATCCACGCCGTTCAGTCTGAAATTTTTAAATTCTTTATTTAAACCCCTTATTTCCAGTGCATTTTCATAGCTCATCTGCTTTTCCTCCTTTTTGTCTCATCAGTCCTCGTACAGAGTATTGAGCATTTCCGTCATTTCATCCAGCGAGATATCTCCGGCTTTTGCTGTCTCCACAGCCTTTGCCAGCAAGTCTTCTGTCATGCGCAGATGTTCCTCCCGGATGAATTCCAGATTTTTTCCCGCAACAAAGCTGCCTTTTCCCGTGACGGTCTCGATAAAGCCGTCGCGTTCCAGTTCCTCGTAGGCCCGTTTGGTGGTGATCACGCTGATGCGCAGTTCCTTTGCCAGGATCCTCATAGAGGGGAGCGCTTCACCCTCCGCCAGCGTTCCGTTCAGGATCATCGCCTTGATCTGCGATGTGATCTGTTCGTAGATCGGCTTGCCGCTGGCGTTGCTGATTATAATATCCATTGGTTACCTCAACTCGAAAAAGTGTATATATAAGATATACACAATATAAACTGGCATACACACTTTGTCAATAGACAGGACAAAAAAAATCCCGGATCTCCGTCAGTTTTTTCTTCTGCAGATCCAGGATAAAAATGCGTACATATTATGAGCCGGAGGGCCGGTCACTGGGGCTGGTCACTGGGGCCGGTCACTGCCGGCTCCTGATGCAGATGGGGTCATCTGACGGCCGCGGCGGGCAGGGCGGCGGCCAGAGATCGAACTGCCAGCCAGGCGGAGGAGAAAGCGAACTGCAGGTTGTATCCGCCGGTGTCGCCGTCCACATCCAGGACTTCGCCGGCCAGATACAGCCCGGGACAGGCCCTGGATTCCATGGTCTTCAGATCCACCGCGGAGAGTGCGACGCCTCCCGAGGTGACCATGGCTTCGGAAAACCCTCCCGCGCCGCTGACGGTGAAGGAATCTTCTGTCAGCAGGGCCGCAAGCCTCCTGAAAGCGGCGCCGGGCGTTTCCGCGGCTCTGCGGTCGGGGGCGGCTTCCGCACGGGTGCAGAGCAGTTCCAGAAACCGGCGGGGCAGAACGGGAAACAGACCGCACAGCGTGGACAGGAGCTGACGCTGGCGTTCGCTTCCCAGGGCGGCTTCCCGCAGCCTTCGTTCCACGTCTCCGCGGGACAGTCCGGGCAGGTAACACACGGTGATCCGCTGTCCCGGCCGGGCGTGCCGGGACAGGTTCAGGATCGCCGGTCCGGACAGGCATCGGTGAGTAAACAGAAGGTCGTCCTGATTTTCCGCTATTTTCTTACCTGTCTTTCCGTCAGAGAGAATGACGGCGGCGGGGGAAAAGGAGATGCCGGAAAGCTCCCCGTAGGGGTAGCGCTCCACATAGAGAGGGACCAGAGCGGGACGGGGCAAAACGATCTCCAGCCCCAGATCTCTCAGAAGCGGAAAAAGGGAACCGTCGGAACCGGTGGCGGGATAGGAGCAGCCTCCTGAAGCCGCCAGAACGCGGCGGGCAAATACCGCCGATCCATCTCCGCAGGTGATCCGAAAACAGCTTTCCGGGCTTCCCGTCTGCTCTCTCCCCAGCTTTTCCAGAGAAAGGACAGGGGACTGACAGCGCAGTTCCACACCGCCGTTCAAACAAGACTGAACAAGTATATTAAGGATCTGTGAACCTTGAAAAGACCGGGGAAACACTTTGCCGTCGGAGCGGACTGTCAGCGGACATCCTCGCTCTTCAAAGAAGGAGATCACGCGCTCGTTGCTGAACTGATAGAGGACGGACCGTATTTTTTTGCCGTTGGGACCGTAGTGTGACACAAAGTCTTTCATGTCGCCGCTGTGGGTGAGGTTGCACTGGCCGGAGCCGGCCATGAGAAGTTTCCTGCCCGGCCGGGCTCCCTTTTCCAGAATGATCGTTTTGCCGGAAGCGGCGGAGGACTCCGCCAGACAGGCCCCGGCGAAGAGGCCGGCGGCTCCGGCTCCGATAACTGCGGTATCAAATATCATTTGAAATACTCCTTGATCTCATCCGGCGCATAGGCGGAATTGAGGAAAAAGTTGAACTGGCGGAAACTGCCGTCTCCGTAGGGCTGCGCGCCGTTAGGAGGAGGACAGACCACCGTGACGGGGTAATAATCGTTATAATCCAGTATGGTCGTCTCACAGCGGTCCAGCAGCTGGAGCATGGCTTCTCTGTCCGAGATGATCAGCGTGTTGGCATCCGAAACAGGCGGGTCGGCCTGCAGAACTGCGGATCTGTCCCAGTAGGGCGTCCGGCTCTCGGTGGTCTCGGTGGAGGCGGCCGCGTCCGCTTCCGCCGCCCCGTCATCCGCGTGTTCCACAGCCATATACAGAGCGAATTCGCCGGCCGGTTTTGCAAAATCGCCGTAGCCGTTTTTCTCAAGCCAGCCGATGGTGTGGGTGTAATTGGGATATACGGTGAAGGATTCACTCTTGCCTTTGGCCAGGAATGAGCGGCGGATCGTCGCGCTGTCCCGGAGACGGTCCACTTTTTCTTTATTCTTGGTGCGGTCCGCATATCCGAACTCCAGATAGCACAGCGGGATCGGGCTGAACGTCATGTCCTCATAGCTGAGGCCGGTCAGATCGGCGGACAGCGCCTGCGCCAGCTCGTGTATTTTTTGCTGATCGCCCACGTTCTCATAGGTATTTCCATATTTGAATGTGTTGGACGTATCCGAAGTGATATTCAGATAATTGAAGTCGCCCGCCGGCAGGGACGCGATGGCGGGAGGGCGCAGGAATTCCGACGACTCATACAGCGCGGAGAGCTGCGTGTAGCTTCGCAGCAGGGTAAGGGGAACACTGTACCGCCGGGTGTGGCGGGATCCGTCGTTCAGCGTATAACGGAACGTCAGATAGGTACAGCGGGGGCCGTCTTCCACTTTTTCATACAGCGCTCTGTCGTCGATCAGTCTGCGGTGAAATTCCGTTACAAGTCGGATATTCTCCTGCTCTCTGAACGTATTCTGTTCATCGGAGGGTTTCTCGTCCTTATAATGGTAATAGGGCAGATTGAGATAGTCCTGATCCACGGCGACAGAGGCCACCCGGGACGCTTCCGGAATGCGCTGTTCGAAGCCGACGACGTCTGTTTTCAGGCAGATGAGAAACAGGAAGGCCAGAAAACAGTAGGCGGCAAAACGCCTGGCGCTTTTCAGGTTGAAGACGCGCACCGTTTTGCTGACGATCATCTGAGCGACGAGAAAACCCACCAGAGTGCCCGCCACGTAGCCGGCGTACCGATAGAGATCGCTCTCCTTTAGCATGGAGAAGTAAAGACCGAAGATCGTCATGGAAAAGAACGTGATCAGGCCGCAGACGATGGGCTCGGTGAAGCGGAAAACCAGAGAATCCCCCGCGCGTTCCAGTTCACTTTTGTGATAGAGGATCAGCCCCAGCGCCAGACAGACCGCCGCCGCGCAGAGGTAGACCGCGGTGAGGACGGGGGAGAAGCCGCCGTCTTCCGTGCCTAGCATCTCCAGCCAGGGGCTGAGGGAGAGGAAATAATCCGTGGAGGAACCCTGGGTGGTGAAACCCAGCAGAAATTCGCTGAAATATTCAATGAAGACCGAGTACAGCAAAGGAGCGAGAAACGGCAGGGCGACGGCTGCCAGAAAATGCATGAGACCGTTGCCTGTGAGGATCCCGGCCAGGGTGGCAGCGGCGAAGATGAACAGGATCACCACCAGGGACTGCCAGATCCAGCCGCAGACGGCCTGACGGCTGAACACATTGACCAGCTCTGCCGTACTTTTTCCCGTCACCTCATCGTAGATCCAGTGCTTTTGATAAACAGGCCTGGCCAGGCACAGGAACAACAGTCCGGTCAGGATGGCCGGAGAAGCGGACAGGATCAGGCCGGAGAGGACGTTGCTCCCGTACAGACAGCGCCGTGTAAAGGGCATGGCGTGCATGACGGACACAGAACTGGAACTGTGAAGATAACGAAACACCAGAACTGCGGAAATGATGGGCAGCCACAGGTGAGCCGCCGCAAAAAAAGGCTGGCGGCCCTGAAAGGTAAGCTCGATGTAGTCGGCGATGGGGCGCAGGTCCTTGTAGTTCATGAGCACCGGGAAGATGCCGGACAGGAAGTAAACGAGAAATCCGATGACGGGGATGGGCCAGAAGCGACGCAGATTTTCCCTGATCATGGGGCCGCAGACATTAAAACAGGATGTTTTGAAGCTCACTGGTTTCACCTCCTAATTCACAGATAAAAATTTCCTCCAGGGAGAGGGGCAGAATGTCGAACAGAATGGGCTGATGCCGGCGGATGATCTCTTCCGCCGCTTCCCGGCTGCTGCGCACCACGAGAAGTTCCACGCTGCCCCGGAGCTCCCGCCGCAGGACGTTGAGCCCCTCATAGGGATTTTCCGGAGCGCTGCGGTAGGCGACCTGGATCTTGTGGATATCGGTCTTCAGTTCGTCCAGATCCCGCTCGATCAGCATGCTGCCGTGGCTGAGGATGCCCACAGAATCGCAGATCCCTTCCATCTCGCGGAGGTTGTGGGAGGAGACCAGCACAGTCATTTCCCGTTCCGCCACGTCTTCCACGATATAATTCCAGACTTGACGGCGTACGATGGGATCCAGTCCGTCGATGGGTTCGTCCAAAATAAGATAATCCGGCATGGCGCAGATAGTCAGCAGAAAAGCAGCCTGCTTCTGCATCCCCTTGGAGAACCTGCTCATGCGGATCTTTTTGTTGAGATGAAAGTTTTCCGTCATCTCCACGTATCGTTTTTCATTCCAGTTTGGGTAAAGAGAGCGGTAAAACCGCGCGGCTTCGTTCAGATTGGTGGATGAAAAAAAGTAGAGATCGTCGGGTATATACCCGGTCCTCTGCTTCAGCTGCCGGTTTTCGTATACGGGACATCCGTCCATCAGGACCTGGCCGAAGTCAGGGCGGAGAATTCCGGTCAGATGCTTGATCAAGGTAGTTTTGCCTGAGCCGTTTACGCCGATGAGACCGTAGATGGAACCTTTGTCCACATGCAGATCCAGATCGTTCAGAGCGCGGAAGCCGTCAAAGTTCTTTGTGAGTCCGGTCACAGTTATCATTTGCATTCACCTCTTTCTTCAAACATTTCCTGAAGAAGAGAGCGTATATCTTCTTCATTGAAGCCCAGATAAAAAAGCTCCATGATATCCCCGCGGAGCCGTTCTCTGACTTCATTTATCTGACGCTGGTCGACGAGCCGGTTGTCCGGAGGGCTGACGAAGCAGCCCAGCCCGGAGACTGTGTACACAAAGCCCTGACGTTCCAGCTCCCGGTAGGCCTTCTGGATCGTGTTGGGGTTCACTGTCAGCATGCGGGAAAGCTCGCGGACAGAGGGGAGTTTTTCCTCCGTCTGCAGTATCCCGGTAATGATCAGCTCCTTTATATTGTCTATGATCTGTTCATAGATCGATTTCCGGCTTTTCAGATCCAGTTGGAACATGTAAAATCCCTCTTTCTCATATGGTACTTCAACTGTACTATAGGAAATAGTACACCGTCAACTCAGAAAGAGAAAAAAGAAATAATTCCGAAATTAGTTGAATAAATAAGCGGTATTCCAAAATAATTAGATTGTTTTAAAAATTATCTTGAATATATACGGCGATCGGAGTAAAATAACAACCATGGGAAAATTTCTGAAAAGCCGGGAGGTATGTTTATGAGCAGACTTGACGTAAAAACCCGAGACACCGCGCAGATGGTGGTGGAGGGACTGTATAAAGATCTGGAGCGGCGGATCATCGCCAGCCCGCCGGGGCTCTGTCCGGTGGATATGGCTTCTTCCTTTCTGAAGATGTGCCACGCCCAGACCTGCGGAAAATGCGTGCCCTGCCGCGTGGGGCTGGGGCAGCTTCATCATCTGATCGAGGATGTGCTGGATCTCAGCGAGGACGTATCGCTGGATATCATCCCTCTGATCGAGCGGACGGCACTGGCTATCCGCGATTCGGCTGACTGCGCTATCGGAACGGAAGCGGCCAACATGGTCCTGCGCGGACTGGCCGGCTTCCGTGAGGACTACATAGAACACGTGACGAACCACCGCTGCACGGAGAGCATCCAGAGGCTCAAGCAGCCGGTGCCCTGTGTGGCCCTCTGTCCGGCGGGGGTGGACGTGCCCGGCTATACGGCTCTGGTGCTGGAGGGACGCTGCGCCGACGCGGTGCGGCTGATCCGCATGGACAATCCTTTCCCCACGGTGTGCGCGCTGATCTGCGAGCATCCCTGCGAGGCCAGATGCCGAAGAAACCTCATCGACGCGCCGGTAAACATCCGCGGGCTGAAACGCTACGCTGTGGATCACTGCGGGAAAGTACCCGTGCCCCGGCCCATGGACGAGACCGGGAAGAAAGTAGCTATCATCGGCGGTGGGCCCAGCGGCCTGACGGCGGCTTACTATCTGTCGCTGATGGGACACAGAGCCGTGGTGTTTGAGAAGCGGTCTCATCTGGGAGGAATGCTGCGCTACGGAATTCCCAGCTATCGTCTTCCCAGAGAGCGGCTTCAGGAGGATATCGACGCGATCCTGTCCGTGGGCGTAGAGGTGAAAAACGATTTCAATATCGGAGGCGAGAATTCCATACAGGATCTGAGGGATGAGTACGACGCCGTCTATATTTCCATCGGAGCACATACGCACAAAGAGATCGGCATTCCCAACGAATACGCCAGAGGGGTGATCTCCGCCGTTGAAATGCTGCGCAGTATCGGCGACGACACCATGCCGGACTTTCGCGGCAAGAACGTGGTGGTCATCGGAGGCGGAAACGTGGCTATGGACGTGGCCCGAACAGCCAAGCGACTGGGAGCGGCTAAGGTGAGCATCGTCTACCGAAGGAGACGGGACGATATGACGGCTCTGCCCGAAGAGGTGGAGGGCGCCGTGGCCGAGGGATGCGAGCTGCAGACGCTGAAAGCGCCGGCGCGCATCGAATGTACGCCGGAAGGAGATGTAAAAAGCCTGTGGGTCAGACCTCAGATCGCGGGCACCACGGACAGGTCGGGGAGGCCCAAGCCGGTGGATTCCACGGAGCCGGAGGAGAATTTCCCCTGCGAGATCATCATTTCAGCCATCGGTCAGGCTACCGACACGCAGGATTTTGAAAAGTACGGCATTCCCATCAATCGGGGAAGCATCGTGGCCAGCAGCTCCAGCGACGTGGCCAACATCCCCGGCGTCTTCGCAGGGGGAGACTGCGTCAGCGGTCCTTCCACAGTGATCAACGCTGTGGCGGCGGGCAAGGTGGCGGCTGCCAATATCGACACTTATCTGGGTTTCCATCACGCCATCGAGAGAGACGTGGAGATCCCCGCGCCGCGCTACAGCGACCATCTGCCCTGCGGCCGGGTCGAGCTGAAGGAGCGGCAGGCCGGCGAGCGCGGCGGCGATTTCGGAGAGATCGAGAAGGGTATGACGGAGGAGGAAGCCAGTCAGGAGGCTCTCCGCTGTCTGCGGTGCGATCACTTCGGACTGGGAGTATTTAAGGGAGGCAGAGTGGAGCAATGGTAAAACTGACGATCGACGGCCAGAAGGTGGCTGTAAAAGAGGGCACGACCATACTGGAGGCGGCCAAGGAAGCGGGGATCGACATTCCTCATCTCTGTTTCCTGAAGGGTATCAACGAGATCGGCGCCTGCCGGGTCTGCATCGTGGAACTGAAGGGGATGAACAAGCTGGTGACCGCCTGCAACAATATGGTGGAGTCCGGCATGGAGGTCTTCACAAACAGCGCGAAAGTGCGTTCTACCCGAAAAACCAACGTGGAACTGATCCTTTCCGACCATGACTGCAAGTGTGCGACCTGTATGCGAAGCGGCAACTGCAGTCTGCAGACCATCGCCAATGATCTGGGAATACTCAGCGTGCCTTATCGGCCCATAGCGGAAAAAAATCGCTGGGACAAGAGTTTTCCGCTGATCAGGGACGCTTCCAAATGCATCAAGTGCATGCGTTGCATCCAGATCTGCGACAAGGTACAGAACCTCAACGTCTGGAACGTATCCGGAAGCGGCTACCGGACCACTGTGGGCGTTTCGGAAAACCGGAAGATCGAGGACGCAAGCTGCTCTCTCTGCGGCCAGTGCATCACGCACTGCCCCGTGGGAGCGCTGCGGGAACGGGACGATACGGATAAAATGTTCGCCGCTCTGGCGGACCCGGACAAGATCACCGTGGTCCAGGTGGCTCCGGCGGTGCGGGCGGCCTGGGGGGAGGGGATCGGCCTGTTTAAGGAAGAGGCCACTATGGGGCGGATGGTCAGCGCTCTGCGGCGCATGGGCTTCGACTACATATTCGATACCACGTACTCCGCCGACCTTACCATCATGGAAGAGGGAAGCGAGTTTCTGGAGCGTTTTAAAAATAAGAAACAATACAAGTGGCCCATGTTCACATCCTGCTGTCCCGGGTGGGTGAGGTTTGCGAAGACTCAGTATCCGGATATGCTGCCCAATCTGTCCACGGCCAAGTCGCCGCAGCAGATGTTCGGCGCCATGACGAAGACTTATATCGCGCAGACTCTGGGCATCGCGCCGGAGAAGATCTTCTCCGTGTCCATCATGCCCTGTCTGTCCAAGAAGTTTGAGGCCGGCGTGCCGGTCATGGCCAGCACGCAGTACGGACAGGACGTGGATCTGGTGCTGACGACAAGAGAGATCGACCGCATGATCCGGGCCGATCACATCCGGGCGGAGGATCTGAAGGACGAACCCTTTGACGATACCTTCGGAACAGGAACGGGCGCGGGGGTCATCTTCGGCGCCACCGGAGGGGTCATGGAAGCCGCTCTGCGCAGCGCGTATTA
>Ga0129308_1002959_pt1 | contig 13211 bp, 17 predicted proteins | sample L827metagenome_FD_94440 | JGI IMG/M metagenome (GOLD analysis project Ga0129308, IMG submission 94440) | Ring-tailed lemur group fecal microbial communities from Wisconsin, USA - L827 metagenome | ecosystem: Host-associated > Mammals > Digestive system > Large intestine > Fecal | place: USA...
AGATTGAGTAATAAATCCAGATATAAAGCTATAAATATCTGGATTTTATTCGTTTTATTTTGTTGATCCATAACCAAAAATTGATTTATAATTAACAGAATAACTTTTAGTTCTCACTTCATCCTTGCTATTTTCTTCAACAGTATAGACTTTTCCATTTTCAACTTTTTCTACTATTCCTACTTGATCAGAATCATTATCTCTATCCCAATCAAAGAAAATAATATCTCCAGCAGATGGTGTATAATTTTCATTCTTCCATTTACTATATGATAATAACATAATACATGAGGAACATATTCAAAATCATCATAAACTTTCACTTGCAGTTATGCTTTCTACTTCCCTAACTACCTCATCTGTGAGAACAGTAATAATGTCCATTGAATACATAAGAATTTTATTAAGTGAACATAACTACGCAATAATTCTATACTTTTACTTCTTTATTCATTTTATTCTCCTCATTAAGAGTAATTTGCTTCCACCCTAGGAAGGGAAAACTACTCATCAACAATAATAAAAATTGTAAAAGCAAAAAAGAAAAAACTCCTCAAAATTCAAAAAAAGAATTTATGGAAACATTTAAATAAAATAGAAAATTTTAAAGGAATAACCTTATTAATACCTGGATTTATTAACAGTGATACTAGAAACACAAAAAGTACAGAATCATAAAATATTTATTGAATTGCTCAGAAATACTTTCAAAGTTAATATTTCTATTGAAAATGACGCTAGATGTGCAACTTTAGCTGAATTAGAAATAAGTAATTTAAAAGATGTTAACGATGGTATTACATTAATTATTAGGTAAGTTGCAGTAGGAGAATTATAATAGATAGAAAAGTACTAAAAGGAGAACTTTTGATTGTCGGTGAGATTCCCTATTTATGTGAAAACGTTGAAGAATATCCATAGTCATCAAGTATATTTACTTTACATTGTAGTATACCTAGATTAATGGATAAAATACAAAAAGAAAATCAATTAAAAATGTTTTTTTGTAATCAAAGCGTATCAATGATTGATCAAGGAAATAAAAATATTGAAAAAGCTATTACAAAAGTATGTCAAAAAATTGCTATATATATTTTCAATTACAAGTCATTACTGATCCTTAAAAATTTATTATTAGTGATGAAATATTAGAGGAACCACTTTTCGTTCAATATGTAAAAGATGAAATTAATAATTTGTATAATTTTTTCCCTAACTTCCCTTTTAAACTAAAAGTATCAGTTTGCAAATATTATAATGATGCTAATGTAATTAGGTGCACTATATAATTATAAAGGTCAATATTCAAAGGCTTAATGCCTTTTTATATAAAGAAAAAATTACTGATTTCCCAGTAATTTTTTAGTATCAAAATATTTTAAAAGTTTTATTTTTAAGCTGTTTCTAATTGTTCTTTTTCTTCTTTATATAATTTTTCATCAAATGATTTAATAAATGGGAAGTATATAGCAAAGTTTATTGCAAATAATACTAATGCAAGTAATGCCCCCATAAAACTTCCTGTTCCAATAAATGCATTGACAACTGCCGGCATACACCATGGTACATTTGTAATAATTGGTGGTACAATTCCTGTACTAATTGCAAAATATGCAATAACTGCTGTAATTGAAGGTGCTAAAACAAACGGTACTATAATATGTGGATTGTACATAACCGGTAAACCAAAGATAATTGGCTCATTAATTCCAAATAGTGATGGAACTATTGCAGTTTTTCCTAATACTCTTAATTGTTCAGATTTTGCTAAGAAACAAATGAATAAACATATTCCTAAGGTACCACCAGAACCACCAAGGAAAGAGAACATTGTTTGGAATTCACCAGCAAATACTTGGAAACCTTCAGTAGCACCTGACATTGCTAACTTTTGATTAATTTCTAAGTTTGCTAAAGCAAATGGTGTATAAAAAGAACCAATAATACTAGCTCCATGAATACCTACTGACCATAATAAGTGAACAAGAATTTCAATAAGGAAAATTCCCCACCATGTATTTAATATATTCTTAACAAATCCAAATGGAACTTCTATAATTGTGAAAATATCGTATCCTAATAAAATTAAAGCAGCATTAATAAATAAAACTGCAAATGCGACCACAAATGCAGGTACTAAAGCACTAAATGAGCGGCTCACACCTGGAGGTACGACATTAGGTAGTTTAATTGACCAACCTTTAGAAACACATATCTTATATAACCATACTGCTAATGTTGCCATGATAATACCAGTAAAGATTCCAGATGAGCCTAATCTGTTTGCAAAACTTCCGTAAGTAACACCATTAATGATGTTTTCACCTTCTACATAAACAAACATTCCATCTTTAATCACAATTTGTACCATAGTAAATAAGAAGGCCATTAAACCAAGTAATGAACCATTTAATGGGTCCAAATCGATATCAAAATCATGTGCTTTTATTTTTGTGAGTTCATATCCAAACACAATTGTGAAATACAAAGCAAGAACTCCCATTGTAAAAGAGTTGGCAATCATATATAGATTTGTAATTCTATCAAATGACTGAGCCCAAATTCCATCTAAGAACGGAAACACATCTGGAATAATTCCAATAATCAAGAATGCTGATCCAACAATTGTAAAAGGAATTGAAGCCATACCGGCTGCCATAATTGCTCTTACAAATTGTTTGGTAGATAATTTCCCCATTGGTCCCATTAAATATTTTTCTAATAAATCAAAAACTTTTTGCATTTTTCTATTCTCCCTCTTATAAATGTAATCTTAAAGTTTTTTCATATTGTTTAATTTTGATATATTGCTTGTCTGTATTTGATTCAATCTTTTTAATTTTTTTATTCACAATATATGCAATAAAAAATCCAAGACCAAATAAACAAATACTTATAAATCTTGATAATAACGTATTAGTTAAGAAAGGAAATACAATATTAACAGGAGCAAATAACAGTATAAATATTCCTGCTAGACAAACATACATTTGAGAATTAAAGAATAATTTTGTATATTGAATTGATGGTTTGGTATTACCGATCATTTTAAACATTTCATATGCTGATAATATACTTCCACTCAACAATAAAGCTGGTATTATACATATGACATATCCCCACGAAAATATAATCCAATAAAAATTAGAAAATAGTAATACAGCTAATAAATAACGAATTAATAAATATCTATTAAAATACATATTCTTTAAGCTTTCCCTTTTTTTGTTTCTTTCAAATTGACTGTTTTCCATGATATTTCCCTTCCTTTATTTTTATAATTGACTTCCATTACTATGTATAACTTTTTTATACCAATAGAACGAATCTTTTTTTAATCTTTTACCATTTCCGCTTCCATCATCTTGGTAATCAACATAAACAAATCCATATCTTTTATGCATTTCGCCAGTTGAAGCAGAAATTATGTCTATACATCCCCATGGCATATAACCAATAAGGTCGACTCCATCTTCATGAATAGCCTTATTCATTTCAATAATATGAGTTTTTAGATACTCAATTCTATAATCGTCATGAATACTTTTATCTTTTTCAACTTTGTCAATTGCACCTAATCCATTTTCTACAATCATCAATGGTTTTTGATAACGCTCATACAAGAAATTTAATGCTATTCTTAATCCAGTTGGATCAATTTGCCATCCCCAATCAGTTGAGTTTAGATATGGATTAGTAACGCCTGTAAATAGATTGCCGCTTTGATTAGCAATAACTTTTGGATCAGCTGAAACTGTTCCAGACATATAATATGAGAAACTGATAAAATCAACTGTTCCTTTTCTTAGACATTCTTTTTCCTCATCAGTAAGATTTAATGCGATATTATTTCTTTCATACTCTTTTAATTTATAAGATGGATAATATCCTCTTGATTGCACATCACAGTAGAAATAACTCTCATTCATCTTATTCCAATTTTTAAGGACATCATCTGGATGACAAGTATGTGGATAAAAAACTGTAAATGCCAACATGTTACCAACCATATTATGATTATCAATTTCATGAAGAATTTGTACTGCCTTTGCACTTGCAATTAACTGATGTTTAGATATATCTGCAATATCTTGTGGCTTTGTAGTTGCAACTCCCGCACCTGACCATGTTCCAAGTTCCAAGCAATTCATCTCATTAAATGTTAACCAATATTTAACCTTACCTTTATATCTTTCACCAATTGTTTTTACATATCTCATAAAACATTCAATAGTTCTATAATCCATCCAGGCATTCCACTTATTCGTTAATCCTACTGGAACCTCGTAATGTGAAATCGTTACAATTGGCTTAATATCATACTTCAATAATTCGTCAAATACTTTATCATAAAATTTTAATCCTTCCTCATTTGGTTTCTCTTCATAACCTAAAGGATAAATTCTTGTCCAGTTAATACTCATTCGATATGCTTTAAATCCCATTTCAGCAAATAATGCTATATCTTCTTTATAGTGATTATAAAAATCTGTCGCTTGATGTGTTGGATAATCAAATCCTTCAAAACATCCAAACTCAACCTCATCATCCACATTTAGTCCAAAAAGTTCCTTTGCTTTAATCTCACCATTTTTTGTCCTAAATGTCACTAAACGAGGTTTTGTTTTAGACCCTCGTGTACAGCAATCTGCTACACTTATACCTTTACCATCTTTATCCCAACCACCTTCATATTGATTAGCTGCTGTTGCACCTCCCCATAAAAAATTCTTTGGAAACTCCTTCATATTTTCACCTCCTTTCCTTTCATATACATCATACATAAGAATATAAATAATATCCAATATTTATATTTAATAATTAGTTATTGATATAAATTATAACTTATATACAAAAATTCGATAATTAATTTCATATTCAAATAATTTAATAATCTCTTTATTTTGTATTAATAGTTGTAATCGAATCTTTAATCTCTCTAGTATCAAAATAATTGAATGTCTTACTCTCTAAAACTTCATATTATCATTGCATAATTTCAATGTATTAACACTTGTTTTAATACCTGATCCTTTTGATATATTAAATGGAATGATTGTTTTACCATCATGATAGGAAACATAGACAATATAAACGAAACAATAAAACAATTTTATAATTCTGATTGAATAAGCCGAATATAAAAGGTAGAAATCTGTGATATCCATCACTTCTTTCTACCTATATTTGATACATTAATTTCTCCTGAATTTAAAGACGTTTCTACTTTCATTCTAGTTTAAATTAAAGTGTCATCTTTTCACTATACGATAAATGTCTAAAGCAACTTTCATAAACTCTGCTACAAAAATATTTGAAGTGCATTTTTGTATAGATTTTTTTGAAATAGCTTTCTTCGTTTTATTTTGCTTTATTTACAAAATCACTCATCATTTCTGACATTTTAATTTATTGTGGATAAATTGCTTCACAGTTTCTACATCCAATACAACTTAATGATTGTTTATCTTCATCAACTATTGATAATGCCATTGGTGCAATAATTTTTCCATCATTAAATACATGTTCATTATATAATGAAATTAAATTTAGAACATCTTATTCCATGAAACAATGTGTTGTACAATAACAACATGATATACAAGGTAAAACGATTTTATTAACCATATCATCAACAATCATTTCTTTCACAGATACTTCATCAATATCCCTATTATCATTATCAAAAATTGATAAACGCATTGCAACCATTCCTAAATTAGATAATTTTTAATCTTGAAAATTTTTATAAATCATAACTAAAATATCTATTTTTTAATCATGCTATTTCTCATAACACGACATCATCCCTTGCTATTTTAAAATAGTTTTCAGCCATTTAGCCATCTCATCTTCAGTAGTATCAGGTGAAAATCTTGTTCCTTCTTTCCATTTTGTTTGTTTTGAACACAAAGCATGAAGACTATCAGCACTAGAGCCCACACCACTGCTATGAGATGTACAAAATGGAATAATAGTTTTACTAGAAAAGTCATAACTTTCTAAGAAAGTATTGATAATTCTCGGTGCCTGTCCATGCCAAATAGGATATCCTAAAACAATTGTATCGTAGTCATACATATTTTCTATATTTCCTAAGATCATAGGTCGAGCATTTGGGTTATCTTGTTCCTGATCAGCACGACCACCTGTATAATACGCTAAATCAGCTTTTGTATAAGGAATTTCAGAAACAATTTCAAACAAGTCGGCTTCTAAAATATTTGATGCATATTTAGCAAGTAGTTTTATTGTTCCTGTTGCCGAAAAATAAACAACAACTATTTTTATATTTTCTTTCACAACTTCACTCTCCTCTCGTATCTTAATTGTTTTCTAAAATGGAATTTACCTTTTTTGCTTCTTGAATTTTTATTTGAGATAAGCCATATACCACTTAACAGGATAATAATTAATCTTGTCAATAGTACTGTTCTCTGTTTCATAGAAACCATCTAATACCAATCATGTTTTTCATTTCTATCTAAATTATTGATTTGTTTCATTTCATCATCACTTAATTCAAAGTGATAGATTTGAGTATTTTCCTTGATATGTTCAGGATTGCTAGAACCTGGAATAACAATGACACCTTTTTGCAAATTCCATCTTAAAATAACTTGAGCAGTTGAAACTTGATGATTCTTGGCTATATCATTAATCACTTCATTACCTAACATTTCTTTTGTATAACCTCTACCACCAAAAGGATACCATCCTTCTACTACAATGCCTAAATCTTGAATATATGGAATAACATCATTTTCTTGATAATAAGGGTGTATTTCGTTTTGAACTACACTTGGCATAATATCAATTTGAGGTAAAAATTCCTCTAATTCTTTAATATACCAGTTAGATAACCCGATAGAGCGAATTTTTCCATTTTTCACATACTTTTCCATAGCCTTATATGCTTTCACATCATTTGTTCCCGGATGATGTAACAACATCAAATCAATATAATCAACATCTAATTTTTCTAATGCTTGATCAATCGCATCTTCAGGATTATCAAATTGATTGGGATAAAGTTTTGTCGTAATAAAGATATCTTCTCTAGGGACACTTGATTGTTTAATCGCTTGACCGATTTCTTCTTCATTATGATACATATAAGCAGTATCTATAAGTCTGACATCACTATCTAGGGCAGAAGTTATCGAATTGATACAAGTTTCACCAGTTAAACTATAAGTGCCAATACCATTTAATGGCATATCATAGCCACTATTCAATGTAACTGTTTTTGTCACAAAGTTAAACATTCTTCTATCAGTTTCATCGTGTAATGAAATTGGCTCATTATTTGATATAAGAATTTCATTTTCTTCTGATTTTTTATTTGTATTCAAACATATAAATCCCCCAATACACGCAATTACAATAACACCTATAAAAATTGCTTTTTTATATTTTTCCATATGAGGACTCTCCTTTTTTCTATCTTGAATACCAACCAAATAATGATTTTCCTTTATCTAATGTTTCTATTAATTTCATATCCATTTTTGAAAATTGAAAATCGAATAAATCTATATTTTCAATCAATCTTTCTTCATGGGAAGTTTTAGGAATAACAATAATTCCTAATTCTAATAAATATTTTAAAGAAATTTGAACTGGTGTTTTATTGTACTTGTTTGCAATAGAAATTAATGTATCATTATGTATAATACGTGATGGATTAGCAGTTAATGGGCTCCATGCTTCCATAACTGTTCCATGCTTATTCATTAATTCAAGAACATCTTTTTGAGTATAGAATACATGCGATTCAACTTGATTGACTGCTGGAATAATATTGCAGTGGTGAAGAAGGTTAAGATATTGTCTTTGATTAAAATTAGATACACCTATCGCTTTAATCTTACCTTCTCCATAAGCATCTTCTAATGCTTTGTACATATCAATAGAATGTGAATAAGGCTCATGAATAAGCATTAGATCAATATAATCTAATTGAAGTTCTCTTAATGATTTATCAATATCTCTTTTTGCTTTTTCATAGCTATTGCTTGGACTATAAAGCTTAGTTGTGATGAATAATTGTTCTCGTGGTATTGGGGATTTTTTTATTGCATTCCCCAGCATTTTTTCGTTACCATACATTTGTGCCGTATCAAATAAACGATAACCATTTTTAATAGCCTTTAAAATAACATCTTCTCCATCATTTCCATGAAGTTGATAGACACCTAATCCAATCATAGGCATTTGTAATCCATTATTTAATTTAATATATTTCATATGAACCTCCATTTCATTTACATAATAAATAAAACAACGCCAGTATAAACTATAAGAGTAACAACCATGAATAATGAAATAAACGCTGCCATAAAATCTTGATCCTTTTCATTAGTAATTGGTTGTATGAGCATAGGAACTGCAAAACCAGTCGGTGATAAGAAATAAATAATAACTGCAATCATATAAATCTTATCAGCCATCAGATCAGGGAACAAAATAAAGAAACCTGTAATAACTATCACATAAATAACAACACGTAATAAGACTAATTTTATTAAGGATGGTAATGTTTCTAAATCAAGTTTTAAATTATATCCTATAATAAATAGAATCATTCCTACAATAGGACCAGTAATCATTGACATTGTATTTGTATAGACATTATAAAACTGTGTTGATGATAACATGTTATGAAAGCCTAACAAGTTTAAACTTACACCTAATATGACAGCAATTAAAAATGAATTGCTTAACATTTCTTTTATTAGATTTTTGATATTTGTATCACCTGAAGATTGTCTTGCAATCAATATAGGTATCGTAACAAAAACAATCATGGAAGCAGCCAAATCAAATATAACAGTATTGGTTGCATATGACATACCTACAATTGAGGTATATAATGGCAATGCTACATTTCCACCTTCAACTGAAGTTAAAAGATAAGGAGAAATGTGAGCTATTTTCCTTCCAGTTAAAAAAGATAAGAAATGACCTACAATCATTGCAAAAATGAAGGCTACGAATACATAAGCAACGATACCAATTGCACTTGTACTTATATGAGATGTAAATAATAAATTAAATACCATTATTGGAAATAATATATTAAATACAATGGCATTTACTCCTTCTTTTTGTTCGTATGTAATAAAGCTTTTTATTCTTGATAATAATCCTAACGCCAACATGATAAACACAGGAAATAAAGTTGTAATAGCATCCATAATTCTTCTCCTTTAGTTTATTTCATTTCTTTTTCCCATTCTCTCACAGTAGAAATCTTTAATTCATCAGCAATACTTTCTAATCTTAATACTTCTTCGTCTGTTAATTGAATGTTTTGTGTTTTTAAAGCATCATCAACTTGTTCTTTCTTAGTAACACCAATTAAAGGTAATACTCCTTTGTAAATAGCCCAAGTTGTCGTAACTTGTGCAACACTTACTTGATGATTGTTTGCAATAGTTCTTAACTCTTTTAACAATGGATCTAATGCAACAAACAAATCATTATAAACATCAGCTCTTTGACTTCCTTTTGGAAATAAATGATTTTTATCGTATTTTCCTGATAAGGCACCTTGTTCTAATACCATATATGCATAAAATGTAATACCATTTTCCTTACAATAATCTAAAATTCCTGATGTTTCAGATGAACGATTTAATAAGCTATAATGATTTTGAACTGCCGATATTTTTAACCCTGCTTGATTTAAGATTTCATTCACTCTTTTGATTTGAGCTAAATCATGATTAGATACACCAATTGATTTGACTTTTCCACTTTTTGCTAGTGGAATTAATTCAGGTGTCCACTTTTCTACATCAAAAGGATTATGAATCCAATAAACATCAATATTTTCTACATTTAATCTTTCTAAACTTGCATTCAACATTTCTTCCATTGCATTTTTTGAGTCAGATGAAATTTGAGGAGTAAATTTTGTTGAAATGATGATATCTTCTCTTGGTAAATCTTTTATATATGAACCTAAGATTTTTTCGGAAGCACCCATACCATAGATAGCTGCTGTATCCCATAAAGTTAATCCATTTTTAACTGCATATTCAAATACAGGTCTTAAATCATTTTCAGTATATTGGTTTCCAAAGATATCACCACCTCCAACATCTCCTTGACCCCAAGCCCATGCTCCCAATGCAATTTTTGGTAAATTATTCATTGCTTTTTCCTCCTTCAATTTGTACACATACAAATTCTTCTACTTTAAAATATAAATCATCTGTTTTTCCTAATTCTTTATGATATTCATTATTGACAAATATTTCCCAATCTTTTTGACTGTCTAATTCTGCAACCAGTACTACTGTATGCGAAACACCTAACCAACCAGTAGCTTTTTCTACCATAAGATTTTTGATTTCAGGAACTTGTTTTTTAAGTTCTTTCATTTGCATTATTCTTTTATTTATACTATCTTCACTGACATTCTCTTTGATTGGTGCTATAAAAATATGCTTAACCATTTTTCTTTTCCTCCTTATTCATTTTTAATAAAAAAGCTATATTTTGACCTAAGTTTTTCATATTTTCCATTGCTTCTTCATCTTTTAAAACATCTCCAGGTATTTGTCCATATCCGATATTCCAATACGTAGAACCAACGACAAACATTTCATGATTTAAGAAGAAATGATTCAATGTATCAAAAGCATTGACTGCGCCTCCTCTACGACATGCGACAATTCCCGCAGCGACTTTATGTTTTAAGATACCAGGATTCATATCTGCAACAACAGCTGCTCTATCAATAAATGCTTTCATATTTGAAGAAACATCTGCACTATATACTGGTGATCCTAATAAAATACCATCAGCTTCTTTTATTTTTTCAAATGTTTCATAAAACATATCTTGTTGAAAACTACAGTTCCCTTTATTACCACAAGTAAAACATGCCTTGCATGGTTGTATTGCATGATTTGCCAATTGAATAAGTTTTGTTTCAATACCTTCTTTTTCTAATTCCTTTAATACTATATTTAACATAATGGCAGTATTCCCATCTTTTCTGCTACTCCCATTAATCGCAATGATTTTCACATTTGTTCCTCCTTTTTTAATTTTATTTTTAAATAATCTAAACAATCTATTTCGGATTGAATACGATGCAATTGTTCTAATAAATCTGCTCTATGTCTAACTAATATCATATCTAAATGAGCTTTCTCATTATTCTTTTTTAACTCTAAACATTTTTTCGCGACTTTTTCATTACAACCAGCATCAATTAAATTTTGATAAAAACATAAATTTTTATCATTATAATCACCCAATTTGAATTTCTCCTTTCAAGTTCATTATACTTACAACATGAAATATGTCTAATTCATATAATTTATATCAAGTTATTATGTTTTTTTATAACTAAGTCTGTTACAATAATATTGAGGTGATGAATTTATGGAAATAAGAGTATTAAGATATTTTGTTGCTGTAGCTAGAGAGCAGAATATGACAAGGGCTGCTGAATATTTGCATATCACACAGCCAACTTTATCTGTTCAATTAAAACAACTTGAAGAAGAAGTAGGAAAAAAATTATTTATAAGAAGCAATTATAGTATTAAACTAACTGATGAAGGTTTGTTGCTTAAAAAAAGAGCAGAAGATATTTTAAGCATGGTTGACAAAACATTAGATGAATTTTATTCCATGGATAATATTTATGGTGGTGAAATATACATTGGAGCAGCTGAATCCGATTCATTTCAGTTATTTGCAAAAATCGCTAAAAACATGCAAAAGAAATATCCTTCAATAACTTTCCATTTATATAGTGGAAATACAGAAACAATTGCAGAAAGATTAGATAGGGGATTATTAGATTTTGCGATTATTGTTCAAAATGTTGACTTATCCAAATATAATTATATAACTGTTCCAACAAAAGATAGATGGGGAGTTATTATGAGAAAGGATAGTCCATTATCTTCAAAAGAATTTTTAACTGTTAATGATATTATTGATCTTCCATTAATTGTATCTAGACAAGGATTAACTGAAGATTTACCTAAACTCTTTAAGGAAAAAACAGATGATTTACATATTGTTGCAACATTTGATTTAATATTTAATGCGTCATTAATGGTCAAGGAAGGTCTTGGGTATGCATTAAGTTTTGATAAGATTGTGAATACTGATAGTGAAAGCGATTTATGTTTTGTTCCTTTATATCCAATACTAGAATCTCATATGCATATTATATGGAAAAAATATCAAGTTTTTACTCCAATTGCAGAAGTATTATTAAATGAAATGGAAGATTTTTTTAAATAAATCAGAAACAGATAAACATTATATCTAAATATAAATTATATGAATTAGATTCCTACTATTCCTATTTATATAATGTAATTGAAAACAAAGAAGGAATACAAAATGAGTTTAGCAAAATAATTTTTATGGAGTGGTACTACAGCTACTAATCAATATGAGGGTGGATATAATTTGGGTAGTAAAGGATTAAGTACGTTTGATGATGTCATTGAAGGAAGTTATAAGATTCCTAAAAAAGTAACTTATGAAATGAAAGATTGAACTATTGGAGAAACTTTGTTGAATAATACAATAAAAGATATGATTCCAACTGAAACAGTCGGATATATTATTTTATCCTAGTCATGAAGTTACTGATTTTTATCATAGATATAAAAAGATATTGCATTGATGGCTGTTTAAGTAGAGAAGTTATTGATTTCTTTGTTTTCTACGCAAAAACTGTTTTTGAAAGATATAAAGATAAAGTCAAATATTGTATGACTTTTAATGAAATTAATGTGCTATCTGGATGGTGTCAAATTGGTCATCAAATTAATTCAAATAATAAGATTGGTATGATGGTTTCTTATACACCAAGTTATCCAATGACATGTCAACCAGAAGATGTAACGGAAGCTATTGAATTTAATAGACAGAAAGCATTCTATATGGATGTTCAAGTCAGAGGCTATTACCCTGAGTACCAATTAAAGAAATTTGAAAAAAATAATATATCTATACACATGGAAAAAGATGATTTAGATAGTATTAAAGATGGAACAGGTGATTTTTCAAGAAAAAAGAAAAAATCATTTAAGTGGTATAAGAAAGTGATTCAATCTCATGGTGACCTATTAGATTGAGTAATAAATCCAGATATAAAGCTATAAATATCTGGATTTTATTCGTTTTATTTTGTTGATCCATAACCAAAAATTGATTTATAATTA
>Ga0129308_1002960_pt1 | contig 13209 bp, 14 predicted proteins | sample L827metagenome_FD_94440 | JGI IMG/M metagenome (GOLD analysis project Ga0129308, IMG submission 94440) | Ring-tailed lemur group fecal microbial communities from Wisconsin, USA - L827 metagenome | ecosystem: Host-associated > Mammals > Digestive system > Large intestine > Fecal | place: USA...
CCACAATCCTAAAACACTTGAAATCTGCCCTACTTAGGCTATTTTCTCTTATCACCAAAATCTTTCAAACTGCATTAAGGCTTTATAATCTTTCTTGCCCCACTCATTTTCTCCACAATCTCGTACATATTTGTCACTCCACCAACTGCAAGCTTCTCGCTAAGTCCATAGTGATTGAGACAAGTTCCACAAGTCAAAATCTCTGTTCCATTTTTTTCTAAAGTCTGCAAATCTACTAGAGAGTCAGACCCTTCACAAGATAAGTATGCACCGCCATTGTAGAGAAGCACAGTATCAGGTGCATTATCTTGCTCTGTCAAAGCATAGACAAAGCCTTTCATTAAAAGTTTTCCAAGAGCCTCATCTCCAGCCCCCATCTCCCTAGAAGAAAGCACAACAACAGTTCCACTCTTTTTTCCAAACTCCATTGGTTGACATTCCTCACATTCTGGTTTTGCTTCTTCTTTTGCCATCTTCATGCCATCCGCAACAATTTTCACTAAATATTCTCTCTGTGCTAACTGCTCCCACTCACTTTTTAATCCTTTATGATTTGCCATTTTAGAAAGATTTTGCACTGCAATCTCATTATCAACTATAACTTCAATTATCTCTCCCGCATTGCATCCCTCTAACGCTTTTTTTGTCTCAATTACTGGCAAAGGGCATGCCTTTCCTCTCTCGTCTAATCTCATCTTTTTTCTCTTCCTTTCTATATTTATTATGGTGAAAATAATTACTAAAAACTTTGACATTTAACTTTGAAAAATTCATTGAAACTCTTCACTTTTATCCGCCTATATAAAATCTATTTGCTTCTAACTACTATCTCAAAAATAAATTCTAAATTACTCTTTCTTTTAAAAATGTCTCAACATTTTTATCTCTCCAAACTTTCTAAAAATTTTATCAGCATACGACTACAGATTTCTCTTGCTTTTTCTCAACCCTTCCAACAATCTCACACAAAAGTCCAAGCTCCTTTAGCTCAATAATAGCCTTCTTCGCATCCTTGGCATCCATAGAGACTAAAAGACCACCTGATGTCTGCGCATCGTACAAAATTTCCTCCATAAAAAAGCTACTGTCTACAAACTGCACTTTATCCTGCACATGATTACGGTTTCTCTGCCCTGCCGCCGTCAAATAAAACTCCTCCACATACTCCTCACACTGTGGAATATAGGGAATCTTCTTCTGATCAATAACTGCCGTAAAATTCTCTTCTAACATCTCACATAGATGCACTAAAAAACCAAATCCTGTTACATCTGTACATCCATGTACTTTGTATTTCCTCACAATCTCAGAGGCATATTTATTAAGCGTCGTCATAGATTTTATCGCTAAATTCAAAGCCTCCTTGGATGCCGCTTTTAACCTCGCCGCTGTACATACAATTCCGACCCCGAGAGGCTTTGTCAAAATGAGTGCATCTCCCTCTTTACATCCATTATTCGCAAAAACCTTGTCTGGATGAATCGTTCCCGTCACGGACAAACCATATTTTACATCTGCATCTGCGATAGAGTGACCACCCGCCAAGACAGCGCCTGCCTCCATCACCTTTTCATTGCCTCCCAACAAAATTTGACCGAGTATATTTAGATCCATGCTCTCTGGAAAACAGACAATATTAAGTGCAGTTTTCACATCACCACCCATCGCATAAATATCACTGAGTGCATTTGTCGCCGCTATCTGTCCAAAAATATATGGATCATCCACCATCGGCGGAAAAAAATCTAAGGTCTGTACAATCGCGAGATCATCTCGAAGCTTGTATACCGCTGCATCGTCAGAACCCTCAAAACCAATCAATAAATTCTCATCCTTTTTCTTTGGCAGTTGGCTAAGTACTCTGGAAAGTACTGCTGGTCCTAACTTTGCAGTACACCCTCCACCTCTACAAAATACAATATTTTCCATTTTCTCTCTCAAAAATCCTTTCTGTTTTTTAAATCCTCCATCCATGTTTCTGAAAAATATTTCTCAAAAATTTTATCCATCTCCTCTCTTCCCTCCTCACAAAACTTTTCATAATTTTCCAAAAGTTTTTTAGCCTGAGGAGTTAATGTAGAGCCACCTCCATTTTTTCCTCCAGTTTCTCTATCTGTAAGCTTAAATCCCCACATATTCTCTATATTTTTAATAATTTTCCACGCCTTACTATACGCCATATTCATTTCTTTTGCAGCTCCCAAAAGAGAACCCGTCTTCTCTATATTTCGCAAAAGGGTGGCAATACCAGGACCAAATCCCTTATCCTCAAAATATAATTTTAAAGACATGCCATACTGTAATTTATCATTTTTCATTTCTGTCCTCCATCGACATTCTCTATGCCTAAAAGCAGTGAGAATAGTCACTTATCTGTCTAAATGTTTTGCGTTTCGATAGATAAAATCTGATAAAAAAAGCCAGACAATATAATCTACTATATTTTTCTGGCTTTTTCTCTATAATAATAATTCTATCTCTACTTTATTCTAAATACAGTATAACACTTTCCATCTATCTGGTCAATTGGCTAACAAGAAATTTTATTTCGCTGCTACAATCTACACTCTTCCTGTTACTATAGAAGTGCACTACAATTTATATTCCTGCGGGATAAAAAACAACTTCGCTGTTTCATAATATATACCACATAATTTACCATCTCTTTACTGTTCTCATTTTTCCATTCAATACAATATTCAACATAAAAATAATAAAAAACGCAAAAAACATAACGATCGCTACCCAGATTCCCGCCGTAGCGTAGTCACCATCTTGAATTACCATTGCAATCTTTTGAGATATTGTTCCTGTCTTTCCAGGAATATTTCCAGCAAGCATAGAAGTCGCACCGTACTCTCCCATCGCTCTAGCAAAAGTAAGAATTGTCCCTGATATAACACCAGGTCCTGCTGTTGGAAGTACAATCTCCCAAAAAATTCTAATTTCTGACATGCCAAGTGTTCGCGCCGCATAAATTAAATTTACATCTACCTGTTCAAATGCCGCTCTCGCATTGCGATACATAAGTGGAAACGCGATGACGGTGGCTGCGATGACACAACCCGCCCATGTCTGTACAATTTTTATATCAAACTGCTCAAATAAATAGGCTCCAAGAGGTCTTCTCTTGCTAAACAAAAGAAGTAAGAAAAAACCAGCTACTGTGGGAGGAAGTACCATAGGTAAAGTCAAAATCCCATCCATAATAGCCTTTACTTTTGGACCTGCCTTTAAAGATTTTCTCGCTGCATAGATTCCTGCAAAAAAAGAAATAATAGTAGCTGCAACTCCAGTTTTGATAGAAATAAAAAGAGGACTCCAGTCTAATTGACTTAGTCTTATCATAATATCGCTCATTTATATTCCTCCTAAAGTATAATTTCACTATATATAATACTAAAAAAACTCGAATTTTTCTATCAATATTAAGAAAAGAGCAGCTGCATACGAATCTTCATTCCCTACTCAGCTGCTCCAAACTTTTATTTTACTCTACATTTGTATCAAAATAATAGCTATCAAATACTTTCTTTGCATCATCAGAAGTTACAAAATTATAAAACTGCTCTGCTGCCTTTGTCTGCGCATCATCCGCCTCCGCATTTTGAATACGCGCAATTGGATAAATAACATTTCCAGTTAAATCATAGCTCACTGTCTCTAAAATATTTACCTGATCCTCATATCCGTATGTATCGGAATAATATGTTGTTCCGACTTCACAGGAACCTTCTGTCACAGCGATTAATACCTTGCTTACGTTATCCTGTTCACTGATCTCTACTCCGCCAAGAGCCTTCGAAACCTGCTCTGTTGTAATTGTGGAGACATCCTCCACCTTAGGAACAAGATTTAAATTTACGAGAGCTTGTCTTGTGTACTTACCAACTGGCACGCTGCCACCTGCCAATGCGATACTCTGTGCATCTTTTAATGTCTCAAGACCTTTCACCTTTGTACCGCTATCCTTGCGAGAAATTACAACCACCTGGTTGTTTACTACATTCTTTCTTGTACCATCTACTAAGATATCTCCCTCTGCCTCTAACTCATCCATCTGCTTTTGAGCTGCGGAAAAGAAAATATCACATTCATAGCCTTCTTTAATCTGAGTCATCAAAGTTCCTGAGCTATCCGCGTTAAATGTAATCTTCACATTTGGATTTGTCTCGTTAAATTTTTCTGCGAGTTCTGTCATAACTGTGTTTAAGCTAGCTGCGATAAACACCTGAATCTCTGTCTCACCATCTGTTGCCTCTGTCGCTTTTGCAGCATCATTCTGAGCTTCTGTTGTCTTTTCACTGCTCTGTGAGCCAGAATCTGAGGTACCGCCACATGCCATAAGACCTCCTGCCATACATCCTGCCATCAATAAAGCTAGTAGTTTCTTTTTCATCCTTTTTCCTCCTTAATTTTTTTCAGAATCGTTATATTTTTTTAAGGATAACGATTCTAAAAAGAAAAGTCGTTTTGCGATTTCTCACAAATCGACTGTCACTTTATTTATTTTATTATAACATATTTCCCCGTCTTTGCCAATCCCTTTTTTGAAGATTTATTAATTTTTTTTAGATTTTAATTAAAAATCTCATAAATTTTTTGAATTTCAATTTGCTCTTTTTGTATTAATTTTTCCAGCGTAGCTCTCTTATCAACTTCGGCACTCCACGCCATTCCACAACCCGCGCTGATTTCTCTCGGAATCGGAATTAACCTTCCTGGAGCTCCTTCTTTTTTCGCACAACTTTCCATTTTCATCGCCTGTGTCGTTGTGTGAAATGTAATAATCACTTTTTGACTTTTCTTCCTTAACATAAAATTTCTCCTATTATTCGTTTGCAAATTTTTCTTTTAATCGTATACTTTTTGAAATAGACAACGTAGAATGTTTTTTGGGAGGAGACGCCATATCACGAAGAAAGGAGTATCGCAACGCAATACCCCTCTCTTCGTTTGGTTTACTTTATATGACTTTTTCTTGTCTTCCTAAATATGCTACACTATCACATATTGTTTTATAATATATACTATTTTACTAAACGTACTGTCTCTCTACAGATAGCTAACTCCTCGTTTGTAGGAACGCAAAGTACAGCAACCTTAGAGTCAGGAGTGGAAACGATTTTTTCCTCACCGCGAACTTTATTAGCCTCAGCGTCAATCTCTACACCTAAGTATCCGAGATAAGCACAAACATCCGCACGCATTCCACCATCATTCTCTCCAATGCCGGCTGTAAAGGCAATGGCATCTACACCATTCATAGCTGCAACATATGCACCAACATATTTTGCCACACGATAAGCAAACGCCTCAAGAGCTACCTGAGCCCACTCATTTCCTGCCTCTGCTGCTGCTGAGAGATCTCTAAAATCACTGGAAACTCCAGACATACCTAATACACCAGATTTTTTATTGAGAATCTGAAGGACTTCTTTGATATCTAAGTTTTCTTTTTCTGCGATAAACTCCATTGCACCTGGGTCAATATCACCACTTCTTGTTCCCATGATAAGTCCCTCAAGAGGTGTAAGTCCCATACTTGTATCGATGGACTCACCGCCCTTCACTGCAGAAATACTTGCTCCATTTCCTAAGTGACAAACAATAATCTTCAAATCTTTAATATCTTTTCCTAAAATCTCAGCTGTCCTCTGAGATACGAACATATGGCTTGCTCCATGGAATCCGTAGCGACGAACACCATATTTCTCATAGTAGTCTTTGGAAATACCGTAAAGATATGCTTTCTTAGGCATTGTCTGATGAAAAGCTGTATCAAATACACCAGCCATAGGTGTGTTTGGCATAAGCTGTCTACAAACATTAACACCGATTAAGTTTGCAGGGTTATGAAGTGGTGCGAACGGATTACACTCTTCCATAGCCTCGATAACTTCATCTGTGATAATAGTAGAACAAGCAAATTTCTCTCCACCATGTACTAAACGATGTCCAACTGCTCCAATCTCATCAAGAGAAGAAATTACACCGTTATTCTCATCTGTTAGCTGCTCTAAAACAAGCTGAATTGCAACTGTATGGTCTGGCATCGGAGCATCCATTTTCACTTTGATCTTTCCTGCTGGCTGATGTGTCAAAACACCGTCAATACCAATTCTCTCACATAATCCTTTTGCCAATACTTCCTCTGTCACGGAATCAATTAACTGATACTTTAAGGAAGAACTTCCACAGTTTACTACTAAAACATTCATCTTTCTTTGTACTCCTTTTCTTATAAAAAACTATATTCCCATATAAAAAATACAAATTCCTACCTATTTGTATTTTTATTATATACTAAAAAATAAAATAGTGCAAGGGAAAATAAAATAGTGCAAGTTTGTGAATTTTTAGACATTTTTCTTGATTTTTTGTACTATAATGAATACATTTTTATGATTTCTCTTAAATTTTCTTGTGTGTTTTGTACAAAAAATAATACAATTTTTATGCATTATAAAGGAATAAAATTTCTTAAAATTGTAGTAAAAGAAATGTGGGATATTTTATGTATGGATTGAATAAATAGATAAAAAGTTTCTAGTTTGAACAAAAATATAATTTTGGATGAAAAGAAAACATAAATTAAAATGCCAAAAGCTTTTATCATTTTTATCCCTTGACAGCATATTTTTCTCATGTTAAACTAAACCCAATTTATTCCAAAATGGTAAAGCGGATTACAAATATCTGCTTGACTGAAACTTTTTCACGGAAATAGAAAGGAAATGGCAATTCTCTCACTCAAAAAACGAAGTGGGGAATTTATGTCTAGTAATGAGTTAGCTATGAAAACAGTTGGTATTATCGCAGAATATAATCCTTTTCACAATGGACATGCTTATCATATTAAAAAGTCAAAAGAAATAACAGGGGCGGATTGTGCGGTTGTGATTATGAGTGGAAATTTCGTACAAAGAGGGGCACCTTCTATCCTGGATAAGTATACTCGCACGAAAATGGCTCTGCTTGAAGGAGCTGACCTTGTTTTGGAGATTCCAACTTTGTATGCAACTTCCAGTGCGGAGTTATTTGCGCTTGGTTCTGTTCTTACTCTAGAGAAATTGCATCATATTGATTTTTTGTGTTTTGGAAGTGAGGAGGGGGAGATAGAGCCTTTTTTCACAGCTTCTTCCTTTTTGTTGAATGAGTCATCTTCTTTTAAAATGAATCTTTCCCGCTTTTTAAGACAGGGAGATTCTTTTCCAAAGGCTCGTGCCAAGGCATTGAATTTAGAACAATTGGAGGCTTCTTTTTGTCAAAACAATAACAATTTGGATAGTTTTCTCTCCCTGCCAAACAATATTTTAGGGATTGAATATGTGAAAATTTTAAAAAAATACCATTCTAGCATCTCTCCTGTCACCATCCAGCGCAAAAATGTGCACTATCACGACAAAGATTTGCATCAATTTTTCAGTTCCGCATCTGCCATTCGAGAGGCGATTGCTCAAAATCAGATAGAGGAGGCATTATCTTCTATTCCAAATTCATGTCATGATTTAATTATGAAGGAATATAAAAAGTCTTTTCCGATTTGTCTGGATGATTTCTCGTCCCATTTTTCTTTTTTGCTGCAAAGAGAGAATTCTATCATTCAAAATGGAAATTCTAATCTGGCTTCTTTTCTCGATGTGAAAGAGGAGCTCGCAAATCGAATTTTGAAATTGAAAAATCCTGCACTTTCTATTACGGAATTTATCTCTATTTTGAAAAATAAGGCTTTTACTTATACTACCATTCAGCGAGGGATTCTTCATTATCTTTTGAATATAAAAAAAAATTTATTGGATGAGGCGAAATCAGATGAACTTGTTTATTATGCGAGGGTACTTGGCATGAATAAAAAAGGAGCTACCTTTCTAAAAGAAGCAAAAAAGACGAGCGAAATTCCGTTTATTCAGCAACCTGCGAGGGCGTATAAGATACTCTCGGAAGTTGGAAAGAAGATGTTTGAGACTGACCTTCGGGCGTATGAGTTGTATCAGTTGATTCAGTATGAGAAGTTTCATTTACAGCCACAATCTGAATATTCGAGAGGAATTGTTCGAGTTGATTCTTCTTGCGAAATATAAAAAGATATTAGAGAAGATAAATAATTGATATAACAGACGCTGAGAAGTCCAGGTATCTCCTTTCAAAACACGTTACGTTCCCGCCATTTTTCGCTACTTCGCCTATTTATGAGGTTCATCGCAAACTCGCTTTGCTCAGACACGCTCAGAACCCCAGAGCATCCGTAGCGAAAAACAGCTCCACTTCTCTATCGTTTTGAAAGGAGATACCTGAACTTCTCAGCTGTGCTACTGTATTAATCTAATTTGTCTTGTACCCATTCGGTCAAGCCCTGAATAAATTTTAAAGAAGTCTTGAACAGTTTTCGTATTCGAGAAAATTTTGAGTCTATTTCCTCCTCCTGTAGGTCTGGTGCTGCCACTTCACTTTTTGTTCCATCCGAACATATTGTACCAGCATAACTATAAAGGTCAGTGTCAGAAAGATTTAATTTCAAAACTGGACGTACACCGACTACATAATTATCAATATTGCTTCCTTGTAAATACATATATCCATTTGTCAAAACGTACGACACTCTAGCCTCACCGGCAGCAGCTATTGCATAGATAGAGCGCAGCCACCAGGCACAGTTATCTTTATACTCTGCACTCGTTTCACTGATTAAACCCATCGCCTTTGCGTATGTACTGCTCTTACTTTTTCTTCCTTCATCAAATGCATAATCATCTTTTGCAAAGCCATAAGATTTTGCCTTATCCGTATTATATACATCGGATGTAGAGAGAAGAAAAATTTTATCTTGCAAATTTTTAATGCCATCATCATCTATATTTGTTTCATTAATCGCCTCTTGTTCCGTGTCAGAAAATGCAAAATCAATAAAATTTTTGTCTGTATAATCTTGATTTGGTTCATTAAATGATGATGCATATCCATTCAACCAACTTCTTATACTACTATTTTCCCATGATGACTCTGTATAATTTAGATTATATCTCTGATTATCCAGCGCCACATCTGCCAATAAAAGAGCTTGCCCATCTGACATATTCAAAACACGCCATTTAATTGGTTCATATTTAAAATAATGATACGTTGCGGAATCTGACCATTCATAACAGCCATCTTCTCCGCTCGCCGCATAAGTTGCATCGCCCTGTTTTATTCTGCGATAACGATTTCCATCTATTGTAATGTCGTTATTCGCATCCCATCCTGCCTCATTTTGCAATTCACTATATACCGTATCGGAACTTGTAATCTCACTTTGTGGATAATTCCCAAACCAAACACAGTCCCATGTAACCTTTTGTCCAGCTTCCATAGAGAAATCTTCCTCAATACGAGGATTTTCAATGTTAGCCACTATGCTATCATTTGTATCCACTTCAGTAAATTCTGCTGCCATCAGATTTGCTGGCAGCACAGCAAATATTAGTGACAAGCAAAGTACACCAGAAATCAATTTGGACAAAATTTTTTGTTTTTTTCTTCTTTTTTTCATTTTTTCCTTCCTTTCCTTATCATCTTACAAAAAGCTGACTTTTTTATAAGATAACCCGTAGATATATGTTATTACAAATATATACTAGAATTATTATGTTTTCAATATTTCACTTTCTTCATAATTACCCCAATTTCATCAATATCAATCAATAGACAGAATATATCCTATCCTCCTCAAAAATGAATTTCATTCTTCAAAGTAGCGTTTAGCCAATACACAGCCGAGAGTCAGGGGAATTCCTTTTCCTTTCCAAACGATAGTGAAATGGAGTGATTTTCGCTACGGATGCTTTGAGGTTCTGAGCGTGTCTGAGCGGTTTATCCGCGAGTTTGCGATGAACCTCATAAATAGGCGGAGTGGCGAAAATCACGGGAATGAAGCGTGTTTGGAAAGGAAAAGACATTCCCCTGACTCTCGGCGTCTATTTCCACGACTTAAAAACATCTACTTCCACATTTTTAAAATTCCCCGTAATAAACCTCTCCCCATCCTCATACACTATACCAACATCCCCAATCAAAAGGAGAGTCTCCCTTGAAACAGCATTTCCTACAAATTTCCATCCTTCTCATCTTTTTCACTCTCCTTTTCTTTCCACAAATCTCCATCCTTGGAGCAAAAGATGGATTACTCCTTTGGTATAATTCCGTCGTTCCCACCCTCTTCCCATTCATGATTTTATCCAATATCATGCTAAAGACAAACTCCATCGAATGCTTTCACCTTCTCTTCACCCCACTGTACCGTCTTTTCCCCAAATTTAACAAAAATCTCCCCTATCTATTTTTACTTGGCTTTTTCTGCGGTTATCCGATGGGCGCTAAAACAATGGACGATTTCTTATCCCAAAATCTCATCGACAAAACCTTCGCAAAATACAGTCTTATCCTCTTTAACCACGCAAGTCCCATGTTTTTAATCGGCTATATCTTAACCGCCACCCTAAAAAACAAACTGTCCATTCCCCTCTTCTTTTTTATTTTATACATACCCTACTTAATCTACGGCATCTTGCTTGCTCTTTTTTGGCGTAAAAAAAAGACTCCTCTTTGTGCTTGCGAGCAGTCTTCTGTCTGTGACCCAACCGAGATGAATGTCTTTTTAGACTCCTTTTTCATCCTCGTCAAAGTCGGCTGTTATATGATGCTCTTTTCCATCCTATGCCGTTTTCTCATCTTTTTTCTCCCCGAAAATCATTTCCTCGTCATTCTCCTTATCGGAATGACAGAAGTGACGACAGGAGTACATTTTGTGGCAAACTCCGCCCTTCCTCTTTGCGAAAAAATAGCCCTAATCTGTGGGCTCACCTCCTTTGGCGGTCTATGCAGTCTCGCACAGACGAAAGGTGTCCTCACAAAATCAGGGCTATCTGTTTCTTTTTATTTTATATTGAAACTTATTTTGGGCAGTACTAGCTATTTTTTAGCTAAACTGTTTTTCATCTAAGCTTTTTTAATATTTGCATATAGTTTAATTTTTATTTACTATGAAAGTCCCTGTCAAGCGGGCGGACAAAGACAAATTTATTTGGATTTGTCTGCACATTTGACAGACTAAGCTGTATGAGCACGTAGGGCGATAGCCTGGAGTACGAATACAGGCGCGATTGCGGGAGTGCAAAGCACGGAGCAATCGGGACTTTCCTGTCTGGTGGTGCCTTCAATAGCAGGCATGTCAGTTTGCTATGTCATCGCCAATTATCATAATTAGCAATGCGACTCATTTTTCGCTTTACAAGCTAGAATTTATTTTACACAATAAATCTAATTATAAAACGCATAAAACAAATAATTGCCTAGAAATCTTCTTTTGTTCTAGTCAGAGGCTGTCCAGACGCAATCTTTTTCATACGATTTAACTGGTCTTCAATCTCTTTTCTATTGCGCTCTACAGTCTCCTCGTTTTGCTTAAAATTAGACAAAACAGACTCAAAAAGCTGCTTCTCATTATCATGAATATTGGCAAACATACCACTAAGACCTGCCATCATATCATTTGTATACTCCATAGCATGAATCTGAATATTGGATGCCTCCGCCTTTGCCGCCTTAATATGCTTATCAGAAATCGCTCTCGTCTCCTCCATAATCTCCTCAGCACGGTATTTTGCCATCTCTACAACTTCGCTCTCCTCAATCATCTTAGCCGCCTCATCAGCCGCATTTTTGATAATCTGGTCTGCTCTTTCTTGCGCCTCAGCAACAATATCTTTTTCTCTGTCTAATACATCCTGTGCCTCAGCAATCTCTCCTGGTACTTCCATTCTTAAATCTTGTAATTTTTGTAATAATGTCTCTTTTGGAACACTAACTTTACCTGTGGATAGTGGAACGCTCTTGCACTCCTCTATTAACTCAATAATCTCATCGATCATCTCTTCTATGTTTGATCTTTCCATGATACTCCCTCCATCTCTTATGATATGTGATACTTTTCTTTTACTCTTTCTTTTACATAATCTGGTACAAAACCTTCTACGTCTCCTCCAAAATGTGCAATCTCCTTCACCATGCTAGAGCTGATATAAGAATACTTTGCACTCGTTGCAAGAAACATTGTCTCTACTTCTTTGTAAAACTGCTGATTGCCCTGTGCCATCTGTAATTCATATTCAAAATCTGTCACACCTCGAAGTCCCCTGACAATAACACTCGCCTTTTGTTGTTTGGCAAATTCTATCAAGAGCCCCTCAAAGGCCATAATTTCTATATTAGGTAAATGTTTTGTCACCTCTTTTAACATATCCATCTTTTCTTCGACAGAAAAAAGAGGGGTTTTATTTTTATTAATCAAAATGCCAATAATAACTTTATCAAAAACTTTTGCTATTCTCTCTATAATATCTAAGTGACCAAGTGTCACTGGGTCAAAGCTTCCTGGATAAATCGCTATCTTCATTTTCCTATTCCCCCAGCTTCATAATAAATGTATGCTTATTCGTCTTATAAATCTTTTCCTTCACCATATAAAATCCAAAGTCTTTTAAATAAGAAAACTCTGTCTCCAAATCTGATTCCACAATAATTAATGTGTCATCCGTACATAAATCTAGGGAAGATAATTGATATAAGACATCCTTTTCTAGTTCCTTACCATAAGGAGGATCCATGAAAATATAGTCAAACTCGTATCCTTGTTCTTCTAGAGCGTACAAAGCTGTAGATACCTCTCTTTGAATCAACTTCGCCTGTGCATCTAACTTTGTATGCCGCAAGTTCTCCCTGATACAATCACAGGCCTTTTTATTATGTTCTATAAAAACTGCTCTGCTCGCTCCTCGACTTAGAGCCTCAATTCCAATTCCGCCACTTCCCGCAAATAAATCTAGAAACCGCGCATCATAAAGCTCATGCTGAATCATATTAAACAACGTCTCTTTAATTCGGTCTTGTGTCGGTCTTGTCTCCATGCCTGGCACTGTTTTTAATTGGAGTCTTCTGGCCTTTCCTGCTATTACTCTCATATAAAGCCTTTCCTCTCTGTCTTTGTTAGTCATTACTTTGTCGTTAGTATACCATTTTTATCACCATTAGAAAAGTATTTTTAAAAATTTTTTTACAGCTATTTAAAACAATTGTAAAATTTCTTATATTTCTCTATACAAGTATCATTTTGATAATATTTAGCTAATACATAGCCAACAGTCCAGGAAAAACATTTTGTTTTTCAAACCC
>Ga0129308_1002961_pt1 | contig 13207 bp, 11 predicted proteins | sample L827metagenome_FD_94440 | JGI IMG/M metagenome (GOLD analysis project Ga0129308, IMG submission 94440) | Ring-tailed lemur group fecal microbial communities from Wisconsin, USA - L827 metagenome | ecosystem: Host-associated > Mammals > Digestive system > Large intestine > Fecal | place: USA...
CGAAAGCGTCGAGAAGCTGTTTTTGGTCAACGGAGCAGGCGGCGGCCTGACCCCCGTGGACGAGGCGGGCAACATGGTCATCCCCGAAGGCGCGCTTCTGGGCGAGGCGCTCTCCGGCGAACAGGGTATCTGCGCGGCACCGATCGAGCGCGAGGGCTGGCTGGACTTCAACACCGGCGTGCTCAACGCATCGGCCGACTTCACCCGCTGCGACACCCTGGCGGCAGATCCCATGCTCATGTACTTCAGCTCCGGTACTTCCGGCAATCCCAAGATGGTCCTGCATAACTCCGGTTATGCGATCGCCCATCTCATGACCGCTAAGCATTGGCACAATGTGCGCCCCGACGGCGTCCACTTCACCATCGCCGACACCGGCTGGGGCAAGGCGGTTTGGGGCAAGTACTACGGCCAGTGGCTCATGGAAGCCTGCGTGCTCACCTATGACTTCGACCGCTTCCACCCCGAAGAGATCCTGTCCCTGATTTCCAAGTACCAGGTCACCACCTTGTGCTGCCCGCCCACCATGTACAGGCTCATGATGCAGACCGACTTCGACAACTTCGACCTGTCTTCCCTGGAGTACTCCACCACCGCGGGCGAAGCCCTGAACCCCGACCTGTTCGACTTCTGGAAAGAGCATACCGGCCTGACCATCTTCGAGGGCTTCGGCCAGACCGAAACCCCCATCACCGTGGGCAACCTGACCGGTTCCACCCCGCAGGCGGGATCCATGGGCAAGCCCGTTCCCATGTACTACACCCGTATCCTGCGCGAAGACGGCTCCCTGTGCGCTCCCGGCGAAACCGGCGAGATTTGCATCAGCATGGAGCACAACCACGCCGGCATCATGATGGAGTATTACCGCAACCCCGAAAAGACCGCAGAGGCCATCTACGACGGCTGGTACCACACCGGCGACACCGCCTGGTTCGACGAGAACGGCAACTACTGGTACGTCGGCCGCAACGACGACGTCATCAAGTCGAGCGGCTACCGCATCGGACCCTTCGAAATCGAATCCGTCCTGCTCGAGCATGACGCCGTGCGCGAATGCGCCGTCACCGGCGTGCCCGACCCCGTCCGCGGCAAGGCCGTGAAGGCAACCATCGTGCTCGCAGATGGCTACAAGCCCAGCGATGCCCTTACCAAGGAACTGCAGAAATGGGTCAAGAAGCAGACGGCGCCCTACAAGTACCCCCGCGTCGTCGATTACGTTGACACCCTGCCCCGCACCGTGAACGGCAAGATCCGCCGCGCAGTCATCGCGAAAGCCGACGCCGAAGCGGCAAGCGTGCAGGAAACCGCAAAGAAAAACCTCAAGGAAGGTCTGATCTAATGGCGGGCAGCTTCGCGCTGCAGCACCTCTTCGAAGAGGCTCCCGTTTGCGTGATTGCGGGCCATTACGGCGTTGGCAAGACCAACGCCGCCTTGAACCTGGCAGCCGATGCCGCGGATGCAGGGTATCAGGTCACGTTGGTGGACCTCGATGTGGTCAACCCCTACTTCCGCAGCAGCGAATACGCCGAGGAAATGGAAGCACGGGGCATACGCGTCGTATGCCCCGTTTTCGCACGATCCGGATCGAACCTGGACGTCCCCAGCCTTTCGCCCCTGGTGGGTCCTGCCATCCTTGCAGCGCAGGCGGATTTCTCCAAAGGCGGGAAACAGCGCGTGATCATCGACGCAGGCGGGGACGATGCCGGAGCCACCGCCGTAGGCCGCTATTCCGGCGACATCGCAAACGCGCCCTACCGCATGCTCTATGTGGTCAACCGCTACCGCAACCTCACCCAAGACCCGCAGGAGGCCTTGCAGGTGCTTGCCGAAATCGAACAGGCATCCCACTTGAAAGCGGGCGCGGTGCTGGGCAATTCCCACATGCAGGCGCAAACCACGCTCGAAACCGTGGAAAACGCCCTGGGCTTCGCCCGCAACCTCGCTGAAGCCGCGGGATTGCCGATCGAAGCGGTCACCCTACCGCGCGAATACCATACCCCGACGCTCACCGCAGAGCACCCCGCCTTCGAAGGGCTGAGGCTGTATCCTGTACGAATGATCGTGAAAACCCCCTGGGAGCGCTGCTCCCTCTAGGGTTCCGATAAGTAAGGAGAGAAGATCCCATGGCAAGAATCGAAGTGGATCAGGGCTTCTGCAAGGGCTGCGGCCTTTGCACCGACGTATGCCCCAAGAACATCCTCGAGCTAGATGCCGCCACGCTGAATGCAAAGGGCTATCACCCCGCGCACTGCATCGACCAGTCCCAGTGCATCGGCTGCGCCAACTGCGCACTGATGTGCCCCGACGTGGCGATTAAGGTTTGGAGGTAATCATGGCTGAGAAAGTACTCATGAAGGGCAACGAAGCCCTGGCGGAAAGCGCCGTACGCGCCGGATGCCGTTACTTCTTCGGATATCCCATCACCCCGCAGACCGAGCTGGCTGCATACATGTCCAAGGTCATGCCGAAAATCGGCGGCACCTATCTGCAGGCCGAAAGCGAAGTCGCTGCCATCAACATGGTCTATGGTGCTTCCGCCGCGGGCGCCCGCGTCATGACCTCGAGCTCTTCCCCCGGCATCTCGCTGAAGTCCGAGGGGATCTCCTACATGGCCGGCGCCGATCTGCCGGGCGTCATCATCAACGTCCAGCGTGGCGGTCCGGGTCTGGGCGGCATCCAGCCCAGCCAGTCCGACTATTGGCAGGCGACCCGCGCAACCGGCCACGGCGACTTCCAGATCATCGTCTACGCACCCAGCACCGTGCAGGAGATGGCCGACCTTGCATACCAGGCCTTCGATGTCGCCGACAAGTACCGCGTCCCCGTCATGATCCTGGCAGACGGCATGCTCGGCCAGATGATGGAACCCGTCGAGCTTCCCGAGGCGCGCGATTTGGCAAGCCTGCCCGAAAAGCCCTGGGCTACCTGCGGGCACGGCCATAGGCGCCCCCACAACATCGCCAACTCCCTGTATCTGACGGCAGACAAGCTGGAAGAGCTGAACATCGAACGCTACAAGCGCTACGACGTCATCAAGGAGCAGGAACAGAAGGCGGAAGCCTTCATGACCGAAGACGCCGAATACGTGGTCGTGGCCTTCGGCGCATCCGCCCGTGTGGCCCATAGCGCCGTCGTCGCGGCACGCGAGGAGGGCATCAAGGCCGGCCTGCTGCGCCCTGTGACCCTTTGGCCCTTCCCCACCAAGGCGATCGAGGAAACCATCCCCACGGCAAAGGCCTACCTCACCGTGGAAATGAACATGGGCCAGATGGTGGACGACGTGCGCCTGGTTGTGAACGGCCGTCGCCCGGTGAGCTTCTTCGGACGCACCGGCGGCGTCATCCCCACCCCCGCCGAAGTACTGGACCAGCTGCGCCAGCTGAGTGGAAAGGCAGGTGAATAGTATGGAAAAGGAAGAGAAGGTCGTATACGAGCGTCCTCACGCACTCCTCCCCGTCGTCACCAATTACTGCCCGGGCTGCCCTCACGGCATCGTGAACCGCCTGGTTGCCGAAGTCATGGACGAGCTTGACATCGAAGGCAAGACCGTGGGCGTCGCACCCGTCGGCTGCTCCGTCATGGCCTACGACTTCTTCGGATGCGACATGATCGAAGCTGCCCACGGCCGTGCTCCCGCAGTCGCCACCGCAGTGAAGCGCGTCCATCCCGACAACGTGGTCTTCTCCTATCAGGGCGATGGCGACCTCGCCAGCATCGGCATGGCGGAAACCGTGCATGCTGCTACCCGCGGCGAAAAGATCACCGTCATCTTCATCAACAACGCCATCTACGGCATGACCGGCGGTCAGATGGCGCCCACCTCGCTGCCCAACATGGTCACCCAGACCTCCCCGTACGGCCGTGATGTGGAAAGCGCCGGCTTCCCTGTGCGCGTGTGCGAGCTGCTCAGCACCTTGGACGGCGTCGCATATCTGGAACGCGTCACCGTCGACACCCCCAAGAACGTCCGTGCCGCGAAGAAGGCCATCAAGAAGGCCTTCCAGACCCAGATCGACGGCGTGGGCTATTCCATGGTCGAGGTAGTATCCACGTGCCCCACCAACTGGGGCCTGACTCCGCAGAAGTCCTTCGAGTGGATGCGCGAGAACATGCTGCCCTACTATCCGCTCGGTGTGTACAAGGACGTTGTGGCAGACGGCTTCGCAACCGCGGCAGAGGCCGCTGCAGCACGTGCGGCAGACTGCCCCATCGCACAGCAGAAGAAGGAGGCTTAAACCCATGGGCAAGACGATGAACACCGTACTCGCCGGCTTCGGCGGCCAGGGCGTCCTGTTCGCGGGCAAGGTCATGGCCTACGCCGGCTTGATCGAGGAGCGCGAGGTTTCCTGGCTCCCCTCCTACGGCCCCGAGATGCGCGGCGGCACTGCAAACTGCAGCGTCTGCCTTTCCGATGACCCCATCGGATCGCCCCTGGTTGTCACCCCCGACGCGCTGGTGGCCATGAACCAGCCTTCCCTGGACAAGTTCGTGGACAAGGTGCGCGAAGGCGGCATCATCGTTGCGGACTCCACCCTGGTTCCCAACATCCCCGATGTTCCCGGCGTGAAGATCGTGGCAATCCCCGCAACCGAGATCGCCGAGCAGAACGGGCTCAAGGGCCTGGGAAACATCGTGCTTATCGGCAAGCTGTTCGAGGAAACCGGCTTCTGCAGGGAAGAAACCCTAGAAGCCGCAATCACCAAGTGCGTACCCGCCCGCCACATCAAAAAGCTGCCGTTGAATATGCAGGCAGTGGAGCTTGGCCGCAAGGCGTAAAGCGTCTTGGCATCTAATCTTTGGCAACGCGAGGCGCCGGCAATGAAGCCGGCGCCTCTCATGTTTCTACATACTAATTCTCCAGGGCCATCGCAACACGTTTCTGCGCTACTGGCCCGCTATCTCGGAATAGGTGGCGTTTGCAATCTGCTCCATACTGAACAGCGCGCCTTCCTCATTGAATCCCGAACCAGAACAAAGCACCACTAAAACGTAAGGATGATCGCATTCCACAATGCCCCCATCATGGCGAACATTGGAAAGCGTGCCCGTCTTGTGCGCGAAAACGATATCGGCAGGCAATCCTTGGGGGATTCCCGCGTTATCGGTTTGCTGTTCAAGCGCTTGGAGCACCAACTCGCTCGATTTGCTATCGACAAATGTGCCGTTGTACACCATCCGGAACAGCACCGCCAAGTCATCGGCGGATACGTAATTCTCGATACCCTGCGCCATCGCATCCGAATCCATCATCATGCGGTTGAGCCGGGTTGCGGCCAAGCCCAATTCCTTCGCCTTGGCGTTCACCGCATCCATCCCCCCGCACGCATCGATCAGCACATTGGTTGCCGTGTTGTCGCTTTCGCTGATCATCTTCATGACCAATTCCCGATAGCTTACGGACGCTCCGGCTCCTAAGCCTTGCAAGGAACCGGTTCCCCCCACGATATCGGATTCCTGAAGCGTATAGGATTCATCGAGGGAATAATCCCCATCGGCTGCCTTATCCAAGAAAGCGGCTGCAACGACCATCTTGATCATGCTCGCAGAGACAACGGATTCATTCCCGCCAACGCCGCCGTATTCGCCGGTTTCCAAATCAATCGCAACAGCATTCACATCCATACCCGATGCGGCAGAGATCTCTTCCATCTTCTCCGTTGCGATCTCCATATGACTGGGATCGGAGGAATCGGCGGTGCCATCCGCATCAGGAGCGCTTTCCGGAGCATCCCTGTCTTCCACCTCGATTCCGGCAGATTCATCGGTATTCGCGCCTTCCGACGTAGAATCCGTTTCCGAGCCGAAAGCTCCGCAGCCATAAAGCGAAAACGCGATCGCAAGGACAAGCGCCCCTAAAGCAAACCGCTTCATCTGTCTCCTCCCTTTCTCGAGCGAGTTCCAATTGTACTCGAGGCAAAGCGCTAGCACCTATACGGACCGGGCAGATGTCCGGAACCCCAGCCAATGCGCAAAAGGACCCTCTGACCGCCCTCTATCAATCGGTTGAGCTCTTTTCCCAGGTCAACTTGAGCATTCTAAGCCGCATGGCGCGATTTGCCCATCCTTGGCACATACGCGGGGCTATACTGGTCGGGTCAGGATCCATACCAGGAGGAGACAAGATGATCTTCTGTCCGAAATGCGGCACCGTACTCGACGAAGACGACCGCTTCTGCACCGAATGCGGCACGGATATCAGCATTCGACCAAGAGAAGGCAAAAGCGATAACGATATCGATGAAACGCGCTTCGTGCCAAGCGAAACGAGCTTGAACTTCGGGCACGGCACGATATCGGGCAAGAATTCCTGGGATAGCTACCCTGGCATGCGCGAAGGCACCGACCCGTTTGCGAACAACGGCCATGCAGGGTTCCAACCGATGCAGGACAACGGTTCCGGACAAGCACCGAGAACAGGCACCGTCTATGCCCCATTCGGCTACCCGAACGGGAATACGGGCCAATTCGACAACCTCGAACAAGCCCCGCAGAAGGAAAGCAAGAACACAACCATCATAATCGTCGCCGCAATTGCGGCGATCATCCTGGTTGCAGGACTGGCCGCCTTTTTCCTCCTGGGAAAAGACAACAACACGAGCCGATCCGAAGAAGCCACCCCCGTCCCCGACAACGAAACGACGCAACCTGAAAAGGAAGCCGAGCCAGACCCCGAACCCGAACCTGTTGCGGAAGAAGGCGTGAAGCACCTCACCGTCGTCGGCGCGGACGGCACCACCCGTTCGGCAGAAATCCACTGCCAAGGGAATACCGACCGCGTGCTCCCCGAAGGCAACACGGCATACTACTCGGCAAACGACCTGGCATCGTTGAGCGATGCGGAACGCTGCATAGCCTGGAACGAGATCATCGCATCCTCGAACGGATACTGCTTCAAGAACAGCGGTCTTCGTGAGTACTTCGATGATTGCAACTGGTACTACCCTGTTTCCGGGGCAAGCCCGGCAGGCAACCTGACGGATGCGGGAAAGCATAACGTCGAATTGCTGAAGAGCATGACCGATAGCTGGTGGCTTGACCTGGCAACCTATTGATGCAGGAAAAGCATCGGACTGCAATCTGGGAAACCGCCCCGAAAATGGGCGGTTTTCTTCCTCGGTTCATCAAGTTGCCGCATTGCGTTTCCCACGACCCAAGGCTCCAGGGCCCCGTGAACCATCATCTCCGTACGAAAGCATAGTCGATTAAGGAAAACCGAATGGAAACCCGCTACGCACAGCCCTCGCCCTCCGCGAATGCTCCGGCGCAGAACCCCGATACCTTCCTGGTACTCACCGTCTTCGACGGAAACAAACGTACCGCGGAAATCAATATCTGCGCCCTTGGGAAAACACATCTCACCTTCGGACGCAGTCCTGAAAACGATATCGTTCTCCCCTCGGAAAACCGAGTCGTCTCCCGTTCCCACGGAACCTTGGAATACACACCCCAAACCGGCTGGATTATCCGGGACAATGGCTCCAAGAACGGCCTGAAGAAAAACGGAGCACGCGTGGAAGCCGCCCAGCTCTCCGTAGGAGACATCGTTTCCATCGGCCGCCTGAACAGCCCCGACGACTGCGTTATCCTGGCATTCGGTTGCGAAGGCATGCGTTGGAACAACGTCCCACTCGAAGGAAAGGGCACGTTCACCATCGGACGCGCTCCTGAAAACGACTTGGTGCTTTCCTCGTCTATCGTTTCCAGCAAGCACGCCGTCATCCATAAATCACCCTCAGATGGCAGTTACGCCATCCAGGATATGAACAGCTATAACGGAACCTTCGTCATGGGCCGTCGCGTCGAGGGAACCCAGGCGATCAGACCCGCCGACTTCATTTCCATCGCGCTCACCACCCTGGTGTTCACCGGCGCCTCGCTACTCTACACCACCGAATCGCGCGGCGTCGACGTTCTTGCGCGGGACCTGGTCCAAATCAGGAACAACCACGGGAAGAAGCGCGTAACCACCGACCATGTCTCCCTTCATATCGGACGAGGGCAATTCGTTGCAATCGTAGGCGGATCGGGATCGGGCAAATCCACCCTGCTCAACGAACTGAACGGCAGCGACAAGGCAGTCGAGGGCTCGGTATTCCTCGACGGGATCGATTTATACGCGAATTACGAATCGCTGAAGAACGCCATCGGCTACGTTCCGCAGCAAGACATCGTCTATGACAATCTGACGCTCCACGATATGCTCAGCTATGCCGCCGAGCTGCGAATGCCGCCTGACACCACCAAACCCGAACGCGAGAAGCGCGTCGACGAGGTAATCGACCTGCTGGAGCTTTCCGGAGAAAAAAGCAACTACATCGGCAGGCTTTCCGGCGGACAGAAAAAGCGCGCCTCCATCGCCGTCGAGCTGCTCGCAGACCCCAGGTTGCTATTCCTGGACGAACCCACTTCGGGCCTGGATCCCGGAATCGAAAGGGATCTGATGCACAAGCTCGCGGCAATGGCAAAAGACGGCCGCACCATCATCCTCGTCACGCATACCACCCTGAATCTGCACCTGTGCGACCAGGTGGTTTTCCTCGGTGCAGGAGGCAAGCTCTGCTATGCCGGCTCGCCCGCAGACACCCTGTCATTCTTCGGCGTCGACGACTTCGTTTCCATCTACAACGAAGTAACCCGAAACCCTGCTTCCTGGGCGCAAGGGTTCGCCCAAGTCCGCCCGAGGGAAACACCGGCACTCAACTCCCCCGAAGACCGCATCTCGCCTCGGAGGAACATCTCATTCGGACGCCAGCTTTCCACGCTTTCGCGACGCTATGCCAAGCTCGTAATAAACGACAGGCAGCGCCTGTTGCTCCTGGTTCTGCAGGCGCCGGTCCTTGCCGCCCTCATCTGCCTCGTTGCGGGCAATGACTGCTTCATCGTCTGCGAGAAAACGAAATCCTGCCTATTCGCACTCTCCTGCGCGGCTTTCTGGGTTGGCATCCTCGACTCCATCCAGGAAATCTGCAAAGAGCGCGACATCCTCACACGCGAGTATGCGGGCGGCCTGAAGATATCCGCCTACATCGCATCGAAGGTGCTTGTGCTCGGCGTGCTCTGCGTTGTGCAGGCAGCCCTGCTCACAGGCGTGTTCTGCGCCATGAAGGGCCTGCCGCCCGCGGATGCGCTGTTCATCAACACCGGCCTCGAACTGTTCATCACCATGGTGCTCCTCACCCTTTCCGCCATGTGCCTGGGGCTTTGGATATCGGCACTCTTCAAGAACCCCGACCGCGCAATCGCCATGGCCCCCATCCTGATCATGCCGCAGGTTCTTTTCTCGGGCCTCATCTTCGAACTGAAGGGCGCCGCGCATACCATCTCCACCTTCGTGAACTGCCGATGGGGCATGGAAGCCTTCGGGGCAACCGCAGACCTGAACTCGCTCGACCTGAAGATATACGGCGAGGAAGTCACCATCCCTGCGAGCACGCAGGACGTGAACGGCATGGAGGTCGAAATAGAGGAGCAGGTTCGCGAAATCGACGCCGAAATGTTCGAGCACGAAGCGGACGGCGCCTATCAGCACGTACTCTCGCACCTGCTGGTCGACTGGTCCGTCTTGATTGCATTCTGCGTGGTATGCGTTGCGCTCAGCGGCTTCACGCTGAAGAACACCTTGCGGAAATAAAACCGGATTCCGCCCGATGCCGCTTTCTCCAATCCAGTCGGGAGGTATCGGGGCTCTTGCTAAAAGGCCTGGGGACCGAAACGATCCCCAGGCCTTTCCCGTTTCTTGCAGAGAGCACCGCCCGTCAGCGACAACTCTGCGATCTATTCCATGCAACCGACCATCAGGCTCACCTCGCCGAAAGAAACCGTATCTCCCGGCATGCAGAAAGCCCTGCTGATCGGGATACCGTTCACGCGGGTGCGATTCGAGGAACCCAGATCCTCAAGATAAAGAAAACAGCCTTTAGGCTCGAGCTTCGCGTGAATCTGCGAAATCGATGGTGAGGGCAGGCAGATATCGGCACGGGCGGTTCGACCCAAGGTAACCGCGCCATCGATTCGGATGAAGTTCTTGCTCGAGCCGCCGAAGGCAAGCGCCCAGTACTTCGGAGCCTTTGCCCCGAAGGTCTCGAAATCGAGCGCGCCCCGAGAACGGCCGAAATCCATCAGATATCCGGCAAGGGCATAGTCGAGCTCGCGAACCGTCTGATAGCGCATCCGGCGGTCGGGATGGGTGCACTTCGAGATGATTGCATCCAGATCCGAATCGGAGCCCGTTCCCACAGCCGCGAGGCTCTGGGGAACCCACCCCTCCATCTCCCGCTGCGCCGGAACCCTTCCTCCGCACATCTCGTACAAGGTCAGACCCAAAGAATAGATATCGCTTCTTCTGTCGACGGACCCTCCCGACGCCTGCTCGGGACTCATGTAGCGCTTGGTGCCGGCAATCGCGCAGGGTTGCTCCCCGCCACGCTGAACACGGGCAATGCCGAAGTCCGCCATCTTCACGATCCCGCTTCGCGTGATCATGATATTCGACGGCTTGATATCGCGATGGACGATGCCATGCCCATGGGCCACATCGAGCGCCTGGCATACCTGACGGGCGATAGAGGCGGCCACATGCGGAAACAGCGTCCCTTGATGCTTGCGGAGCTCGCGAAGGTTCAGGCCGTCAACGTATTCCATCACGATGTAGCAGCCATACACGCTCCAGTTCCAATCGTGGATGGAAACGATATGGGCATCACCCAAACGAGCAGCCGCCCTCGCTTCGCTCTCGAAGAGCTTGACGAACATCTGATTGCTCGCAAGCTCGGGATGCATCACCTTCACGGCAACGGTGCGCATCAGGTTCATATCGAATGCACGGTATACCTGCGCCATGCCGCCTTCGCCGATCAGACCTTCGATCCTATATCTATTTCCCAAAATGAATCCGGGCATTTGCAAATCGCTTTCGACCAAAACCAAACCTAGCAATTTGCAATTGTAGCCATAATGATTCGTCCGAATGCACTTTTGCCGCAGTTGCACCCTGCCATCGAAAGAAGGAGCCCTCCGAACAGCACCCGATTGTTGCTTCGGCAAATGGCTGAGTCCTACAATACGGAAGACCAATCGAAAGGCGATGCAAGCTTATGATCTACTGCCCCAACTGCCTCACGGCACTGAACGACTCCGACACCATCTGCCCTGTATGCAAGACGAAGGTGGGAGACGGAAACGTTCCCGACGCACTTGCCGACACCCTCGAAAAGAATGCTGCCGAGCGTCTTGACGAGACGCGCCTGGTCGATGACTATCCCCTTGTCGACTTTCCCGGAAGCCAGGGGCGCGCGGAAGATCATCCGATACCAGACAACGGACAGATTCCTTGGAGCATCGCGCCAAACCCCACCACCGATGACACGATTCCCCCAAGGTTCCCCGGGCAGCGGGGCGGAATCCAAGTAGTGCAAGACAAACAGGCGGCAAGTTGGCAATCCGGCAACCGGCAGCAGGAAACGAAGGAGCCGGCTCGCGGTTCGCTGAAAGATGATGCCCCCATCATCATCGCAATCGTCGTTGCGCTTATTATCATCGCGATTGCAGGATTCGTCTTCTTCACCCAAGAGGACGAGCCCGATCAAGCAGGAGAAAACACCACGGCATTGGAAACGAACGAGCAGGCTGGCGACAGGAAAAACTCCAGCACAAGCCGCTCGAACGACTCCGACGACGAAGGCATGAGCACCACTACCACCGGATAGTGCCAAAGCGGGGACAAACCGCAATCGAACTTCCGAAAAACGGCTATCTCGCCAGCTGAATGCCCATTTTTCCATCGGAAGGCATCCTTGCGTTGTACAATCGACCGGCTGTCGGCCTTCGAAGGTTAGGATGTGCCCCTAATGGCGAAGTACTGCTCCCAATGTGGAAATCCCCTCAAAGACGGAAGCCGTTTCTGCACGCAATGCGGAACACCCGCCAAGCCCCCGAAAACGAATGCCAGCGAAGCAAAACCGAGTCAGGGAGCTCAAAGCAAAACCATCGCCATCATCGCCGCGGCAGTTGCAGTGCTCTCGCTCATTGCAGCAATAGCCTGCTTCATCCTCGCGAAAACAGAGGACACGGGTAGCCAGACGGTCGGCTATGCAGCCTATAGCGACATCTGCCAACAGCGAATCGAAGAACACGGAGAAGTCGGGGAAATCGAACAAGACGGAATGCGCTTCTCGTCAGGACTCTGCTACACGAACCTGATAGACCTCGATGGAAACGGCATCGACGAGATGGTGCTTGCATGGCAAAACCCCAACGAAGACTATAAAGCGGGACTTGAGGTATATACCTACCGAGACTACCGCGCAGCCGTGATTTCCACTCCCGAAGGCTTGAGCCAGCACGCCACAAACGGCGGGGTATCGTATCTTGAATTCTTCAAACGCACGGGAAGCGATGGCTACGCGCTGTCCGTCACGACATATGATTCCTCGTACCCGACAGTAAAGAAATCGCAGAGGATATATGGCTTCTCCCACGGCGAATGCATCCTGCTCGCAGAACGTTCGCAGGAGTATTCCGACTCGCAGACGGGAAGCAGCATCAACTATTACTCGGGGCATTACGAAACCGCCGTCGACGAAAGCGAATACGCACGCCTTTTCGATGGATTCCTGGAAGAATCGGATTCACCCGAAATACACGCCCATTTCTTCACGGAAGCAGACGGTTCGATCCAGGAGACGGTGCAGCTGAATGGCAACACGAAGAAAACCACCGACTGCGAGGGAACGAACGACGCAACAAACGAAACACTCGACAAGCTCGAAGATTATCGGGGGACGAACCCCCCGAACCCCGGATTGTCCGATGAGGCAAAAGAAGCCTATCTCACCGTCTGCAAAGAGCGCATCGATGAGTACGGCGAACCGAGTGCCGAAAACCAGCATGGGCAGGTATTCGGAACTGGATTGTGCTACGCAAGATTGATCGACGTGAACGGAGACAGCGCCGATGAGCTGGTAATCGCCTGGATGAGCCCCGGCGCGCCGCAGACAGGAGGGTTCGAAATATGGTCCTACCAGAACGGATCGCTTGTGCAGCTGTTCTCCGGAAACGACGTGAGCACCCACGGAACAAATGGATATTTCCGAGGCTTCGGTAGTTTGTGTGACAAGGGGCTAGCCTAGGCAGCAACGCTCTTCGCTCCCTTCACGCCCTTCTTCCTCGCCTTCACCGGGCGACCCGGGAGCTGGGGCTGGCAGTCGCC
>Ga0129308_1002963_pt1 | contig 13206 bp, 7 predicted proteins | sample L827metagenome_FD_94440 | JGI IMG/M metagenome (GOLD analysis project Ga0129308, IMG submission 94440) | Ring-tailed lemur group fecal microbial communities from Wisconsin, USA - L827 metagenome | ecosystem: Host-associated > Mammals > Digestive system > Large intestine > Fecal | place: USA...
ATCGTAGTAGTCGATGCTGATGGAGAACCGGGTGTTGTCCGCCCTCCCCTCTTCATCCCGGATGGGGGAGGTGTAGGCCAGGATGTTGCTGGCCCCGTCGGTAAACAGCTGGAACTGGGTGATTTTTTTTCGATTCTCTTCCGGCAGGATGGAACAGACCAGGTCCCAGACCTTCTTGTCCTCGGGGTCGGTGATGTTGGCCTGACCGTCCGTTACCGGGTAAGCGGCCAGGGTGTTGCTGATGCCCACCGCGTACTTGCTGACGGAGACGGTGCATCCCGCCGCAGCATCTGTAAGGGTGATATACTTGCCATAGATCTCGTCCTGCCAGCTCCGATATGGATTCCCGTTCCGGTCGGTCCCGATCCGGGTGGGTTGGCCGTACATGGCCTCCAGCAGGCCCCCTACCCGGGCGGCGGTATAGCCGTTCTCTCCGGGCCTTACCTCGATGCCCTGGAGGTAGCCGTTGCGGTACTCATAGTAGGTATTCATGGGCTCCTCGCCGCCGAACCAGCGCATGGAGTAGCGGTAGGTGTCGTAGGAGTCGCTCCAGCCGTTTCCACTGACCTCCCGGTGGTCCACAAGCTCACCGGAGGCGCCGATGTAGGCCTCGGTATCCCGAAGAGAGCTGTCGAAGTAGATGACGTTCTCCTTGGTCTGGCAGTAGGCATAGCCTCTCCCCTGCTCCCGGGCCAGGGTCCGGTAGGAGGCGGTATCGGGGCTGACCACCTCCTTCACAGCGGAGACGGCGGTGCTGGCGGCGTTTGCGATGGCATAGAGGTCCAGCTGGTCGGCGGTATCAGCAGCGGAGTGGTACAGGTAGCCCCGGTCCTTCTGCATCAGCAGGACGGAGGGCACCCCGGCAAGCTGGAAGGAGCTGTGGTCACTGGCGGTTTCGGCCCCCAGGCTCAGTCCCCCGTCCTTCTTTTGGAGCAGACCGCTGACCCAGTTGGCCTGACCGTCGGCGGTGCAGACCATGGAGCCGTGGGAGCCCAGCCCGCCCAGCATGTCGAACTGGACGTCACCGATCATTCGTTCCAGCTCTTTCTCCGTCAGAGCGTCGGTGTAGAACCGGGAGCCGTTCTTGCCGTTTTCCTCGTCGGTAAAGCTGACGAAGCGCAGCTCGGTGTCGGTTTCGACGTCCTTCATAGCCTCGGCGGCGGACAGCAGGGCGGCCACGCCGGAGGCGTTGTCGTTGGCTCCATAGGCGGTGGGGGCGCTGTCGTGGTGGGCGGATAAGACCAGAATGTCGGCGTTTGCCCTGGCGGCCTTTTTTACCGCGATGACGTTGGTCCCCGCTCTCCCCTGCTCGTCGGTATAGGGCTGGAGAGTGACTTCATAGCCCATCCCCGCAAAGCGCTCCTTCAGGTACTGAACGGCGGCCTGCTCCCCCTGGGAGCCGATGGGCCGGTGGGCTGCGGTCAGGGCCTCCAAGTCGGTCCGGAGCCGGCTGAGATCGGGCAGCTCTCCGGCCTTCCGCACCATGAGCAGAGCCTCCGCCGTGGTGATCCGGTCGGTGGGGGCCAGCCGGTCTATCCCCTTACCGGCCATCAGCCCGGCCCGGACGCACCAGTTCAGGGGTGTAAGGGCCCAGGAGGCGATCTGGCCCCGGTCTCCGTAGGGGGACAGTCCCCCTACGGCCGCCTGGGGCCGCCCACTCCGCTGAAACAGGATGGCGGCGAACTCCTGGCGGGTCACCGGCCGGTCGGGCGCATACAATCCCCCGCCGATCCCCGCAAGATAGCCGTTCTGGGCCGCCCAGGCGATGGCGTCGGCGCAGGGACCGGACACGTCGGTAAAGGGGGGCGCCCCGGTGACCGTGGGCTTCCCCGCCGCCTCGTAGAGGAGCTGCGCCGTGGTCCCACGGGTCAGTATGACCTCCGGGTCCCGTAAGAAAGAGTCGCTGACGCGGCGCCCCTCTGCCCAGTCCCTTGCGTTCTCCGCCCAGGCGGGCCAGTCCGCCGACCGGTCCCCCGCCCCCAAAGCCAGCCGATCCGCAGCAAAGGCGGGGGAAACAGCGGAGGCCGTGAGGGCCGCGCTCAAAAGGATGGATACTGCTTTTTTCATCTGATTTCACCCTTCAAAATTCAAACTGTTTGGTCACGCTGCAATCATAGACGTTTTCTTAGGAAAAAGGTTCCATTCCGTCCCGCCATTCTACGGAAAAAGGCCGCCCGATGGGCGGCCTTTTCGCGTGGGGGCCCGGCCTGGCTCTTCCCCTATGCTACACCAGGGTGCGGTAAGTAGCCAGGACGATCTTGACGGCGTTCTCGATGCCCACCGTACCGCTGTCGATGCACAGGTGATAGTTCTCCGCCTTGCCGAATTGCTGGTCGGTGTAGGTTTTCAGGTAGCTGGCCCGGTTCTTGTCCATATCCCGGACCACCTTTTCTGCCCGGGCCGGGTCCACGCCGTACTCCTCCACAGCCCGACGGACCCGCCGGTCGAAATCGGCGTAAAGGAAGACGTTCAGCACATCCTCCCGGTCCTTCAGGACGCGGTTGGCACCCCGGCCCACGATGACGCAGGGGCCCTGGTCGGCCAGCGCCCGGATCGTTTCAAACTGGGCCAGAAAAATCCGGTCGTTGAGTGGCGCAGACATGGAGGACATCCCGTCGAAGATGTGGCCGAACAGCTGATCGCCGCTGTGCTGCTCGGCCTCCTCAAAGTGACTTTGGTGGATGCCGCTGCGCTGGGCCGCCTCGGCAAATAGGGCCTTGTCGTAAAAGGGCACGTTCAGTTCCTGGGACAGGAGCGTGCCCACCTTGCGGCCGCCGCTGCCATACTGTCGGCTGATGGTGATGATGGACGGTTTCATTTCTCTTCCCCCTCTTTACAGTGTCTGGTTCATTTTTTGAGACGCCAGCTCTTTCATATGCCGGATGGAACACACACAGACCAGAATGGTCAGAACATCGGCGGCGGGCTGAGCCAGGTAGATGCCCAGCACGCCCAGGAGCTTGGGCAGGAGCAGGATAAAGGGCACATAGAACAGGCCCTGACGGATGACGGACAGGAACAGTCCGTACTTGGAGTCCCCGATGGTCTGGAAGGTAATGGTCATCATATAGCACAGGCCAAAGGCCGGGTACAGGGCCACCTGGGAGATGAGCAGCTTGGCGCCGTAGCCGATGATGAGCGGATTCTGGTTGAACAGGGAGATCAGGAACTTGGACAGGACGATATAGACCACAGCCACCACTACGGTCAGCAGCATGGAGCCCTTCAGAGCGAAGCGGACCGAGTCGTGGAAGCGTTCCTCGTTCTTGGCGCCGTAGGCGTAGGAGGCCACGGGCTGATAGCCCTGCATGAAGCCCATGATCACATAGCTGCCAATGAGGATCAGGCGCTGGACCACACCGTAGGCGGCGATGATGTTGTCGGCGTCGGCCAGACCGGCGGCCACGATGTTGGTCAAAGAGGAGGCCACGGCCAGGCAGATCTGAATGACGGCGGTGGGCACGCCGATGAGGGTCACGGTCTTGATCAGATTCCAGCTGGGGTGGAAGAGGCGGGGGTTCAGCTTGATGATGGACCGGCCGCTGAGGTAGAACCAGGCCATGATGCCAAAGGTGACGAACTGGGACACGGTGGTGGCCAGGGAGGCGCCCTCCACGGCCATGCCAAGGCCCCAGTCAAACATGAAGACGGGGTCCAGGATCACGTTCAGGGCCGCGCCGGTGATGACGGCGATGGAGGTGATCTTCACGGAGGATTCCGCCCGGGCCGCGCAGTTCATGCTCTGGGCGGGCAGGTTGGCCAGAGCGGCAACAAACATCCAGAAGGCGTACTGCTTGGCCTGGGGCAGGGACGCATCCGACGCACCGAAGGCCCGCATGATAGGTTCGATAAAGATGATTCCGCCCACGCACAGGAAGATGCCGATGAGGACCGAGATGCCGATAATGGTGGTGACGGTGCGGCTGGCCCCCTCCTGGTCCTTGCTGCCCATCTGGCGGCCGGCCAGAACGGCGGCGCCGGCGGCAAAAATGTTCTCGATGGACACCATAATCAGCAGCAGAGGCACCGTGACGCCCACAGCGGTCAGGGCGATGTCGTCATGCAGCATGCCGATATAAGCGGTATCAACAATATTATACACGGCCTTGGCCAATAAAGCCAGCGTGGCGGGAACGGCCAGCTTGACGATGGCCTTGGACGGCTGGACCGTGGACAGCAGAGATTCGTTGGACGTTGCTTTTTTGTTCATGTTACTCACCTAATACGCCGTGCAGCAGGATATCCAGCTGCTGATGGCACCTTTCTTCGTGTTCTTTGAGGATGCGCTCCGGGGAACAGCCCTGGTGCAGGGCCGCCTTGAACCGCAGATTGAAAAAATCCATATAGGTCCGAAACTCTTCCACGATGGACGGGACGGAAAGTCCATTTCGCAGCGGTCTTTCCTCCAGCAGCGCGGTCAGGACCGAGACATTCAGCGCGTCAAATGCCCTGCGGCGTTCCGTAATTTCCTTGGAAAGCTCTCCCGGCGGCTGGAACGCGGCGTCGGCAAAGATCCCCAGGTATCGAGGATTTTCCGCGAAAAACCGCAGCCGCGCGTCGAAGTAGGCCCGCAGCTTTTCCTCCGGCGAGCCCGTCGAGGTCTGAACGATCTCCCTCAGATAGTCCGTCAGACTGTCGAAGCACGCCTCTACGCACAGCAGGTACAGCTCGTTTTTGTCCTTAAAGTGGTGGTAGATGATGCCCTTGGAGATGTCGTGCTCCGCGCAGGCGGCATTCAGGGACGCCCCCTCATAGCCCTTGGCGGAAAATTCCTCCAGCGCCGCGTCCAGGATCCGCTGACGCGCCAGAGCGCTCTTTTCTTCCCGATTCATTTGATTCCTCCTAAAAAGCAGACCATGCAGTCTGTTTTGTATAATATAGCACATCCAGACCACCCGGTCAATTCTTTTGCGGCAGATGTGGAACATGATCCAAATAATAAAAGACGCTGTAATTTCCATTACAGCGTCTTTTCTATTCTATCAGGCCGTATTTGACCTTGATCCGGTCCAGTTTTTCCAGCATAGGCTCGGCTCCGAACCAGAGGAACAGCCAGGTAGCGGCCCCGTGGACGCAGTCCATGGGCAGTCCGGAGATACAGTAGGTCAGGACGATGCCCCAGTTGAGCTCCCCGGCCCACATAAGGGCCGAGGCCGGGTTCATGATGCCGCCGTAGATCAGGACGGCGCACAGGGCACCGAACGCGCACAGACTCCCCCGGTTCCGGCGCAGGACGCCCTTGCGGAACAGCACTCCCGCCAGAAACCCGATGATCCCCATGGCGAACATCTGCCACGGGGTCCAGGGTCCCTGGGCGTAGAGCACATTGGACAGGAGCATGGTGGCGGCCCCCACCAGGAATCCGGTCTCGCCGCCGAAGGCCACCCCGGCCAGGATGGTCAGGGCCATGACAGGCTTGAACTGGGGCAGCATGAAGAAGGCCGCCCGGCCCGCCACCCCCAGAGCGCAGAGGACCGCGATGACCACCAGCTCCCGGGCCTGGGGTTTTCTTCCCTCAAAGGCCAGAAAGAAGGGCGCCATGGTCTCCAGCAGGATGAGCAGAGCGATGAAATAGTACTTTTTGCCCCCCAGGTAATAGACGCCCACAAACAGGGTCAGGGGGATCAGCAGCAGGATCAGGGCGGCGGCCGCCGCCGTCCGCTTGGCCAGCTTCCGTTTCTCTCCCGGGGTCTGCGCCAGGTAGTCCGGGCGGTGGGACCGCCGGGTGACGCTGGCGGCAAACAGGAGCAGCGACGCGATGAAAGCCGCATACCAGCCCAGCTGCCCCGGGGCCATCCGAGTCATCCCCTCCGCCGTGATGAGGGCCGTCAGGTCACCTGTCCTTACAAAATAGAGGAACAGCGCCAGGGAGACAGCGCCGGACAGGGCGGCCAGCCGTTTTCGCCACCAGGGCAGCTTTTGGGGCCCGGCCTCCGGGCTGTTTTTTTCCGGCTCCGGCAGGGATGGAATGTCCTGAGGCAGCTCCGGCAGGGGCGGCGCCTCTCCCCCGCAGGCGGCGATCACGTCCTCCGCCGTGACGGCCTCGGGGATCAGCCCCCGGGCCATCCGGTTGGCCGAGGTGGTGTAAAAGCTGTTCCCCGAGAAGAATTCCCGAGGCGTCCCCTCCGCGACGATGGAGCCGTCGAAGAACAGGGCGCAGCGGTGAGCATACCGGGCGCAGAACTCCACGTCGTGGCTGACCATGAGAACGGCCACCCCCCGCCGCAGCAGGACCCGCAGGATCGCCCCGAACATCTCCTTGAACTCGGCGTCCAAGCCCTTGGTGGGCTCGTCCAGCAGCAGGATGTCCGGGGCCAGCAATAGGACCTTGGCCAGGGCCGCCCGCTGCTGCTCCCCGCCGGACAGATCGTAGGGATGCCGGTCCAGCAGCCCCTCCAGGCGGCAGAGGTTTACCACCCGAGCCGCCTTTTCCGCCCGGACCTCCCGGGGCAGCTTTGACTCCCCCAGGATCTCAAGCAGGTCCTCCCGGAGGGTCTTCTTTACAAAGAGGGACTGGGGATTTTGAGGCAGGACCCCCACCGTACCGCAGACGCTCACTTCCCCCCGGTATGGCCCTTTCAGACCAGCCAGCAGCTTCAGGCTGGTGGATTTTCCCGTCCCGTTGCCGCCCAGGATGGCAAGGAATTCTCCTTGCTGAACCTTGAGGTTCAATCCTTTCACCACATCAGGCAGGTCCTTCTCATACCGGAACCACAGGCCCTTGGCCTGGAGGACCGTTTTGCCGGGAACGCTGCTCCTGTCCTCGTCCGCCCGCAGAGCCAGCGGATGGTCCTCAGCGAACCGGGCGAGCCAGTCCCGCCCCTCCCGGACGGTGGCGGGGCAGGGCAGCTCGTTTTCCACCCCCGCCCACACCCGCATAGGGGTTGGCATAGCCAGGAACATGGAATGTCCCCCGCCCCGGAGGGCCTCCCCTACCTCACCGGGCGTCCCGGAACAGAGCAGACGGCCCTTGTCCATCACCGCCACCCGGGCAGCCAGAGGGAAGGCATCCTCCAGCCGGTGCTCGGTCAGGAGAACGGTGGTGCCCAGCTCCCGGTTGATCCGGCCCAGAATGGCCAGAAAATCGGCGGCGGCGATGGGGTCCAGCTGGCTGGTGGGCTCGTCCAAAATCAGCACCGAGGGCCCCATGGCCATGACGGAGGCCAGATTCAGCAGCTGCTTCTGTCCCCCGGACAGCTCCGAGACATTTTTGTAAAACCAGGTCTGGATGCCGAAAAAGGAGGCCATCTCGGCCACCCGGCGGCGGATGGCGGGGGTGTCATAGCCCAGGCTCTCCAGACCAAAGGCCAGCTCGTGCCACACCTTGTCGGTGACCAGCTGGTTGTCCGGACTCTGCTGGACGAAGCCGATCTTTTGGGCCTGCTCCCGCTGGTCCCACTCCGCCAGAGGTCGGCCCTGGAAGAGGATCTCGCCGGTCCGCCGCCCGTGGGGGGCCAGCACCGTCTTGAGCTGGCGCAGGAGGGTGGATTTTCCGCAGCCCGAGGGGCCGCAGAGGACCAGAAACTCCCCCGGTGCCACCGTCAGGTCCAGCCCATCCAGAGCCCGCTCCTCCCGCTCCGGGTAGGAGAAGGTCAGGTTTTTGATCGTAAAGAGTTCCATTTCCGGTCCTCCCTTCTGTCTAAAATCACCGGAGTCAGGCACAGGGCCAGGTAGGCCAGCGGAAAGCTGAGGACCATGGGGGTAAGCGTCGCCCCCCGGATGGTGGGGAACCAGCGCCAATCGAGCCCCCCGGCCATCCAGCCGCAGGCGATATAAAAGCCGCAGCCCCCCAGCCAGAGGAGTGCCATTTTGTCCCGGCGGTCGAAGGGGTAAATGGAGAAGGCCGTCCGCCCCGGCAGGCCGTAGCCCCGGCTCTTCATACTGTCGGCGGTCTCGATGGCGTTCTCCAGGGCCCAGGTGACCAGGATGGAGAAGATGGTGACCGCAATGCGGACCCGCCGGAAGACGCTCCCCTCCCCCACGTCCCGGCCCACGCACCGCTGGGCCTCCCGGACCACCCGGAACTGGGCCGCGAACCGGGGCACGAACCCCAGGGCCATGGACAGCACCAGGGACAGAGCCGGGATGATCCGCCCAAAGAGGTAGACGAACTTGTCCGAGGTCATGACCTGGGTGTAGCAGGAGAACCAGACCATGACGGCGCACAGCATCCCGGCGGCGGCCAGACCGTAGACGATGCTCTCCAGGGTCAGAGGATTGCCGCTGGGCAGGTAGGCCAGGATGGTGGCCCCCTGGTGGTTGAAGGCCGGGTTCACCAGAGCCGCCATGGCCAGCATGGGCAGCATCCAGAGCAGCCCCGACCCCAGAGCTCCCTTCCCGCCCAGACAGCCCCGGTAGGCCAGGCCCGACCCCAGGGAGATGACCAGGCAGACCGGGTGCATCAGAAACATAGTAAACAGCAGCACCAGCCCGAAGTACAGAAAATTGACTAAGGGGTGGCAACTGGAAAAGGTATCTCGGTTTTGGATCAGGGGTTCCTCCCTTCCGAATCATGGCTCATCCGCCGATGACGTTGGCCCCGCCGATGTCGGCGCCCAGATCGCAGGTATACCGCCAGTCGATCACGTCGCCGTCCTTCAGCGGATAGCGGGAGCAGCCGTAGTTGGGATACCAGTCGTTGACCGCGTACATCCAGCCGGACTGCTCGCCGCAGTCGAATTCGTACAGGTTGCCGATGCCCTCGATATAGGCACTGTTGTACACAGGAGTATCCTTAAATTCCATGTGCAGCTTCTGCTGCTTGCAGGTACGCCGGAGGACATGGAACACGCTCTCCCCCTCGTAGAAGGTCACCTGCGTCGGCTCCAGAAGCCAACCGTCCTCGGGCACCAGCTCTGTTTTGTCCGGGTCCAGCCAGTCCATGTTGTCCAGGATCGTGGCGCAGGAGATGGAGATGGTACAGGTGTAGCTCTCCGTCCCAGCCTGGGAATCCTGGGGCTCCACCGGCTCCGGTTTTCCTTCCGGCACAGGATCTGTTAAGTATGAATCCTTGTCGGTTTTCGGGCCGGTACTCTGGGCCGGAAGACTGCTTTTCTCCCCGGTTTCCGGCTCCCCCTCCGGCTGTTCCGGAGCGGTGGGCGTACTTTCCGCGCCTTGTTTGGGCACTTCCCCGAAGGAACCGTCCGAAGGCGGCTCCTCCGGGGGTGTCTGGGTGTCTGAGGCGGAGCTCCGCTCCGGGGAGACGGCCCCCTGGGAGGAATCCGGCTGGACGGCCCACCCCCGGCTCCCCGGCGCGCCGCCCCCGTACCAGAAGGCCGCCGTCAGCAGGACCACGGCCAGCGCCGGGGCGATGAGCTTCCATTTATGTTGTTTCCACCACATCGCAGGCTCCTTACAGCAGTTTGGCGCTGTTCAGCAGGTTAAAGAGCATCTGGGCCACCTCGCAGCGGAGGATGGGCCGCACAGGCTCTACGTTCAGATCGCTCTGGTCCAGAATGTTTTCCCGGTAGCAGAAGGCCGCATCCTCCCGGGCCCACTGGGCCACGGTGAGGTAATCCGGGAACTGGGACAGGGTGTCCAGCACCGCGCTGTCCCCCATGCCAGTGTCCATGCCGCACAGCCGGGCGGCACAGGCAGTCATCACGGCGGCCTCCTGCCGGGTGATGGCGCCGTCGGGGTCGAAGCGGCCGTTCCCCTTCCCGGCCAGGATGCCGTAGGTATGGGCCGTACCCACAAAGGGGGCGTACCACGCACCGGCAGTCACGTCGGAAAAGGCGCCGTCCGCCTTGGGCGTCAGCCCCAGGGACCGCGTCACCATCACCGCGAACTCCGCCCGGGTCACAGTGGCGTTGGGGTCAAACAGGCCGTCATCCCGGCCGCTGAGAATGCCCCGGGCGGCCATGGCCTCCACCGCTTTCTGGTTCTTATGGCCGGAAATATCGGGAAAGGTGGTTCCGGGAGCAGTGACAGGCATCTCCCGCACATCGGCGTGCTTTCCGGGCAGTCCGATCTCAGGCCGTTCCACCCCGGAGACCCGGATGGTCACGTCGTCCATGCGGTAGAGACTGGACTTCCCTTCCGCCGCCCGCCGTACCGCCGCCAGGGCGTACAGCCCCTGCTCCGAGGCCATCTGGCTGTTGCCGGAGCCCTCCGTTGTATGCAGGAAGCCTCCGCTCTTAGCGGCAAAGCCCATCAGCGCATCCAACAGGGTGTGTCCCTCCTTGATGAAGCGGGGGTCGTCCAGGGAAATCCCCAGCTCGCACAGGGCTACCAGCATCTGGACGCAGCTCTCCGAGTTGGCGGGCCGGGCTCCGTAAATGCCGCCGTCGGCCTCCTGCTGGGCGGACATACAGGCCAGGGCCCGGTCGATGGCCGCCGCCACGGCCTGCTGATCCTGATATTTGGCCATAGCCTGGAGGGCCATGCCGGTGACGTCGGGGTCGGAGGGGCTGTCTCCCTCACCGTTCAGGGACCAGCCGCCGTCGGCCAGCTGGCGGTCCAGGATGGTATCCACATACATCTGCCGGGTGGCCTGGGTCCTGGCGGTTTCGTTCAGCGGCATATCGTAGTTGCCGCTGTCCAGGGCAATGAGGGCCCAGATGGGTCCGTTGAGTCCCTGCCAGACTGTCCTGTCGTAATCCCCCAAGGGGGCCAGCAGGTCATAGCCCGCCACATCCCGGGGGTCCGCCCCAATGGCGGTCAGGGCCAGGACCAGGCGGCTGTACTCGGTGTACTTTTTCTCGTGGAGCACACCCTTACACGCCTTCACATAGTCCACCACAACGGCATAGTAGTCGTCCCAATAGGACTGAGGCACGTCATAATCGCTCCGGGCCAGGCCCAGAACGGCCCACTCGCCGCCCACCGAGCCCACCTGGGGCGTTGGGACTGTTTTCAAGATCTCTGCCGCGCTGGTGCTCAGCGTCTGCTCCAAGGCGCTGTCCGACACCGCCGCGAAGGCCGGGACAGACAGACTCAGCGCCAGGGCCAGGACAAGCAGCCAGGACAAAATCCGTTTTTTCAAAGAAAGTTCCCCTTCCAATCATGGATCCCATACGGCGGACAGCCATGCTCCCTTTTTCATGGGGAGCACGGCTGTTTTGCCGGGAATCGCGTTATTTCGTGATTGCTTCGCAAAAGCGCATCAGCATGGCGGCGGTCTCCGCCCGGGTGGCGCAGCCCTTGGGGTCCAGAAGGTTATTCGGCCTGCCGGAGATGACGTCCTTCATGGTGCACCAGCACATGGCCTCGTAGGCGTAGTCGGAGAGGTCTCCCGCATCGGCGTAGTCCAGCCGGAAGGCCCACGCGCCCTGGAAGCCCTCGTCCTTACTCTGGGCGTACCGGTACAGCATAGCCGCCATCTGTTCCCGGGTCACCGGGTCCTGGGGGCCGAACCTGCCGCCGCCGTAGCCGGAGACGATGCCGTTTGCGTTGGCCCAGAGCACCGCGTCGGTGTACCAGGCGCCGTCGGGCACGTCGGCAAAGGGATTGGCCGCCGCCACGGCGGGACCGTCCTCCATACCGTACAGGATGGTGGCCAGCATGGCCCGGGTCAGGGTGCCGTCGGGGGTAAATGCGGCGTCGCCGGTGCCGCTCATAAGGTCGTTTTCATAGACATACCGGATGTATTCCAGCGCCCAGTGGCCATTCACGTCGGCGAAGGGCAGCTTTGTCTCGGTCTCCTGGTCCTTGCCGCTGGCGGAGCCGCCCCAGTTCTCGGAGCCCTGCTCCGCAGTGTAGTCGTCGGTGTAATGGAAGACGATCACGTCGCCGTTCTTCACGGTCTGCTCCGCCACACCCAGGTCGGGGTGTCTGCCGTTTCGAGTGTACATCCAGCCGGAGAGAGAACCATTGTCGAACTCGCCCAGACCCCGGATGGTGGTGATGTAGTTGCCGTCGGGGTTCTCATAGGGGATACCGGCCAGACCCAGGGCCTTGGCCACCACATCTACTACCTTTGACCCCTTGGGCACAGTCACACTGGTCTGGTCGATCCAGGTCTCCAGGTTCCCGGCCTTCAGGGTGTGGACCTGGACGTCTTCGCCGTGCTCGCGGTCGCCCAGGAGGGTGAATTTCACCGTGATGTTATCCACTGGGTCTCCGCCCTGAGAGGCGGGGGCCACGACGATGGGGGTAACCGCGGTGAAATCGCCGCGGCACACCGTGATCTCTGTATCACCGACCGTCAGGGCGCGGTTGGGGGAATAGCTGTAATCGGTGATGGCCCCGGTCTTGCCGCTGTTATAGGCTGCAGTGACCACCATGCCGGTGGGATCGAACACATCGCCCTCGACGTAGCTGGTCTTGGCGGGGGCGGTGGTGACCTGGATGCCGGTGACGGACAGAGGGGTCACCGTGACCGGAATCTCAGCGGTCCTGCCCCGGTAGCTCACAGTGACGGCGGTGGTATCCGCGGTCAGCACCTTGGGCGAGACGGTATAGTTGGTGGCGGTCTGGGTCTTCCCGTCGGCGTACTGGGCGGTGACGACCAGGCCGGACGTGTCGAAGGAGTCGCCCTCATAGTAGGCCGTCTTTACCGCCGAGGTGCCCAGCGCAATGGAGGTCAGCTCGGCGTCGGTGACCGTGACGGGGATGGTGACGTCCGGGAGCTGTCCGAGGACGGCGTCCCTGACGTTGGCGTTCAGGTTCGGGGCCTTCCCGTTTTCCAGGGTAATGCCCCGGTGGTTGCCATAGGGATCGCCATAGCCGAGGGCGGCCAACGTGCCGCCGGAAAGAACAAGGGTATCGGCGGCGTAGTCCTCCGGGACGGTAAGGACCGCCTCCTTCTGGTAGCTGGCGCTCCCTTTTTTCAGAACATAGCCGACCGTCTGACTGGCGGCATTGGAGGCAAAGGCATATTGATTGCTGAGTCCGCCGACGAGCTTCCCGTCGTATCCGTCCACATCGGTATAGATGGCCGCCGCGCTCATGTTATAGACGCCGGCCAGCTTGTTTGCCGGGTGGTAGAGCCGGTCAAAAACGATGCTCAGTGCATCGCCGGGGTGAACGGCCTCGCCGCTGTTGACGGTGATGGACACCCCCTTGGCGGTGATGACCTGGTACTCGGCCTTGCCGTCCTTTTCCAGCCTGACGATATTGCGGCCCTCCGTCAGGGGAACGGTAAAGCTGCCGTCGCGGTTGGCGGCAACGGACGCAAAGCCGGTAAAGGTCATGGCGTCGGCCACGGTGGGGTTGGCCACGGAGACGGTGCAGCCCTCGGTGCCGGGAGTGAAGGTATAGGCGCCC
>Ga0129308_1002964_pt1 | contig 13204 bp, 8 predicted proteins | sample L827metagenome_FD_94440 | JGI IMG/M metagenome (GOLD analysis project Ga0129308, IMG submission 94440) | Ring-tailed lemur group fecal microbial communities from Wisconsin, USA - L827 metagenome | ecosystem: Host-associated > Mammals > Digestive system > Large intestine > Fecal | place: USA...
AGAGAAGTTCCCCTATCTTTATCGACGATGATACTGTTGACCCGAACCAGAAGCTTCTGCGCCACAAGCTTTAATTCATCAGGAAAACCCCTGAGACAGCGAAGCTTGTCAATCGCATTGTTGACCTTATAAAGATCCGCAATGCTAGTTTGCGTAGACACGCGCTTTTTACCCTCAGTTGCATTCTGGACCGGCGTTCTCCTCCGCTTCTTGCTGAACCTGCCCACATCCTCACTTTTCAAATCAACAGGCTTAAGCAATTCACCAAGAAGATTTCCAAGGCCATACTCGTAAAAGACAGCACGGAAGTAGTCACGGACGGGCGCTAAACCAGGAAGGGGCCGTCGCGCTGACAACTCATTAAGCCGCCTCTTAGCCATATCAATGATTTTGTTGGCTCTTTCCTTAACGTCCCTATTCTTGACAGCCTCGAGCATCTCCAGACGCAAAGCATCGTCCAGAGCCGACAATGTGTCAGCACCAACATACTTCGCAATTATCTCTGCTCGCTCACTATCTCCAGCAAGCCGTCTCACCGCATTGCGTAGCTTCACATCATCTTCCATACGTTTATCGTCGGAAGTGAAGTCAAAAGGCTGTGCTCGATAGATAGGTGTTTTTGAGGCATCGTCCTCTGGCGAATTGGCAAAAGTAATCACAGCTTCGGCGTACGTCCGGACTTTTCCCTCCAGCTCCTCGATGTCAAGGTCAAAATAATTGCTCAGTCCCGACTGTAAAGGTTTAAGATATCCGTCTTCGAACTTTGCATCTTCCACTGCTACCAGTTCGTTGAATTTCTTCTCCTCTGCGTTCTTGGTAATATCGAACTGCCCGATATACGCAACATCGGCTTTGTCGAAAGCATCTGAAATTCTGTCCAGGGTATAGGTTTTCCCTGAAGTTCTATTGCCGACAATAACGTTCAGCTTGGCTGAAACCGGCAGTGCCTCAGGCAGAACCTCGAACGTGTCATCGTCTCTGAATACGGCGGTGTTCCCAGGGATTTTGAAGGTCTTCTTGAGAGCGGGGACGCTCATCTCAACACAGCTCACATAGGTAAAACCGTAAGCATACCTATGTGGGTCAGGGTCACCATTATCGGTAGTGTTCATGCGCAGCCCCGGCCTGCAGTCACTGAACATGACGAAGGGTTCGTCGGTGGTCCCCTCTTCTTTCAGCCATTTCTTGGCATTGGAAACCTCAAGTGCGTCGATTCCAGTGGTCTTCCTTATCTCCTCAAGCGTGAGCGGATCAAGCTGCTTGTCCTTGCGGTAATGCGGAATCACAAGATACTTGGAGATCTCAGGGAACATGGAACGAACTTGCTCCCACATGACGTTGCTATTCTTTTCCGGAAGCAAGACCGATAATCTGCCTGCGTCAGTGGCAAAATCATTGATATTATCATTGGGCGCAATCAACAAAACATGCCCGTACTTTCCCGGCGTTTTAACGTTAATCTCAATCCCTGGAAATACAGGAATGTCAAGCTCTGAGCTGATAACATCATAGTTTGCCCTGTCGAAAAGGTTGTGGTTGGTAACGGCTATAGCGTTGAGCTGCGCCGTTTCAACGTACCTTTTCAGAACATCGAGATTGAAGCAGTAATTTTGTGGGTCGCACACTGTCTTGACCGTATGGATATGCAAGTCAATTCTTTTCAAGGCAAACCCCCTTATTCAAACAGTCTCAGCTATGACTCAGCGAAGATTATACCGAGGTGTTGGCCTCCAACATAAGTCGAAAACTTTGGGACATGCGTGTTCCTCGAACTCTATGAGATAAGCGATAGACATCAGGAGGACTCCCCCTCAAGCACGCAGGTGAGCAGCTCTTGCTTGGAATGGACGCCGAACTTGTCGTAGACGTGGGAGATGTAGGTAGAGGCTGTGCCGTCGGCGATGAAAAGTTCGTCACAGATGAAGCGTCGGGTGCGACCTTGGGCAAGCAGGAGAAACACGTCAGTCTCGCGCGGGGTGAGGCCATGTGATTGCGCAAGGGCAAGGCGAGGATCGATAGGCTCGGCTTGGGCAGGCGCATCGTCATGGACGGGCTCGGTCGCAACCGCCGGGCTCTCGCTCTCATCAAGCTCAGAGATGCCGCCCATCGCCGCGCAATGCGGGGCGACCTCCTCCTGACGCATGCCGTCGAAATGGCACAGCGCCCACACAAGGACGGCAAGCGCGGCAAAGAACGCGAACATCACGACAGCGAGGCTCCCCTGGCCGCACGCCAAAAGGAACCGCTGCAGCAGCAGCTCCATCACCACGAAGAGGCCGAACTGGATGCCCATGACGCGCAGGGCGGGCGTCTGCAGCGTGCGCACGGCCAGCAGTATGACGCTCCACACAAAGGCATGCCCATACACTTCGGCATAGAGGGACAGCGACGCCAAAGCTGTCGTCGGCATGCCGACGCCTTCGCCCATGCCCGTGTACACGAGCGCATAGAGGGCAAAGAGGCACAGCAGGGCCGGCAAGAACCGGAAAAGCAGGCGCGAGTCAACCTTGACGAGTGTGAAATAGCTCAGGACTAGAAACGCAAGCGTCAGGATCACGCAGCCCGCAACCGACCCGTCGGCAAGCACATGGCCGCTGCCCCAGAAGCCCAGGCTGCTCACCACGCGCGTTGCGGCGAACACGACGCTCGACATTAGAAGAATGCCCAGCATGATGGCAGAAAGCGGAAATGCGAACTTGAGGCGAGCGTCGGCGATGTCCCGGTCTTGCGGGGTCACCTTCGCCAGCGCAAGAAACGAGAAGGCCCCTCCCACAAGCGGCAACACGATGAAGAAGCCCATCTGAGCAACAGATGAGGGCAGGAAGTCAACCATGTAGGCGATGAGCGTCTTGAGCGCCAGGGCGCATATCACGCTTGAGGCCTGCACACGGCGGTCGACGACATACATGAGCGTTGTGGCGGCGGTGAGATTGATGAAAAGGACATCGACCAAGCCCATGAGCACAACGGCAAAGGCCGTAAGGGAAAGCGAGGCAGAGAAGCAGTACAAGGCGTTGACCACCGCGCCCGCGCATACGCATCCCGCAAGAAACGGCTTCGCGTGACGCTCAAAGAACAAAGGCCAGAGCGCCGTAAGCGCAACAGTGACTGCCATTCCGATGAGATAGAGGGTGTGGCCGTCGAGCAAGGCCGCGGCAAGATCCGAGTCGCGCGCCGCAAACGCCGCGCAGTGACCCGGTATGTCAAACCATGCCAAGCCGAAGGCCATGGCGACAGACGCAAAAACGGCGAGCCACATGTTGTTGGCCCGAATGCCCTGCAATCCCATGCTCTCCCTCTTCCTCCCTAACCCATTCATTATCGTCAGGGCAGGCAGAAAACGTCAAGGGGCATTCTGGTGACAAGGTCGTATGCGTCTTGGTGACAGCAAACCCCAGCTTGCAGCGTTTCGGTGACTGAAAGTTTCTCCCCCGTGGGCCACTATCCATCTCGACGCGCAGGCCGTGCCCAACCCCTGCAGGTCCGGCCTGCGCATCATATGAAGCATATACGAGAGAGGGAGTCACAGATGGCAACGAACGACAAGAACGTCAGCCGAAGGAACTTCGTGGGCATGGGTGCCATGATGGGCGCCATGGGCATGGGCATGGCCGCCTTCGCCGCCAAGCCGCAGACCGCCCAGGCCCACGACAACAGCTGGGACGCCGACCGCGGCCTGGGCTCGGCCGACCTGCACCCCATCGAGGGGGCCGTTGACCCGATGGCGCTTGCCAACAACGACGGCCACACGCTCAACAACCTAACCGACGTCTCTGACCTGGCCGCCAACTGGTACGCCCCCAACGACCCATGGGACGAGGCCACGAAGGACTACACCACCCCCAGTGGCAAGACCATCCCGACCGTCTACATCAACCTGTGCAACAAGCTCAACCGCATCGGTGCCGGTATGGGAAGCGACATCGACGACAACGAGAACGCCTGGGACTTTCTCATGCTGCTCTTCAGCGAGGACGACGCCCAGCACCTGCTTGAGATGCCCATGTACAAGACGTTCAGCGCCGTGGACTATTCTGTGGTTTCGGGCCGTGACGTCGAGGAGTGCAAGGAGATTCTGGCCGACATGGGCGACCGCGGCCTCATCACCACGCGCGTTCGCGCAGGCGTGCCCTACTATGAGCTTATGACCATGGAGCCGGGCATCTGGGAGCGCAACATCCACCGCATCGACGACCCCGAGTACGTCAACGCCCACCATCACGCCTGCGGCACCGACATGAACATCGCCTTCAACGAGACGCCCAGCCCCCAGCTCATGGTGTTCCCCTGCTCCGAAGAAGTTGTCGAGGGCGACATGGTGCCTTACACCTCTTGGGAAGACGCCATCCGCCTGCAGGAGGACATCTGCATCATCCCGTGCGCATGCCGTCGCGCCGCTGATACGCTTGGCACGCGCGACCCCGACTGCGCTGAGCGCTTTGGCACCGAGACCTGCATCTTCATGGGCGACCCCGGCCGCTACATGATCGACCACGGCATCGGTCGCCAGGTCACCGCCGAGGAATGCATCGCCGAGGTCAAGGCCAACGTCGAGAAGGGCCTTGTCCCTGAGATGATCTGGACGAAAACCCAGGAGATCATGTGCCAGTGCTGCCTGTGCGACTGCGGCATCATGGGCGCCTACCACGCCTATGGCTGCGAGGGCGAGGTCATGTACTACTGCAGCCCCTACAACCTCAAGTACGACGCCGACACGTGCATCAGCTGCGGTGTCTGCGTGGACCGTTGCCCCATGGGCGCCATCACGCTGGGCGACGACGGTGTGTGCGTCATGGACCGCCAGTGCATCCGCTGCGGCCAGTGCGCCTACATCTGCCCCGTCGAGGCCCGCAAGCTTGTGGCCAAGCCCCTCGATGAGATTCGCATGCCCGACGACGACTGGAAGTCCAAGGAGCTCACGAAGGCCCGCCGCCGCATGCTCCAGGGCCTCATCCACGACTTCGACCCGGCTGAGAAGGTCTAAGGGCATCGTGCGCGGAACGGGCGGGCGTCACGGCCTGCCAGAATGATTGAATCGGTCGGGCACCGCACGCACATGGGTGCCCGGCCTGCTATGGGGAGGAACAGACATGCATGAGATGGCTTTGGTGCGAAACATCCTCGACGTGGTGCTCGACGTCGCCGAGCAGGAGCATGCCTCACGCATCGAGAGCGTGACGCTGCGCATCGGAAAAGGACGCGACGTCGTCATCGATCTGTTCAGCGGCCTGTTCGACCACTTGGCAAAAGGCACGGCCGCCGAGGGCGCAGAGCTCGTGTACGAACTCGTCCCCATGGTGACCCGCTGCAAAGACTGCGGGACTTTCTACCAGCTCAACGTGCACGACGAGTCCACCTGGCCCTGCCCCAAATGCAACGGCGGCAACTACGAGTTGTACTCCGGCATGAAGTTCTCCATCGAGAACGTAAAGGTTGTCGGGATTACATAGGCGAGCTAGCCCCACGCCCCATAACGCTCTCCCATAGCCAAGACCCACGAGACCCAGCAGCCCCCTGCGGCCACTGGGTCTCGTGGGTCTTACAAAAAGCAACAGAACAATGATTCCGCGCTATCTCCGTAGCATTTTCGCGCTCATCGAGAAACGATCCAATGCCTCTATTTCAGAGGCGGAAGAGCCGCAATTGATTCGAATAAGTCATTACCCTGTCCATTGTCACGACTAGACTCCCAAGAGACTTCCTCTTCATAGCGGCAAAATACCTCGTCGTTCGATAGAAGCGCCGTTCGAAGTTCGGGAATACCCATAGTCACAGCGTCCCAAGCCATCCCGGGGTCGATATGCCCATATCCATGAACAATAATGTTACGGAAGCCCTTGATTTCCCTCCATGGAACTTGCGGGAAGAGAGCCAGGTGCTCGTCACCTTTGAGGTGTGTCATGAGTTCGCCAATTTGGATGAGGGGCATCAGGATAAGGTCGCGCATAGCACGCGATCCATTCCACGTATCTTCATCGATGCCGAACGTCTCCAACCGCAATGCAATCTCGTCGGTCTCCAAAAGCATCTTGGTAAAGACATCAAGCGCACGGCTATCCATAGATCCTCACTCCGTCGCGCAAAACAGAGTCGCGGAATGCTTTTGTCTGACCATCTAGCGTAGTGATGAGGTCCACATCGCGACCCGTTGCATACTCAAGCGCTTCGCGCGTCGCTTCGGCGTCAACCAAACGGGAGCCCGGCTTAAACGAGACAAGCAAATCAATATCGCTATCAGGCCCCTGCTCTTCACGCGCAAAAGACCCGCACAAAGCCGCAGCGGCCACCGGGAAAAGGGCAAGAACACGACCTATGACCTCAGCCGCCTCACAGCGTGAGACAACATTACCAAAACCCTGCGTATGCGAAACAGCATCGTGCACCGCACTTCTCAGCGCAGAATCGCTTGCCATAGATACAACCATGTGGACACCTCCTCACACAGCGCATTGTATCTGCCTAAACCTTATCTTGCCAAGACCTTGGGCAGTAAACATCCCCCGGCATAGCCGGGGGCTTTGGTAACGCCCCGTAGGGGCTCGGCACAGCTGCGGCGCAGCCGCGGCGGGCCGCTGCGGTTACGTCATGCCCCCGCCGGGGGCCGCCCGCCTACCCTATCGCGCTCGCCTCCTCCCGGCTCCGTATGTACCTCCTGACCGCGCCTCGTCCAGGCCGACGGTGCTCACGTAATACCCCCTGGCCCACAGGGTATGGTCCCTGCCCGTGACCCCGCGCAGCTCGGGGTGCCTGCCGAACAGCGCGATGGCCGAGCGCCCCTTGAGCTTGCCGACCACGCCGCTCACGGCGTGCTTGGGCGCTATCCTCAGGCATATGTGGATGTGGTCGACGCACGCCGACCCCTCGACCTTCTCCACGCCGTCCATCCGCCCCGCCAGGGCCGCGAGGATCTCCCCCAGCTCGCGGCGCAGGTCGCCGTACAGCCTCTTCCTGCGGTACTTGGGCATCCAGACAATGTGGTAGAGGCATTCCCAGCGCGTGTGCGATAGGCTATGATTCTCCATCGTGCCCCGCCTTCCCCTCGTCTCGGTGCAGCCGCCCGCCGCACCGCCGATGTTAGGCGGGGCATCCCGATATTACAAAGACCAGAGCGGTGGAACCGGTGCTTGGACCACAGGCGGAGCCTGTGGTTTTCTAAGACGAATAAAGGCACAGAGCCGGCCAAGCAAATATCGAATGAAAAGAAAGCACCAACTCCATCCCCTTATAACCCACAACCCCTGTTTCCCTTTGCCCGCCATGCGAGCCCGTAGGCAATGAGCGCCATGGCTGGGTGTTCGCCTGGGCGCAACCCAATAAGTGCCTCACGCGAACCTTGCAGGGACCGCGTGCCAGAGGGGTTCTGTTTGGCTGGGCGCAGTTCCGCAGTGAAACCGAGAAGGCCCGATACGGCAATCGCCGTATCGGGCCTTTGAGCGTTTCGGTACGAGGACTGTTTGAGCACCAGCCAAGCAGAGCCCCTCGCTGGGAAGAAGAAACCCTACTTCGCCACGATGTTGACGAGCTTGCCAGGAATGGCGACGACCTTGATCACGGTCTTGCCCTCGACCCACTTGGCGGCAGCCTCAAGGCCGACCTTGCCAAGCTCGTCGGCGTCCATCTCGCGGGGAACGTCCACATGCACGCGCACCTTGCCGCACACCTGGACGGCGACCTCGACCACGTCGGCCTTGGCGGCCTCGGGGTCGTACTCGGGCCAAGCGGCGTTGTAGACCGAGCCCGTCTCGTGCAGCTGCTCGTGCCAGAGCTCCTCGGCCCAGTGGGGGCAGATGGGAGCAAGGCAGCGCACGATGTCGCTTGCGGTCAGGAAGCACAGGGCCTCGTTGCGATCGGCGGCTGCGACAGCCTTAAGGTAACCGTCAGCAGCGTTCACCATCTCCATGACAGCCGAGATGGCGGTGTTGAACTGCGTGCGGTCGAAGTCCTCGGTGCACTTCATGACCGTGCGGTTGAGCTCGCGATAGAGCGTCTTGGAGGCCTCGTCGGCAAGCGTGCCCTCGACATCGCCCTTGGAGGCCGTCTGGGCAAGCTGGCACACGGTGCGCCAGGAGCGCTTGAGGAAGCGGTTGCAGCCTGCAACGGCCTTGGGATCCCAGTCGAAGTCCTTCTCGGGAGGGGCGATGAAGAGGATGGACAGGCGCATGGTGTCGGCGCCATAGGGCTCGATGACCGAGCTGGGCGGCACGACGTTGCCCTTGGACTTGCTCATCGTCTCGCCGTTCTCGTCCTTCACCATGCCCTGGCACAGCAGGTTGACGAAGGGCTCGTCGATGTCGCACAGGCCCAGGTCGCGGCAGACCTTGGTCCAGAAGCGCGAGTAGAGCAGGTGGAGAATGGCGTGCTCGATGCCGCCGATGTAGTTGTCGACGCTCATCCAGTGGTCGGCGCGGTCCTTGTCGAAGGGCAGCTCCGTGTTGTGCGGGTCGATGTAGCGCAGGTAATACCAGCTCGAGCAGGTAAAGGTGTCCATCGTGTCGGTCTCGCGACGGGCAGGCTTGCCGCAGCAGGGACACGTCGTCTCGTAGAACGACTTGCACTCGGCGAGCGTCTCGCCGGCAGCAAGGTCGAGATTCTCGGGCAGACGCACCGGGAGCTGGTCGGCGGGAACAGGAACGATGCCGCAGTCCTCGCAGTACACCATGGGGATGGGGTTGCCCCAATAGCGCTGGCGGGAGATGAGCCAGTCACGCAGGCGGAAGTTCACCTTGCGACGACCCGCACCCATGGCCTCGAGGTCGGCCACGATGGCAGCCTCGCCCTCGGAGTGCTTGCCGCCCACCATGCCGGTGTACTTGCCAGACTGTACGAGGAAGCCCTCGGCCGTCATGGCCGTCTCCCAATCGACGCCCGTCACAACGCGCTCAGGCTCGTCCTTGAGCTGGGCGTAGAGGGGATCGTCCTCCCCCATGATGATGGGGACGATGGGCAGGTCGTACTTCTTGGCGAACTCGAAGTCGCGCTGGTCACCGCAGGGAACTGCCATGACAGCGCCCGTGCCGTAGTCGGAGATGACGTAGTCGGCGACCCACACGGGCACCTTGACACCGTTGATGGGGTTCACCACATAGCGGCCGGTGAAGGCGCCGTGCTTCTCGAGCTCGCCCTGGGCACGCTCGACTGCGGTGATCTTCTCGGCGCCCTCGACGACCTCGCGGACGGCAGCCTCGTACTCGGTGCCCGCGACGAGGTCCATAAGGCCCTTGTACTCGGGGGCAAGCAGGAAGAAGGAGCAACCGAAAAGCGTGTCGGCACGCGTGGTGAAGACCGTGATCTTCTCATCGGTGGGCTCGCCCGCGGCATCGCAGAGCGTGAACTCAACCTCGGCACCCTCAGAGCGGCCGATCCAGTTGGCCTGCATCTGCTTGACGCGCTCGGGCCAGCCCGTCAGCGTGTCAAGATCGTCGAGCAGCTCCTGAGCATAGTCGGTGATCTTGAGGTACCACTGCTCGAGGTCGCGCTTCTCCGGCACGCTGCCGCAACGCCAGCACTTGCCGTCGGTCACCTGCTCGTTGGCAAGAACGGTGTTGCACTTGGGGCACCAGTTGACCGGGTTCTTCTTGCGGTAGGCAAGGCCGCGCTCCCACATCTTCTCGAACATCCACTGACCCCAGCGGTAGTACTCGGGGTCGCAGGTGCGCACGAGGCGGTCGTAATCGTAGGAGAAGCCCATGCGGCGCATGGTGGCCAGGGCGTTGTCCATGTTGGAGTACGTCCACTTGGCAGCCTGGGTGTTGTGCTTGATGGCGGCGTTCTCAGCCGGCAGGCCGAAGGCGTCGAAGCCCATGGGGTGCAGGACGTCGAAACCGCGCATGCGGGCCTGGCGCGCCATGGCGTCGCCGATGGTGTAGTTGCGCGCATGGCCCATGTGAAGGTCGCCCGAGGGGTACGGGAACATCTCAAGGACGTACTTCTTAGGCTTGGCGGGATCCTCATCGGTCTTGAAGAGGTCCTCATCGGCCCAAGTCTTCTGCCACTTGGTCTCGATGGCGGCGGCGTCGTACGCCGGGATGCCGTCCTGGAGGGCGGCCGTGGTGTTGTCGCACTCAGTGCACATGCGCTTTGCCTTTCATGCCGAAAGGCGCGGCGAGATATGCATCTCGTCGCGCCTTAGATTGATCAGTCGATGAAACCGACGCTAGTTGGCGTACGTGCCGTTGCTAGCGGAAACAACCGTCTGGTTGGGGTTCTTGAGCAGGACGTCGTGAGCGCCGCCCTCGACAAGGCTCGTGGCGGAGATCAGCGTGATCTTGGCCTTCTCCTGAAGCTCGGGGATGGTGAGAGCGCCGCAGTTGCACATCGTGGACTTCACCTTGGCAAGCGACCCGGCGACGCCGTCCTTCAGGGAGCCGGCGTAAGGCACGTAGGAGTCAACGCCCTCGACGAAAGACATCGTCTTCTTGTTGCCGCCCAGGTCGTAACGCTGCCAGTTGCGGGCACGGGCCGAACCCTCGCCCCAGTACTCCTTCATGTAGGCGCCGTTGACCATGACGCGACGGCTCGGGGACTCGTCGAAACGGGCGAAGTAGCGACCGAGCATCATAAAGTCGGCGCCCATGGCCAGAGCCAGGGTCATGTGGTAGTCGTGCACGATGCCACCGTCGGAGCACACGGGCACGTAGATGCCGGTCTCCTCGAAATAGCGGTCGCGCTCTGCGCACACGTCGATAAGAGCGGAAGCCTGGCCGCGGCCAATGCCCTTCTGCTCACGGGTGATGCAGATGGAGCCGCCGCCGATGCCGACCTTCACGAAGTCAGCGCCAGCCTCGGCGAGGAAGCGGAAGCCCTCTGCGTCGACGACGTTACCGGCACCGACGCAGATGTCATAGCCGTAGTTGGCACGAATCCACTCGAGGGTGCGCTTCTGCCACTCGGAGTAGCCCTCGGAGGAGTCGATGCACAGGGCGTCGACGCCGGCCTCGATGAGCAGCGGCACGCGCTCGGCGTAGTCACGGGTGTTGATGCCAGCGCCCACCATGTAGGACTTCTGCTGGTCGAGGAGCTCGTTGGGGTTGGACTTGTGGCCGTCGTAGTCCTTGCGGAACACGAGGTACTTGAGGTTGCCCTCGGCGTCGACGAGCGGCAGGGAGTTGAGCTTGCGCTCCCAGATGATGTCGTTGGCCTCAGAGAGGGTAATGGTGTCGGGGGCGCACACGAGGTTCTCGGCGGAGGTCATGAACTCGGAGACCTTCGTGGCCAGATCCATGCGGGAGACGCGGTAGTCGCGGCTCGTCACAATACCGAGAAGCTTGCCCTCGGGGTTGCCGTCGACGGTGACGGGCATGGTGGAGTGGCCGGTCTTCTCGAGAAGGGCCAGGACGTCGGCCAGGGTGTTGTCGGGCGTCAGTGTGGAGTCGCTGCGAACAAAGCCGGCCTTGTAGGTCTTGACGTCGCGAACCATCTGAGCCTCGTCCTCAGGGGTCTGCGAGCCGTAGATGAACGACATGCCGCCCTCAGTAGCCAGGGCAACGGCAAGCTTGGGACCAGAGACGGCCTGCATGATGGCCGAGATCATGGGGATGTTGAGCGAGATGCGAGGCTCCTCGCCGCGACGGAAGCGCGTCAGAGGGGTACGCAGGCTGACCCTCTCAGGCGTGTGTTCGGAGCCGCTGTAACCAGGCACCAGCAAATACTCGCTAAACGTATGTGCCGCCTCAGGGTAGTAGTAGGCCATTCCCAGATCCTTTCTTGACGTCAGAACACTGTTTGGCATGTCACGCTTAAAGGTTACATGATATTGCACGAGCGAGGTTTACATGTCGACTTTAGCTGCATTTAACCATCGCACTTGAAACCGACACGTAGACTGGGCTCCCCTACTGCGCCTGAATCTCAGAGAGCGTTTTCGAGATGGTGTGACGCGTGGGCACCCAGTCGACCTTCTTGACGGCCGCGACCAAGGCGAGGGGCACATAGGAGAGCATGAACACCGGGAACGTGAAGAGGTTCGTGAATCGGTGCAGCGGCGTCATGTGCATCTTCTTGCCCTCGGTCGCCGTGGTGAGAAGGGCCAGGAGGAAAAACGTCAGGTAGAAGGTCACAAACGTGGCGCAAAACGACCCCAGGCACATCCTGACCTCGGTGGGTCCCACAATCTCGGGAGGGATAAGGCCCAGCAGCAGGTAAATGCCGTTGACCGCCGCCGAGACGATGGTGAGGATCATTGCCGGAGCAATGGTCATGGTCATGTCATAGGCCGCGAAGCGCCAAGAACGGTCTTCCTTCACATCGGGGGCGACGCGGTTCTTGGGACCCTTGAACCACGTGTTGAACAGGGCGGAGGCGTACTTGGCAAAGACCTGGTAGAAACCCTTGGTCCAACGCATGCGCTGCTTCCAGGAGGCAGAGAAGGTCACGGGCTGCTCATCGTAGAAAACGGCCTTGTGCGCATAGCCGATGCGATACCCGTTGACGGCGCAGAACACAGAGAACTGGATGTCCTCAGTGAGCAGGTGGAAGTCCCAGCCGTGCATGCGCTCGATCATGTCGGCGGAGATGAGGTAGCCGGTACCGGAGATGGCGCACGACGTGCCCAAGATCATGCGAGCGTTGTTGAGGTAGGTCGCCTCGCGGATGAACCATGTGCCGTACCCGCGGCTGACCCAAGAGGAGTCGAAGTTCTTCGAGTTGCGGAAGCTCGTGATTGCAGCGAACCCGCCCATGTCGAAAACCTTGTTCATCTCGGTCACATAGGTCTTGGACAAGACGTTGTCGGCGTCAAAGACGAAAAAGGCCTCGTACTTGCCGGGGTGTTCCTTGAGCACGTGAGACAGGCCGTAGTCCATGACCCAGCTCTTGCCCTTCTGGCCGCCACCGGGGCGCTCGAGAACAATGGCGCCGGCCTCGCGCGCAAGCTGTGCAGTGTCGTCGGTGCAGTTGTCGCAGAAGACGTACGTGTCGATGAGCTCGCTGGGATAGTCCTGCTCCTTGATGGAGCGGACAAGCTCCGAGATGACCGCGCCCTCGTTGTGCGCACAGATGACAAACGCATACGAATGCAGGCGGCGAGCCGGCTTTACGGGATGCTGCTTATAACGCAGCGTGATGAAGATGTAGACGAACTGATAGACGATATGAGAGAGCCATTGGGGGAGCCCCCCTCCTCGTGCCTCTCGTCTGATGGATTTCGCGGGCTGGGGCTGCCACAATGGGCTCGTCGTATCCGCCCCTGCGGTGCCCGACACCGCAC
>Ga0129308_1002965_pt1 | contig 13194 bp, 13 predicted proteins | sample L827metagenome_FD_94440 | JGI IMG/M metagenome (GOLD analysis project Ga0129308, IMG submission 94440) | Ring-tailed lemur group fecal microbial communities from Wisconsin, USA - L827 metagenome | ecosystem: Host-associated > Mammals > Digestive system > Large intestine > Fecal | place: USA...
AAACTTGGGCAGCACCCTGCCCACCAGGGGCATAAAGCTGTAAAACAAAATCACGCAAATAATGCCCAGGCATACCAAAGCGGTAAAGCTGTAGCCCTGGATCATAAATTTGCACACATATCCAACGGCGGCAAAGGGGACGCAGGCCCCCAGGCCCAGAAAGGGATGGGCTTTGAACCCGCCGCTCTTGGGCCGCCAGTCCTGGCCGTTTTTCTCCATCTGACTGCGAATGACACTGGCCTGCAAAGCCTTTTTTTGTGCAATGGTCTTTCTCATGACAGAATCCCCCGATTATTTCACCTTTCTTGCCTTGGCGGCGGCATCCTTGGCCTCCTGAATCAGGGGACGCTGCTTCCGGGCCGCATAGGGCTCCAGCCGGTTCAGGTGGGAATAGCGGCTGAACATGATCATCTTCCGCTTGCTTCGCACCGCATCGCTCTTGGTGGTGAGGATGATGTGGGCGGATTCCTTGATGATTTTGCAGTCATTGGCAATGATCTGGTCTGTAATTTTCTCGTACTTCTTCACATCCGGCTTGGCGGGCAGCTTGCACCCGGAGGCAAATAACGCCCGTCCCCAGGCTTTTTTGTCATGACGGCCTCCCAAAAAAGCGAATAATGACATGATTTTTCCTCCATGCTCGTAGGTTCATCCTTTTGCCTGCATTATATCACAGAATACGGGAAAATAACAGAGTGAAAATTTTTAACAAGTTATTAAGAAAGCGCCGCACCCTTCGGGGTGCGGCGCAGCGTATCATTTTAATTACTCCTGGGTGGTAAAGCTTCTGAGTGTCTTGCCCTCGATATAGGGGCCGGCCTCGGGGAAGCCGCCGCACTTCATATCCACCTCCAGCAGCTTTGCGGCGCAGCGCTGGAGATACCCAAGCTTCAGGCTCCCATCCCGGACGGCGGTGATGATGTCCTGGACGTTGCCCTCGCAGCCGGGCATCTGCACGTCGTTTCCCGCATAGATGCACAGGGGGCTGGAGGCACAGGGGTACTTGGGATTGGGCTTTGCCATGGCGCCGGACACCGTGGCATTGCTGGTGAACCAATCGGTCATCACATAGCCCTGGAAACCGCACTCCTCCCGGGCATAGCAGGTGATGGAGTCGTAGCAGTTGGCGCCGTGGACACCGTTGATCAGGTTGTAGCTGGTCATGATGGTCATGGGCTGAGAGGCCTCAATGCAGACGCCGAAGTTGCGCAGGTAGATTTCCCGAATGGCCCGCTCCTTGATGTGGGCATTGCAGTACATCCGGTTGTCCTCCTGGTTGTTGGCGAAGTAATGCTTGATGCTGGTGCCCACGCCGGGGTGCTTCTGCACGCCCCGGACATCCGCCGCCGCACACAGACCGGAGAGCAGGGGATCCTCGGAGTAATACTCGAAGTTCCGGCCGCAGAGGGGGTTGCGGTGGATGTTCATGCCGGGAGCCAGCCAAACCCGGACGCCGAAGGTTTCCATCTCAGCGCCCACCACGTCGCCGCACTTCTCAATCAGCTCCAAATCCCAGGAGCTGGCCAGCAGCCAGGCGATGGGGATGGCGGTGCAGTACTGATAGTAATCCACATCCCCCTCCTGCTTGGGGGCAAAGCTTTCGGCAATTCCGCCCATGGCGGAGCCGCCGGGCAGCAGCTTTCCTGCCTTATCCGTGCGGAAATGGGGAATCAGGCGCAGACCGGCAGGGCCGTCGGCATTGACCATATCCCGGACGCCCCGGTGGGCCAGGGTCAGGCTGGTTTCACCGGCAGCACCGGGGACGGCCTTGGAGTCCTGGCCAATGACGCTGTCGGTCTCCCGGGCAGCGCCCACGCACCAGTCAGCCATTTCCTCCACGGTAAGCTGGGAGACCAACTGCTCCATGGTATATTTTCCGTCCCGAACCTCTTCCAAGGTGATCACATGGTCGGTACCAGCGGGAGCGAAGGGAGCGGGCTCTCCGGCGTACTCCACAGTAATTGTGGGAATTCTGGCGGCGCTGAGGGCAATTCTGGGGGCCGCTGCCTTTTCTGCTTCCTCGTTCTCCGGCACCCAGCTCTGAACACCGGCGCAGGAAATCTCCTCAAATTCCTCGTCCAGAGGGCAGATGTTCTTGACCTTCCTGGTCTGTGCGGTAGCGTCCAGGGTCAGCACCGCCGCCACATGGGTGGCCCGGCTGTTCACGCCCACCCGGATCACATATTCCCCGGCCTCCAGCACATAGGCGGCCTTGGCAGGGTCATAGCTTTCCAGATTGGTCAAGTCGAAGCTGACAGTCACCCGCTGCTCCTCCCCGGGCTGCAAAAGCCTGGTTTTGCCGAAGCCGCAGAGCATCTGCATGGGCTTTTCCAGGCCCTGCCTGGGGGCGGAGCCGTAGACCTGAATCACTTCCCTGCCCCTGAAAGAGCCGGTATTTTTGACCTTCACGGTGAGACTGACGGTTTTTTCGTCGGCGCAGGCCCTCAGGGTCTCCATGGAAAAGGTGGTGTAGTTCAGGCCGTAGCCAAAGGGATACACTGGGGTCACATTGAAAGTGTCGAAATAGCGGTAGCCCACAAAGATGCCGTCAACATAGTATTCATCGTTCCAGTCGCCGTTGTTGTGGCTGAAGGTAGCAGAGGAGGGATAATCCGCATATTTTTCCGCCCAGGTGTCCGTCAGGCGGCCGCTGGGGATGCTCTTGCCCATCAGGACATCCGCCACAATGTGGCCGCCCATGTTGCCGCTCTGGGAGATCAGCAGCACGGCGCTGATGCCGGGAATGGCTTTCAGGGTCGCCGCATTGATGACGCCGCCCAGGTTCAGCAGCACAATGACCTTTCTATAATTCTGCCCCAGGGCGGTGAGGAGCGCAATCTCCTGCCCCGTCAGCTCGTAATCCCCCTCCTCAGCGTAGCGGTCGCTGCCCTCACCGGAGTTCCGGCCCAGCACATAGATGGCCAGATCGCCCTCCGCCTTCTGGAAGGGAGCCAGGGCCTTGGGGACAAAATGCTCATTGAACATCACAAAGAAATCCGGAATGCCAGCGGCAGCGGCCCGCTGGTGGACATCGGCCATATAGGCGTCAAACTCCTCCTTGAGGAGACGATCCTGCTCGTCAAGCCACTGCTTTGTGGTAATGGCAAAGCCCGCCTCCTCCAGGCCCTGCTCCACACAGACGCTGAACCGGCTGTTGACCTCACCGCTGCCGGTGCCGCCCTTTACTGTAGCCCGGGCGCCATTGCCAAAAAGGGCCACCTTTTGAGGGCCGGACAGGGGCAGGACGCCGTCGTTTTCCAGCAGCACCATGCACTCACCGGCAATCCGGCGGATATAGTCGCTGTGGGCCTGCTCACTGGCCGTAACTTCTGGGGTTTGATTTGCGTGATAGTGAATCATTTGGATCGTAAGCTCCTTTCAGATGGTAGGGGATTTTCTTTCCGAAGAATCTCTTTGCTTATTATACAAAAATTTACTATGATAATCAATAAATTTTGGCAAAATCCTTGGAAAGCACTCCGCCAATGGGATACTCAATTATTGACCATCCCCCCGGCCTGCCGGATTATCCTCGACGGTTCAGCTGCGCTATAAGAGAAATGTCCCTTCGAACCGGGCCTTGCCCGTCCAAAAGGACGTATTATGGGTCGAGATTGACTTCCTCAAAAAGAGGGGATTGAAAGAACTCGCTGATACTGATTTCAAAGCCCTGGCAAAGCTCGTGAATAATTCTCAATTTCACCGAATCGTAGGAGCAGTGAATCAGATTGCTGATGGTGGACTTTGGAACGCCGCTTTTGGTAAACAGCTGATATTGGGTCATCCCACGCTGGGCTAGAAGCTCCTGTAACCGCAGACTGATCGCCTGATTTAATTTCATATCCACCACCCCTTAGGTGGTATTATATGAAATTTGTATGGAAAATTAGTCCCTGTAGCTGAACTAGTTCTTGCATTTTTGAATGGATCATGGTATAGTTATTTAACAGGGCCCTGACAGAATGGGCAGGAGCCGCCTGAAAGAAAGAGAAAGAGGGAGATGCTGCATGATTGGTTCTGCACTGAAAAAGCTGGCAAAAGAATACGACATGACTGTGGATAAGGGAATTGCCTATGGAAGCCTGGGCGGCTTTGCCGCCACCCTCAGCGAGGGGGCCGGGTTCAAGCAAATCGTCTTTTCCACTCACTTTGACGACCCTGCCGGCCGAACCGGCATCATGGACACGGTGGGCGCCCGGGATGTGAAGAAGGAGTTCCGGGTTCAGGAGCTGAGGGTGGACTCCAAGATGATCGTGGTAACGTTCCTGGACAACCTCGGCACCATGAAGCGCATTCGAACTTTTCTGGAATGGTTCCTGCCCCTGCTGCGCTCCTTTGGCGCCAGCGGCGTGGAAATCTGCCCGGAATGCGGAATGCCCATCGACCAGGGGCGATGGGCCATGGTCAACGGCATCGCCCACCACTTCCACACCGGCTGCGCCAACCGGGTGCAGCTGAATCTGGAGCAGAGCAATGAGCAGATGGCCAGCGAGGCCACCGGCAGCTACCTTTCCGGCCTGGTGGGCGCTCTTCTGGGCTCCGCCCTGGGGGCGGTGGTCTGGGCCATCGTACTCTGCATTGGTTATGTGGCTTCCCTGGTGGGTCTGCTCATTGGTTTCCTGGCAGAACGGGGCTATAACCTGTGCAAAGGAAAGCAGGGTAAGGGAAAAATCGCCATTTTGATTGTGGCGCTGATTCTCGGCGTGCTGCTGGGAACCCTCCTGTCGGAAAGCTATTTCGTGTTTGATGCAATCCAGTCCGGTGAGCTCCCGGGGTGGCAGGTTTCCGATATCCCCTGGTTGATTATTTATGTCTTCACTTCCAACCCAGAATACCGGGCATCGGTTCTGACCAATATCGCCATGGGTCTGCTCTTCGCCGCTCTGGGCGCTTTTGCACTGATCCGTCAGGCGGGCCGCAATCTTTCCGGCAACAAGTTCGTCAATTTGAAATAACAGCCAGAAAACCAAGGGGGCTGCCAGATGGCAGTCCCCTTATAAAAATGTATTATTTCTCCCAGCCGAAGCCCTGGAACACCGGTGCGCCGGTGTACCGGCGGGCAGTCTTCTCCCCCCGGAGAACCTCCAGCGCCGCCTGGGCCAGCGCCTCCTGCTCGCATTCGCCGGGGTAGACGGCGACGGGGGCGATCCAGCCGCAGCGCTGCTTCACCCCGTCCACGATGTCTGCAAAGCGAACCAGGCCGCCGGTGAGCAGGATGCCGTCCACCCTGCCCTCCAGCACCGCCGCCATGGCGCCGATGGATTTGCAGAGCTGATAGATCATGGTGTTCCAGATGAGGCAGGCCTTCCGGTCCCCCGCCTCCACCAGTGCGTGGACGGTGTCCGCATTGGAAGTGCCGAAGTGGCTGACAAAGCCGCCGGAACGGGAGAGCATGGTCTTCACGTCCTGGGTGGTGTGGCCGGATTCCAGGTAGGTCAGCACCTCCATCACCGGGATGGAGCCCAGCCGGGTGGGGGTGAAGGGGCCATCGCCTCCGGCGCCCTCAGTACTGTCAATCATCCTGCCCTTACAGTGGGCGGTGACGGTGATGCCCCCGTCAATGTGGCTGACGATGAAATTGCAGTCCTCATACTTCTTCCCCAGAGTCTGGGCGTGAATGGCGGCGATGCCCTTCTGATTCAGCACATGGGTCTGGGCCCGGCGGTAAAGCCCTGCAATGCCGGTGGGCCGGGCGTAGTCGCACAGCTCATCCACATTGGTGGGGTTCAGGGTGAACATTTTCCCGCCAAACTCCCGGCACAGCTCATAGGCCAGCATGACCCCCAGCTTGGCGGGATGGTCGCTGCCCCCCACACCGGCGGCGGTATGGGCCACCAGCTGCTCGTCGATCTCCATCACCCCGGACTCCTGGGGATAGGCGCTGCCCCCACGGCCCACAAAGGCATCCATTTCCGAAAGCTTCAGGCCGTGCCGGGCCATGAAGTCCTCGATGAAAGCCCGGCGCATGGGGATTTGGTCGTTCACCGTGGGGAAGGACAGCAGCACCGGGGCATCGTGAAAGACACTCTCGGTGTACACATTTTTCTCGTTTTCAAAATAGCTCACCTTAGTAGAGGTGGAGCCTGGATTGATAACCAGGATTTTGTATGTTTTATCCATTTAATTCTCCTGCATTCAGATAGTTAGGAATTTAACGGGACGCCCGCAGTATCGCAAGGAAAATTCCTAATTCCTCATTCCTAACTCCAAATTATCTCGTATCTCCCCGCTTCAGCACCCGTCCGGGCCGCAGAAATGGCCCTGGGCAGAAAAGGCGGCGTCATTCAGCGCCTGCAGCATCTCCGATTCGGTATAGTCCTTCAGGCTGAGTCTTCTCCCATCCACGATGATGGTGGGCACCCCCTGGGGCTTCAGCACCTCCCGGGCGTAGCGGACGGCCTGGCGCTCCTTTTCGGTGTACCTGCCCTCTTCCAGCGCCCTCGTAAAATCCGCTGCGTCCAGCCCTGCCTGCTCTGCCAGACCGGCCAGCACAGAAAGGTCGCCAATGTCCAGCTCCTGAATGAAGTAGGCCCGGTACACCAGATCGTTGTAGCTTTCGCCCCTGCCGTGGTCGCAGGCATAATACCACCCTTCAAAAGCCAGCCGGGTATAGGGCCGGGGAATCACCTTGGGGGGCAGCTTCATGGGAAGCCCCAGCTGGCGGCAGGGCTCCTCCAACACCTGATACCCCTCCCGACGGCGCTGATCGTGGTAGGTGTCCACCCGCTCCCGGGGTTCCGGGGTCAGCTCAAAGGGCTGATCGGTAATTTTCGCCTCCACCCCCAGCTTCTCCAGAGCCCGCCGAAGGGCCTCCTTCGCCACCAGGCAATAGGGGCACACATAATCCGAAACAAACAGTATTTCCATATACGCACCTCACGGTCGGTTGTCTGTGCACAGTATACTACTTCCATCCCTCAAATTCAAGCAAAATATACAGTTCGCCCCGCCGGGATTCCGGCGGGGCTGTGTATCAATCCCACATGTGCCGCTCCAAATACTGCTCCAGGTCATAGTCATAGCGGAAGCGGACGTTTTGAATGGGCTCCCCGTCCAGGATGGCCAGGTATGCCTTCTGGTGGATGGCATTCTGCTCCTGGTTGCCCATGGACAGGTGATTGGCCACCATCAAGGCAAAGGCGGCATCCGGATAGCGGTACTCCACGGCCCCCCATTGATCGGGGGCGGCACGAAGCAGCTCCTTCATACCGGGAATTTTACTGTAGGCCTCCCGTTCCCGGGCGGCAAGGTCCCGCATCCGCAGGGGTGTATGTTGTTGCATGACACGATTCTCCTTAACGCAAAACTCGACGTGAATCATACCACGGAAAAAAATGAAAAACAAGTCTTGACATGGCCCACGCCTGTGAGAATCTTATCAAAAAAACTGTCCAAATTTTTGTACACTATTTTTTCCGGAAGATTTTGCGGACTATCTTCCAGATTAGTGCCAACACCAAATAGATGGCAAAGCCCGCCAGGAAGCCTCCGATGCCGAAGACAATATCCGCGAAATCCATGGTTCCGGTGGATGTGACCTTTTGGCCGATCTCTATGCCAAAGGTGAGCACCACAATCAGCGTCAGGGTGTACAGCCAGGAGACAGCCATCTCCCAGCCCCGTCTGGTCAAAAATTTCACAATTGGGTGAACCAGCAGAAACAGGCACATTCCCACAGCGCCGATCACCAGAAAATGGAGCTCCTTGTCGGAAAAATTTGGTTCCAGATTGTTGTTCAGCTGCAAAATCCAGGTGTGGATGTCCGCCAGGCGGTAGACGAGCCAATACAAAAAATCTTTCATGAAACCTCCTTCGTTACCATGCAGAGGATTTCCTGCTGAATGGATTCCACCGAACGCATATTGTCCCCGGCGCAGCAGTCAACCATCTGCCAGCCCAGCTTCCCGCTGCAATACTCCGCCGCCTGGCGGCTGCGGTTGAGGTAGGGCAGATTCCCCTCGTGGATGTCCTTCCGGCTCTCATCCCCCTGGTAGCGCTGCGTCATCAGCCGTTGGCTTACCAGAGGATCCACCCGGAGATACACCACCATATCCGGAGTGGGAATGCCCAGCAGGTCATATTCAAAATGGAAGAGCCACTCCAAAAATCCGTCCCACTGTTCCCGGGGCAGCTTGCTGCACTGGTGGACGGCGTTGGAGGTGGTGTACCGATCCGCCACCAGAATGCCCCCCTGGGCATAGAAGGTCTCCCAGTTCTGCTTGAAGGAGGCGTAGCGATCCACCGCATAGAATGTGGAGGCGGCGTAGGCGTTCACATCCCCGGGGTTGCTGCCAAACCGGCCTCCAAGGTACATTTTAACCAGTGCGGAGGAATCGGAATCATAGTTGGGGAAAGAAATCTTCCGCACCCGCTCCCCCCGGGCCTCCAGATTCTTCACCAGTTCCCCGGCCTGGGTTCCCTTGCCGCTGCCGTCCAGTCCTTCAATTACAATCAGTTTTCCCATCTTTTAAGCTTCTTTCCTAATAGATTATACCCATTCACAGGAATTGCTGCAAATTGCCTCATAAAGTGGGGCAAAGAATCCAGTACATGTCCTTATCTCTGAATGGTATCATACCATATTTCTGAACGGATAGCAAATTATTTGTTTCTTTAACAAATATAGATCAGTGAACTCAAAAGAAGCCAGGTTGCGTTGTTGACATAATTGTCAAAAAAGTTGACATAATTAAGAAAAATGCAGAAAAATTTGACTTTTCCCTTAGAATATGTTATTATTTTTTCAGAAGAATTCTATGCCTCTCCTTCCAGGACGCAGAGAATTCGACCAACTATTTACCTATTTCCGGTTATAATGAGAGTCCCGGGAGAAAATTGCCGCAGTGGATCGCCCCGGGGCGAACAAAGAAGGAGATGATCGTATGGATGATATTCAGAACGAAACACCAAGAAAAGGACAAGGGATGGAACCCAGGGTGCGGCGGCGCCGGAAGAAGCGGAGCCTGCCTATCCCCGCCTTTCTCATCCATCTGGGGGAGGATGTACGGTGGTACTACGACATTCGGCTGTGGTCGCCGCTGATCCTGCTGCTGCTCATTTTGGCGCTCCTTCCCGGCAAGAAGGCCGAGGTTCAGCCCGAGCCGACAGAGCCGGATATTTCCACCGTAGAAACCACCGAAGACACCACCCCCACCCAAGCGCCCATCAATCAGGAGGCGACAGCGCTGGCAAGGCTGGCGGATTCCGTGGGCGCCGGCCGGTCGGACAATGTAAAGACCATCATCATGTGGGTAGCCATCAACCGCTCCGAGGATCGGGCCAACGGCTACGGCCAAAGCCTGATTGATGAAATTGCCCGTCCCAACCAGTGGCAGGGCTATGACGAAAATGCCCCCTATACCGACGGCACCTATGCCATGGCCCTGAGCGTCCTGGACACCCAGACCCGGGGCGGCCTGCGGCCCCTGGATTCTGACATGCTCTGGTTTGTCCTCAACGACGACGGTTCCATCACCCTGCGCAACCAGTTCGCCGCCACCGGAAACCAAAAGTGGCGGGAGAAAACCGTAAAGTAACTACATCAAAAACATCCGTATGGCTTTTGTCCATACGGATGCTTTTGCAGTTGGGGCATATTCCTACGGGGTCTAATCCGGCAGCAGGGTGGCGGACTGGGTAGTGCCGATGGCCTCCACCGAAACAATGTCGTCAATATTCACGGCGCTGTTGAGCATACACAGGCAGAGACCGTCCTCCACGGATAGTTGAAAAAGCGTATTGTCCATCTGGCCATTGCGTACAACGAAGGTGGAGCCGTCCTTCATATTCAGGCAAATCTCACTGGAGCCTCCCAGAGAATACTTTTCGTCGTTGATCCGGACGCACAGAGCATTCACCATCACATCTCCATTTCCGAAGGTTCTATTTGGCAGGGAGCCGCTTTCTGGCAGGGAAATAATGATTTTATTGGGCTGAGGTTGGGCGTCCTGCTCCAGTCTGGCCAGAATCCGATAGGCCGCCACTGTTATTTCTTCTGTTCTCCCAGCGAAGACCTGATCCACATGGCCATCTCCCAGCAGGTCGCGAAGCTTCTGCTCTGCCTGCTCCGCTGTCAGCTCCCGGCGAAGGCGCTGCTGAATATCCTCCAGAGGATCCACTTGTCGGGTTTGGTGGGCCCGGTCAAATTCATAGGCGGCCAGGAAATAGTAGTCATCGTAGGGGGGAATATTACCGCCCATTCCCTGAACCTCCCGCAGCTTTGCCGCCGCCTCCTCCACTGTCAGTTCCAGAAGAAGCTCCTCTCTCCGGGCGGCGATGTAATCCGTCCGTTCCTGCTCCGCCCGGTCTTGGGCTTCCTTCTGCGCCTCCTGCTCATCGCGGTTCGCCAGGGTAATGGCAAAGACAGCGCCGGCGGCAGGATTGTCCGTGTGGAAATAGTAGGTCATAGCAAGGCAGCCGTCCGTGGTCTTTTCAGGAATCTGATAGGCGTAGCCATACTGGTTGATCTCCAGCATATAAGGCCAAATCCCCCCATTGGGCTGCTTTTGCAGTCTAGTTTCATCCAGGGGTTTGTCATACTCCAGCATCAGGGTGATGAAGCCGCTGCGGGTTTCGTTGTCATAGACATAGGCGTCCACCGTCAGCTTATAGCCATCAGTCTGAACGGTCTGGCCTACCGGGGAGACCCATTTTTCCAGCTCCTGGGCAACGGTTTCCTCCACCGGGGTTTTTTCATACCCCGGCTGCACCATAACATTGGGCCAGGGCTTCTGAGGGTCGGAAACCAGGCTGGGCTCCTCTTTGTCGAAGCCGGTGTGCTCCCCATACAGGCCCTGGATCATCTGTGCCGGGTTGTCGTAAAGAAGAAAGCCCACAGCAGCGAAGGCCGTGCCGATCAGGGCCGTAGCAATCACCGCCGCCAGCAGCAGCCGCCCCAGCTTTCCGCCGGAGTGGCCGCTGTTTTTCCCCTCTGTCTTTTCCAGTCTGTTCTCCCCCAAGCGCCCGATGGCCAAAAATAGTTCTTCCGCCTTCATAATATGTATCCCTCCTGCGTCAAGTGTGCTTTCAGCTTTTGCCGGGTGCGGCTCAGGCTTTTGAGAACCGCCTCCGGCTTCATATGAAAGCGCTGGGCGATGGCAGTCGTATCCTCCACGAAGAAGTAGCGGCGGAGGAACACATTCTGCTCCCGCTCCGGCTGGGTGTCTAGGAAAGCGGCGATGGCCTTGGTCAATTCCTTGGCCTCCCAGGCCGCCTCCACGTTGGAGTCCGTGCCCACGCACTCCTCCAGCTCCTCCAGCGCCAGCTGGACTTCTCCCCCGCCCCGCTTCTGGGCGTGGTCGGCCCGCCACCGGGTGAACGCCAGATTCCGGGTGATTTTCGCCAGGAACTGCCGCAGCACCCTGGGGCGAGTGGGCGGGATGGACTGCCAGGCTTTCAGATAGGTGTCGCTGACCGTCTCCTCCGCATCGGGGGGACTGCATAGAATCCGGTTCGCCAGGGAAAAGCAGTAGCCACCGTATTTTACCTCTGTCTGAACCAGCGCCTGTTCATCCCGGGCGAAGTACAGCGCCACAATCTGCTCATCGTTCATAGAATTTCCTCCATTTCGTGCAGCATAAAAGGCCTTCACCCTACATGACGCAAAACAAGGCCCTTTCTGACCAAAAAGGTGAAAAAATTTGAGGCTACCCGAAAGCAGCCCCAGAGTGCCCCAAAAGGCCTCGCAGAGTTTGCCGCCGCAGCGGCAAATAAAGTCAAATCATTTTCTGCCAGGGCGTGTACCTGGCAGAAAATACATCTCAGGCTGCGTGTGTGCGAGTTGTGCGCCGTAGGCGCACAAGGAGTGCGCTAAGCAGACTGCAATCTTCCCGTCGGAAAGCCCCAAAGGGGATTTTCGATGGTATGTTTTGAGGCTGCCCGGAGGCAGCCCCAAATGTCTTGAAAAGCTTACGCCATTGCGGCGGTGATGATGGCCATCTTGTAGACTTCCTCGGCGTTGCAGCCCCGGGACAGGTCGTTGATGGGGGCAGCCAGGCCCTGGAGGATGGGGCCATAGCCCTCGAAGCCGCCCAGACGCTGGCCGATCTTGTAGCCGATGTTACCGGCCTCGATGTTGGGGAAGATGAAGGTATTGGCATAGCCCGCCACAGGGGACCCGGGGAACTTCAGCTGGCCAACCTCGGGAGCCACGGCGGCGTCAAACTGCATCTCGCCGTCGATCATCAGCTCGGGGGCCATCTGCTTGGCGATGGCAGTGGCATCGTGGCTCAGCTTCACCGTGCCGCCCTTGCCGGAGCCGTTGGTGGAGAAGCTCAGCATGGCAACCTTGGGATCGATGCCGAAGACCTTGGCGGTCTTGGCAGTCTCCACCGCTACCTCGGCCAGCTTCTGGGCAGCGGAAACCACCACGTTGCCCTCCTTGTCCACGGTGTCCTCATAGCTGATGTTGATGGCGCAGTCGCCCATGGCCAGCTTCTCATCTCCACGAACCATGATGAAGCAGGAGGAAACCAGATGAGCGCCGGGCTTGGTCTTCACCAGCTGCAAGGCGGGACGGACAGTATCGGCGGTGGAGTAAGTAGCGCCGCCCAGCAGGCAGTCCACCTTGCCCTGCTTGACCAGCATGGTGCCGAAATAGTTGCCCTTGCTCAGAGCGGCACGGCACTCGTCGGCAGACATCTTGCCCTTGCGCAGGGCAACCATGGTCTCCACCATTTCGTCCATACCGGCGTAGGTGGCGGGATCCAGGATTTCCACGCCCTCGATATTGAAGCCGCCCTTGGCAGCGGCGGCCTTGACAGCTTCCACATTGCCAACCAGTACAGGAGTCAGGAAGCCGCCCTCCACCAGCCGGGAAGTGGCCTCCAGAATACGATTGTCGGTGCCCTCGGTAAAGACGATCTTCCGGGGATTTTTCTTCAAGGTTTCAATCATTGCAGTGAACATTGGAATCAACCTCCATATATCCGGGCAAAATGCCCATTTTTTACAGTTAAATTATATCTCAGTTTCCCCCAGGGTGCAAGTCTTTTTTTTCACTTCTCCCATTTCCCGTGGGTTTTCGGGAATCAGGATTTTCCTTTGGTTAAATTGATGAAATTTCTTTTTCAGACTGTGATTTTCCTATTGATTTTTGTGAGAAATTACTTTATAATGAAGGAAACTATGATGAGGGGCGATTGGCTTGGGCGAAGTGTATGCTGTTGTTTCCGGCAAGGGCGGCACCGGGAAAAC
>Ga0129308_1002966_pt1 | contig 13193 bp, 11 predicted proteins | sample L827metagenome_FD_94440 | JGI IMG/M metagenome (GOLD analysis project Ga0129308, IMG submission 94440) | Ring-tailed lemur group fecal microbial communities from Wisconsin, USA - L827 metagenome | ecosystem: Host-associated > Mammals > Digestive system > Large intestine > Fecal | place: USA...
GGACAGGTTATTGTTATCCCTGCACAAACAGAAAGCAGCGAAGAGACAATTATCAATGAAGTTAAATCAGCCGAAACTGTTCCCCCCGCTTCCACCCCTTTAAAGCCCAAATGCAGGGATATGCATCGGGTGGAAAGAAAAGAAACGATATATAGCATCAGCCGGCTATATGGTATAACGGAAGCCGAACTGATTGCGGCCAATCCCGAACTCCGCACAGAGAAGCTTAAAAAAGGAAAGTTCTTGTGCATCCCCTATGCGTCTGCCGGAAGCACTCCAAAGGGACAAGGACAACCGGTGTCGCCGACCGTTATCCCGACCGATGACGAACTCTTTGACAAGAGCAAGAAGGAAAATCCTAAGATTTCTACTATAAAAGCAGCCGTTATGCTTCCGTTTATGGCCGACGGCAGCGGTAATCGTGATGAACAAATCCGTATGGTAGAGTACTATGAGGGTTTCTTGATGGCAGTAGACAGTTTGAAAGAAAAAGGTGTTTCCATTGATTTATACACTTATGATACATACAATAACACCTCGTCGATAAAATCCATTCTTGCCAAAGACGAGATGAAGAACATGAATATCATCTTTGGCCCTGCCTACCCGGAACAGGTTAAACCGGTAGCCGATTTTGCCAAGAAAAATAATGTCCGTCTGGTGATTCCATTTACTTCAAAGGGTAATGAGGTATTCAATAATCCGTCCATTTATCAGATTAACACACCTCAATCCTATCTCTATTCGGAAGTATATGAGCATTTTACCCGCAAATTCACTAATGCCAATGTGATTTTCCTGGATGCAGAGGATGGCGATAAAGACAAAGCGGATTTTATCAAGGGGCTGAAAGAAGAATTGAAAAGCAAACGCATCCCTTTTACTGAACTAAAAGGCGCGGCCATTACCCCCGAATCATTGAAGGAAGCCATGAACACTATTTTGGACAATGTATTTATTCCGACTTCCGGCACAAACATTGCGCTGATTAAATTATTGCCGCAGTTAATTGTTACCCTGCGTGACAATCCTGATTATCGGATGCAATTATTCGGCTACCCCGAATGGCAAACTTACACCAACGACCATTTGGCCAGCTTTTATGAGTTGGACACTTACTTCTATTCTTCTTTCTATACTAACAATTTGTTCCCCGAAGCTATCCAGTTCTCTTCTGCCTATCGCAAATGGTATAGCAAGGATATGTCGAACACATTCCCCAAATATGGCATGTTAGGATTTGACACAGGGTATTTCTTCCTGAAAGGATTATCACAATATGGAAGCAACTTGGAGGATAAACTGAATAAAGTGATTGTCACCCCTATCCAGACTGGCTTTAAATTTGAACGCGTAAATAACTGGGGAGGCTTTATCAACCGGAAAGTGTTCTTTGTCCATTTTACGAAAAACTATGAATTGATTAAACTCGATTTTGAATAATGAAGAACTATAAATATATAGGCATATTGGTGCTGGCATGGCTATTCACTTTGCCGGCAGTTGCACAGTTGGGTGAAGAACGACATAACTTTGCAGTCGGAATAAATGGAGGACTGAACATGAACTCAGTCAGTTTTGACCCCAAAATTAAACAGAACACCTTGAACGGCATGGAAATGGGGGTCACTCTGCGCTATATGTCTGAAAAATACTTCAAGATGATGTGTGGGGTGCAGATGGAAATCAATTACTCACAACGCGGTTGGAGTGAAAAGATTGAGGATGGTTCTGAAAACACATACAGCCGCACCATGAACTATGTTGAGATTCCCCTTTTTGCTCACCTCGCTTTCGGAAAAGATGCATTGAACCGCGGGGTGAAGTTCTTCATAAACATGGGACCTCAAATCAGTTTCTTTTTAAGCGATAAAGAGAAAATGAGCGATAACTGGGACACTTCCAGTCGTCCCAATGGCGTGACAGAACAATACGGTAAGGCTGTAGAAAACAAATTCGATTATGGTATTGCAGCCGGTGCGGGACTGGAATTGAGCACAGGTATCGGGCACTTTCTGTTGGAAGGACGCTATTACATGGGGTTGGGCGACTTCTATAAAAGTACAAAGAAAGATTACTTCGGCCGGTCTGCCCACTCCTATATAGGTGTGAGGGCGGCCTATCTATTCGACATAACCAAATAAAGCAGGCCCTTATCCGGAGAGATTTCTTCAACGGACAAAGCCTGTTTCCTAACACGTATATATGTGTGGCCTTACACGTATATACGTGTTGCCTTATACATACGTACGCGTGGGCTCATACGTATATACGTGTGGCCCGATGCGTACGTACGTGTTTTAAGCGGCCTCTTTTTAACTTTTATTGCCATTACATTTGAAACGAAAAGTTAATATTCCTCGTCTAATTCAATAAACAGTATGATTGGTTTCTGACTAAGAAGACACGAAAAACTACATTATGAAGAAAATTAGTATTTTAATGGCCGGATGCTTGTTGTCAAGTATATGCTATGCACAACAGATACGCATATCCGGCAAAGTATTGGAAGCAAACACAAAACAGGCGGCTATAGCAGCCAATGTGGTTCTGCAGACAAACGACTCAACCTTCGTCAATGGTGCTGCAACCGACAGCAAAGGACTCTTCCGAATCGATAAAGTAACGGAAGGCAACTACAAATTAATCATTTCCGCCATCGGTTTTGAGAAAAACATCATTGACTTGCAAGGCCTCTCCCAATCTGTCGATGTGGGGACAGTGGAATTGGAAGAAGCCTCTCAACAACTGGGAGAAGTAACGGTTTCCGCCACCAATGTGGTCAGCAAATTTGATAGAAAACTAGTGTTCCCCAACAAACAACAGGTTAACGCTTCAAATAACGGTGTCGATTTATTACGCAATCTGATGCTCCCACGGCTGAATGTCAATCCATTGGATGGCGGTGTTTCTTTAAACGACGGAAGTTCTGTACAACTGTGTATCAACGGACGTAAAGTAGGGAAAGAGGAAATCCAGGCACTTATCCCATCCGACATTCTCCGAATCGAGTACCTGGAAGACCCCGGATTGCGTTACGGCAATGCAGGTGCTGTAGTAAACTACATCGTCCGCCGTTATGAACTTGGAGGCTCCGTCAGTATCTCGGCCCAACAATCTCCATACGTCATGTGGGGTAATTATTATGTTTCGGGGAAAATGAATTATAAGAAGTCTGAATTCGGAGTATGGTATGGTGCCTATCCGCACAAATTTAAAAACGCCTGGCGCACCAATGAAGAAACGTTTGTAAAAGAAGACGGCACCTCCCTGCACCGGATGGAAGAAGGTATTCCCGATGCCACTTCGGAATACGGACAATGGGGCGGTATCAGCTACAACTTGCAGGAAGCGGATAATTATATGCTGAACGCATCCGTCGGATTTTGGAATGAAAACAAACCGCGGGTCGGCTTCCACAGCCAATTGTACACCCGGGAATATCCTGACTTGGCAACAGAAAGACTTGATTTTGCCCACAACCGCAACAGTCGTCCCTGGTTCGATATATATTTTCAGAAAGAATTGAAGAACAAACAGTTTCTGGCATTGAATGTTGTGGGAACATATATTGGCAGTCATAACCGTCAAAGCTATCAGGAAATCCTTGATGATGAGTTTGTTGCCGACTACTTCTCAGGCGTGCAGGGCGATAAATACTCCATCATTGCAGAAGGAATCTATGAAAAAACGTTCAAGAAAAGCCGTTTCAGTTCGGGAATCAAGCACACGCAAGCCTACTCGGACAATGAGTATAGCGGAACCCTGAACTATAACACCCAGATGAAACAGGCCGACACATACGCCTATGCGCAATATAGCGGAAAATGGAAGAAGATGAATTATATGCTGGGAGCAGGTGTCACCCGTTCTTGGTACCAACAAATAGGCCTGGAAGACTATGAGACTTACCAATTCAATCCACGCTTCAGCCTGAGTTATACATTTAATGAAGAATTCTATGCCCGCATGAATGGCAGTCTGAACAGTAACGAGCCTTCATTGTCCCAGTTGAGCGCTGTCGACCAGTTGATAGATTCATTGCAAATCAGACGTGGAAATCCTGATTTGAAACCATATAACAACTATCGGCTCAAACTGACATTGGGATATAATAAGAAGAAGGTACAAATAAATTGGTATACCAGCTATCGCAATGCACCTGATGTCATCATGGAACAGACTTATCGTGAAAACGGGAAATTCATACGCAGTTATGCCAACCACCATCGCTTCCAGTCTTTGGAAAACGAACTCTCTGTCCGTGTGGGAATGCTTTGGGATGTACTTCAATTAAGGGGAAGCACAGGGCTAAGCCGCTATTGGAGCAACGGAACGGATTATAACCATACCTATACGAATTGGTATTATGAATTAGAAGCTACCGCTATGTACAAAAGGTTTATGGGATACTTTATGATACAGAGCAACCGCAACAGTTTCTTTGGCGAAAGTCTGAGCAGTGGGGAAAACCTGCATATTCTGATGTTGCAATATCGCCTGGGCAGAGTTAATCTGGGAGCGGGAATCATCAATCCTTTCTCTGATAATTATAAGCGCGAACAGGAAAACAGAAACCGATATGCCGGTTCCAGGGGAGCATGGCATGTGAAAGAATCGGCTCACCTGGCTTTTGCAACTTTCTCTTATAACTTCAGTTTCGGACGCAAATATCAAAGTAAGGATAAAAAAATCAGCAATAGTGACACTGATGCCGGTGTATTATAAAAAATATGCTCTATTATTATAAGGGGTTGTGTCAAAACTAAACCGGCCTATCCAATCTCAGCTGTAGGGGCAGGGTTTGCCTGCCCGAAGACACAAAGCAAACTGTTTTCGGGCGAGCGAACCTCGCCCCTACGAACGAAACGACAGCATTATCCACGTTTTTTTGACACGCCCCCTTATAATATTCTTCAGTCAAATGAAGGAATCATTATCTCAAACGGTCATAAGCCTTCACCAGAACCTCATCCTTACCGATAGCACGAATAGCCAGCCAATTCAAAACAATAGCGATAAAAGGCAGACACAGAGTCCACGAAGCAGAGAAGGTCATGCTGTCATTCTTCAACATAAAGATGAAAGTGACCAGCGTAGCATAATAACCTACCAGCAAGATAGTGCTGAAAATAGTCATACGAATCTGCAACATACGTTTCTTAAACATAAATATCGTAGTGAAAGAAAGTAATGCGGCTACCACCAGAATGGCAAACATGGCCCATGGAGCATAATCCTTTGCACCGTCAGCAGAGATAATGCACAGATTAGTAAACTTTGAGACACTGTAATCTTCAGCAATATAAGCTCCTACCGGAGTGCACATACAAACGATGAGCAGAATGGTAACTACCAATAAATAAACAGATTGAATGCGTTGTATCATAATAAGAATCTTTTAATAACGGTTATACAAAAAAGAAGGCCGCTTCAGTGAAACGGCCTTTAGGGAAAGAACCTTTTATTGTAATTTCTCTTTTTCTTTGGCTGGGTTACGATAGTAAACCTTACCTTCTTCGTATTCCTGAGCGGCAATCAAAGTCGGCTTCGGCAACTTTTCGTAATAACGGGAGATTTCGATTTGTTCCCTGTTTTCAAAGACTTCTTCCAGGTTATCATTGTATGAAGCGAATTCTTGCAATTTCTTTGAAAGGTCATTCTTCATCTCAACACCAATCTGGTTGGCACGTTTGCCAATGATAGCAACGGTTTCATATACATTGCCCGTGTCTTCACACAGTTCCACCATGTTGCGGGTAATGGTATTCGTCGGAGCGTTTGTCTTCTTGTAATCCATAATTTCTTATTTAGTTTTTTATTCGTTAAGTTCCTTCACATATTTTTTGGCATCCTTATAGATGTTTTCCACCTCTTTCATATATTTACTTTCGGGGAATTCATTCTTAAAGGCATAATATTCATCAATGGCATCACGCATACGCTCTTCTTTCTTTTCTTCCACACTCTCCTTGGCCATATCATATTTGGCACGCAAAAGCAGGATAGAAATATCTTCGCGCATCTTGGTATAAGGATAGTCCTTTAAAGCATTCTGAGCAGTAACGATACATGCCAGATAGTTATTTCCCGTAGTGCTATATGAGCTGTTTCCCGTATAAGAACCCAAATCATAATACAATCGGGCTGCATATAATCTTTCATCACCAACTTATCCTGCAAGTCGAATATCATTTGCTGTGCTTCCTGATGACGGCTGCTGGCAGGGAAATATTCCATAAACATCTGCAACTCCTGAATGGCCTTATAAGTGCTGGTTTGGTCCAAACGAGGTTCCGGTGTATCCAGAAACAATGCTTTCCCCGAATAAAAACGAGCCTGTTCGGTATAAGTTCCACGAGGATATGTATTATAATAGGTGGAGAAATAATGCGATGCCGTTATAAAGTCACCCTGATTATAATATGTCATTCCTAACATATAAAGGGATTCTTCAGCCTTATCGGTTCCTTTCAGAATCGTTATCAACTCTTCCAGAATTGCCGCAGCTTTTGTATTCTGCCCCTTGCCAAAGTAACTTTTGGCTGCTTCGTACTTATATTCGTAGTCCGTGCTTTTTAGAACTTTGTTGTATTCTCCGCATGATGTTAATACACTGCCGGAGACAAGAGCTATAATGATATATTTTTTCATCTTATTCAAATAATTGCGCAAATTTACGCCTTTCCACCGAAAAATACAACTGTTATATGTTTTTTAATACTAAAAAGTCGACCAATCCTGTTTTTTTCAGGATGTATACGTGTTATAAGAGAAAATAACTGTAATTTTACAGCTTAGTCTTTATAAACATGGAATTATGAATTTTGAACTGATTTCTGATTATCAACCGACCGGTGACCAACCTGATGCCATCGCCCAACTGACAGAAGGCATATTGGAAGGGATGCCTGCCCAGACACTTTTGGGTGTGACAGGTTCCGGCAAGACGTTTACCATTGCCAATGTCATTAAAAACATCAATAAACCGACACTGATATTAAGCCATAACAAAACGCTTGCGGCACAGTTGTATGGAGAGTTTAAGAGCTTTTTTCCTAATAATGCGGTGGAGTATTACGTGTCTTATTATGATTACTATCAGCCTGAGGCCTACCTTCCGTCCAGCGATACCTACATTGAGAAGGACTTGCAAATCAACGAAGAGATTGACAAGCTCAGGCTGGCAGCCACTTCCGCCCTGCTCTCCGGCCGTAAGGACGTGGTGGTGGTCTCTTCTGTATCGTGCATTTACGGTATGGGGAATCCTTCTGATTTCTATAATAATGTCATTGAAATCAAAAAGGGTAAATTACTGGACCGCAATGTATTTCTACGCCGTTTGGTAGACAGTCTTTATGTTCGTAATGATTTGGAACTGAATCGCGGCAACTTCCGTGTGAAAGGAGATACTGTGGACATTTACCTGGCATACAGTGACAACCTGCTCCGTGTGATGTTTTGGGATGATGAGATTGACAGTATTGAAGAAGTGGATCCTATTTCCGGCATACGCCTCGCTTCTTTTGATGAATACAAGATTTATCCTGCCAATCTTTTTATGACCACCAAAGAAAGCCAATTGCAGGCAATCTATCAAATAGAGGATGATTTGGCGAAAGAGGTGGCTAAGTTTGAAGAAGAAGGCAAGTCTTATGAAGCGAAACGCCTTTATGAACGTGTCACTTATGATATGGAAATGATACGTGAATTGGGGCATTGCTCGGGCATAGAGAATTATTCGCGCTATTTTGACGGTCGTGTAGCCGGTACGCGCCCTTACTGTCTGCTGGATTTCTTTCCCGACGATTTTCTGATTGTCATTGATGAAAGCCATGTCAGTGTGCCTCAGATTCGCGCCATGTATGGTGGCGACCGTGCACGCAAGACCAATCTGGTGGAATATGGTTTCCGGATGGAATCTGCATTTGACAACCGCCCGCTAAAGTTCGAGGAGTTTCAAGAATTGGCAAAACAAGTCGTTTATGTCAGTGCCACTCCCGCCGATTACGAGTTGATGCAAAGCGAGGGAGTTGTGGTGGAGCAGGTAATCCGCCCGACAGGATTGCTTGACCCCATCATCGAAGTACGTCCCAGTATGAACCAAATCGATGACCTGATGGAAGAGATTCAGCAGCGTATCGAAAAAGAAGAGCGCGTATTGGTCACTACATTGACCAAACGTATGGCAGAAGAGCTGACCGATTACTTGTTGCGCCATGACATCAAGTGCAATTATATCCACAGTGATGTGGATACGTTGGAGCGGGTGAAAATTATGGATGAATTGCGTCAGGGAGTATATGACGTATTAATTGGTGTCAACCTGCTTCGTGAAGGTCTTGATTTGCCGGAAGTGTCTTTGGTGGCTATATTGGACGCTGATAAAGAAGGTTTCCTTCGGTCTCACCGCTCATTGACACAGACAGCCGGACGTGCTGCCCGTAACATCAACGGAAAAGTCATCATGTATGCTGACCGCATCACCGAAAGCATGCAAAAGACCATTGATGAGACCAACCGCCGCCGCGAAAAACAATTGGCTTACAATGAGGAGCACGGTATTACTCCGAAGCAGATTAAACGTGCACGTAATGCGGCTCTTCTGGGCGCAGGAAATACCAATGCCGATGATGAAGTAAAAATACCGAAAGCATACGTTGAGCCATCCAACGGCAGTATTGCCGCCGATCCGGTTGTTCAGTATATGTCTAAGCCTCAAATGGAGAAGGCTATCGAACGTACACGGAAACTGATGCAGGAAGCTGCCAGGAAACTGGATTTTATCGAAGCTGCCCAATATAGAGATGAGCTGCTGAAAATGGAAGAAATGATGAAGGAACGTTGGTGAGATTAGAATCTCACCATTAGTTCCATTACGAATTTATCTTGTTCCGATTCTTTAGCCAGGGACAGGTCGTCATAGAAGTACTTTTCATAATTGATACGCAAATCCGCCTGAAAAGCCTTGCCGAAGCTCAGGGTCACACCGCCGGTCAGACGTTGGCGGGAATGGTCTGTGATATAAAGTTGTCCTTCTTCATTGGCAATGCCGTTACTATGATCGCCCATACTGTCATATCGGCCCAAGAAAGAGATTTTCTTAAACAGCCCCTTTTTGATAGGCAGGTCATAATTTACAAAGCCATTAAAGGCGTGCACATCTTTAAAAGCATTGTGGGCATACGTTTTATATAAGTATTCCACCTCAAAATGCCAATTTGAGAATTTATAGTAAGTACCGATGTCATACATATAGATACTGTTCTTATCCGGGTGTATTTTCTGAGTACTTAAGGTAAGGTTGTAGCCTTTCCATGGCATTAATTGAAGTTTGGCTGAATAGTTCAGCGTGTTATGCCATTCTTTTTGTTGAGTCAGTCCCGAGCCGTTGAACAGTCCGGCTTCCAGTTTCATGGGCCAACTGCCGTCTAAAGCGAGGGCTCCTGTGGCCCCCACGTCACGCACATTTCCCACTTGTTTGGCTATGAAGGAACGATTGGCAAAATATTGCTGATGCGGAGAGCGATGGGCATCAATAGTAAACGGAACACGCATCTGCCCCATTGTCAGGTTCCATGTATCATTAGGGACGAAGCGGGCATACGCATCCAGCATTTTGATGCTGCCTTCATCCGATAAATCGATTTCTGCTTTATATGCAATAACCGGCAACACTTTTCCATCCAGACTGACACGAGCGTTTCTTACCTGAAAACGCTGCATGCCTGTAGTGGTCTGAAGCTCGTATTTACTACGGATAGTCCCATGAATCTTAGGAAGATATTCCTTGGGAATCGTTAGTTGCGCACCTGCGGTTGCTATACTTAAGGCTGTAAAGACAGCGGCTGCGAGTGTTCTTCTCATCTTTGTTATTAATGTGACTTTTTGTTTTCGAGTGCAAAGATAGAGAACCGGTATATCTGCAATGTGTCATTCATGTTACAAATATGTTTCAATCGAAACCTCTCGGACACGCCATTGCCCCACCAATACTGCCGGAAGGATTATTCGATGATTCGGGCCGTTTCAACTTTCTCCAAACGGGCACGCAGCTTCCCCATCATAGACCGACGGATACGGAGCTTCATCAGGCAATCCATATCGTATGACTGTTCCAATATTTCCGGTTCCTCTTCTTTTACGATACGCATGATGTCATTCATAAAAGGATATTCAAAAGCAACGGAAATATCATCATCCACCGTTTTTTCTATTATGGTGGCATTGGCTATCGCCTCTGCTGCCGCAGCTTTATAGGCAACGATTAATCCGCTTGTCCCCAGTTTGATGCCACCAAAGTATCTCACTACAATAATAAGAATGTCAGTCAGTTCATTCGAATTTATTTGTCCCAAAATGGGTTTTCCCGCTGTGCCTGACGGTTCTCCGTTATCATTGGCACGAAAGTCTTTTCTTTCATGTCCAAGCATGTAGGCATAACACACATGACGTGCATCATAGTATTTTTTTTGATAGGTATCAAGATGCTGTTTTATCTCTTCAACGGTATGCACAGGAATGGCAATAGCTATAAATTTACTTCTCTTCTCAGTATAAATACCTTCGGCTACACCGGTTATCGTTTTATATGTATCTTCTTGTATCATCAAAGGAAATCATTATCATTGGAAAAATATAAAAACTACAACACATATCGGGCTATCCATGCACAGGCTTCCGCATCTGCCAATGCGTGATGGTGATTCTTCAAATCAAACCCGAAGAACTCAGCCACCGTGTGCAACTGATGATTCCGCAATCCTTTCAATTTGCGTGATGCCTGATAAGTGCAATGAAACTCATAATCAGGATAATCCATGCAATAGGTTCTAAATACCGCTTTCAGACAACCTTCATCGAACGCTTTGTTATGTGCCACCAACGGAAGTCCTGCTATTTTGGGCTCCACCTGTTTCCATACTTCAGAAAAGACAGGAGCATCGGCCGTGTCTTCCCGGGTCAGCCCATGTACACGTGTGTTCCAATACAAATAATAGTCCGGTTCGGGATGAATAAGGCTATAGAACTTATCTACGGTCTCACCATCCTTTACGATTACAATGCCCACACTGCACACACTGGTGCGCTCATTGTTTGCCGTTTCAAAGTCTATTGCCGCAAAATTATCCATTATATTCTTCTGTTTTCATCTGTTATCACAAATGTATAGAATATAATTGAGGTGTACAATGACTACTCATTTTTTATTTTAGCTCTTTATTAACCTCCTTCCTACATTAAGGAATAATTGCCAAGTTTTACGGAGAAATCGCCATTTCTTTTTTTCTGCAGAAAACGGACCTTTGCATATCATAAAATAAACAAAAGCAAGGATATGGAAAATTCTAAAATCACAAACAAAATAGTAGCGATGCAACCGGAACTTATGAGCTTCGCTTTTAAACTGACCGCAAATCAGGATTCGGCAAACGACTTGGTACAAGACTCTATATTGAAGGCTTTGGATAATGCACAGAAATTTGTCTATCAGGAGAACTTTAAAGGATGGATGTATACCATCATGCGCAATTTATTCATCAACAACTACCGCCGTTCTGTTCGTGAACTTAATTTCCTCGATTCTAATTTCACGGACTATGCACAGACTCAGGTGGCCAAAGATGACGACAGATTTGAAGAAACCTACGATTTAAAACTGCTGTACAGGACAATCAATAAATTGCCCGACGATACTAAACAGCCTTTTATAATGTTTGTCTCGGGACTGAAATACAAAGAGATAGCAGAAAAAATGGGCTTACCCATCGGAACCATCAAAAGCCGTTTACACTTTGCCCGGAAGAAACTTCAAAAAGAGTTGAGAGATTTCTCATAAGGGATAGTCAGACAGAGAAGAATCACTTAATCTCATAATAGATTTAATATACAATTTTTCTTTCACAATTTCGATTCGAAGAAAGGCTGCCGCCATAAAGAAAAAAAATGGGGCAGCCTTTTAGTTTTATATTATTCCACTCCTATCTCATCCACAAACAGGAAAGCGTTCTTTCCGGGCATAGAATGCCAGGCGGGAAGTGTCGGAGTCGTCTCTGCAATTATCCGTACATATCTGGTTTTGACCTTATCAAACGAAATCTCTTCTTTACGAATTTGCATCTTTGTTCCCTTTTCCAATACAGGAATTTTCTTGGAGGCTATTTCACGAAAAGCTTTTCCGTCATCGGATATTTCTATTTTCAGACCGGTCGCTCCGAATATGGCATCTCCCGGATTCAATAATGTATTGACAAAAGCCGATGAGACTTCTTTCGGTTCCTGCATATCAATGGTGATATCCAGATTATTACCATAAAAGCCGACCCAGCGACCGGAGCGATAGTTCAAGTCTCCATAAAGTCCGTCTATTAATGTACTTCCCCCTTGGAAAGTATACGACTTGTGAGGTTGTACATTCAGCGTTGCAGGCTTCATGGTAACGGCATTGAAATGAATTTCTTCCTTGCTGATGCTGCTATTTCCTTGCGGACGAATAGCTATTGCCTGAATCACCGCATCCTTGTCCAAGTGTAGTGTATCCGTATAAAGAGGAGACTGGGCATTGGGCTCGCTGCCATCTAATGTATAGTGCACTTCGGCATCATCGAAAGTAAGGAAAGAGACTTTAGCCTTTCCTTCTTGTTCTTCGGGGACAACCTGGATGGTGACGTCATAAATATCCTGACGGAAGTCATAACCACGGTCTTTATAGATAGCCAGCAAAGCCGGAAGACGATGCAGGAAACTGTCAAAGTCCTTATGAGCGGGTTCCGTCCACTGAATCTCTGAAAGGGCTGCCATACGGGGAAGAATCTGCCATTCCATCTTAAGGCTGTCGCGAGTCCATTCCGTCCAGATACATCCCTGAGCACCGATGATATATTGTTTCTCGTCCTCAGTCAGTTCGTCTGATACCGGTTCGAAAGTATAGACACGTTCCAGGCTCTTTGTCCCCTTGATGCGGTTGTAAGTAGGATTACTGAAATAGAGGTATTGAATGGGAGTCATGATGGCATTATGATGCAGACGCGCTGTTTCTATACCACCTCGGGGACTTGTCCATGACATAACGGTCACACCCGGAGCCAAACCTCCTTCAAGCATTTCATCCCATCCCAACATCTTACGTCCTCTGTCGCTGATTACTTTTCCGACTTCAGACATAAAATAAGTCTGTAACTGGTTTTCTTTAC
>Ga0129308_1002968_pt1 | contig 13189 bp, 9 predicted proteins | sample L827metagenome_FD_94440 | JGI IMG/M metagenome (GOLD analysis project Ga0129308, IMG submission 94440) | Ring-tailed lemur group fecal microbial communities from Wisconsin, USA - L827 metagenome | ecosystem: Host-associated > Mammals > Digestive system > Large intestine > Fecal | place: USA...
ATGAAATTGCTTGAATTAACTGCCGAAGAACTGGAAGCCATTTATCTCAAGGACTCCCCGTAAAACTGTCATCAATATCCTTTGTCTCATAAGGCTGGACAATCGCTCCCAAATTCTCTATAATGAAAGAGTTTAATAGCGATACAGAAAGGATATGCAATCATGAAAAAAGAACGCCTGTTCATTTCAGGGGAAATCCTCTTTTCCATATTTTCTCTCCTCATCATCCTGTTTCTCATATGGGGACAGGTTCCCGGCACTTCTTACCATCCGGTCAAGGCAGCCGCTCTTTCCGTATACTATTTTCTGTTTTATACCGGAAGCTGGTTTGATGCAAAATGCCTGCTGCTTAGCGCCGTAACGATCTGGATTGCGTTAAAAGTATGCTCCAAAAACCCATCCGTTTTTCATCACGCATTGGGCGGCGCGCTCCTGTCCACCGCCGCTGTCGCCGCCTGTTTCTTTCTTGTTGTATACAGGATCGGCAATATCGGAAGCAATGCCGCTGCACAGACCGGCCTGCAGATCATTTCCCTGATCTGGTGGGAATTGTGCCTGTTTGGCATAACCGGCCATCTCAGGCATCAGTGCTCCCAAAAGGAAAAAGCAGCTGCGCCAATCTCTGCGTTCGCCGTCATTGCGGTCCTTCTTTTGCTTTTCCTCTCCTGTATTCCGATTATCCTTGTTGGAAAATATGTCTATCCCCAGGGGGACGACTTCGAATACGGCATATACTGCTATCAGGCGTGGCGGCAGACCGGCAGCGTTTTTGAGGTTCTCAAAGGCGCCTGGAAAATGGTCCTCGAGGGCTTTTTTAACTGGCAGGGAACCTTTTCTTCCATCTTTCTGATGGCTCTTCATCCCGGAATCTGGGGTACGGAGTATTATCATCTGGTTCCTCTGCTTCTGCTGTGCCTGCCCCTTTCATCCCTTCTGTTCTTTTTCTGGACGATCCTGCGCAGGCTGCTTGGGGCATCCAGGGCTGAAGCTGTATTTGTGAGCGGCCTCACCGCTTTCCTTGTCATCCAGCTTCCGATCTCAAAGGCTTCCGCGTTCTTCTGGTATAACGGGGCGATCCATTACATGGGCGCCTTCAGCTTTCTGCTCTTCTATCTGTCCTTCCTGCTTTATGCAGTCAGGGCTTCCAAAAGGAAGGGCCTTTTCCTGTTCGCCTCCTGTATCGCAGGCATCATGGTGGGCGGAGGAAATCTGGTGACGGCGCTGATCGGGACGGTTCTCACCGCATTCCTGGCCGCTGCCCTCTGCTTTCTGAAAGCTCGTCCGCTGCACGGCCTGAGGCACCCTTCGGATTCCGGTTCGTCTGCACGCTGCCTTCCCGGCGCGTTAAAGACCGTTCTGATTCCGGGGCTCTTCCTGCTGGCCGCTTTTGCCGTGAACATACTGGCTCCCGGCAACGCGCTGCGGCAGGCCCAGTCCGGCCCCGTGGAGAGCCCGGGCGTGGTGCTTTCCATACTGCAGTCCTTCCAAATCTGCATGGACAACGCTCTGACAGAATGGACGGACTGGTTCTGGCTTTTGCTTCTTCTGGCATTCATCCCGGTTTTCCGGAACGTTGCCGCAAAAGCCGATTTTGACTTTCCGCTTCCGGGACTTGTTCCGGTCATGAGCTTTTGCCTTCTTTCCGCCATGTATACCCCTTCGCTGTTCGCCCTGGGAGAATGGAGGATCGGCAGGATCCAGAATATCACCTACGAAATGTTCCTGATCCTCAGCGTTTTAAACGAATTATATCTGATCGGATGGCTCAGTAAGCACCGGCAGCCGGCATGGAACAGCCTTCTGAGCCGGAAATATTACGCCGCCCTCTCCTGCATCGGCGCGCTTCTTCTGCTTCTGACCGCAGTGGCCGCTCCGGGAAAAATGACGTTTTCCGCCGCATGCGATTCCGTCAGATCCGGCCAGGCACAGACCTATGCATCCGTCATAAAGGAAAATATCGATCTTCTGGAATCCTCTTCCGAAGACTTTATCCGGGTGAAGGAACCTCCCCGGGAACCGGAAATATTTGTCAACAGCGAAATTGAAACCTGGAGAAGCGGAGCCGCCTCTTACTATGGGAAAACCGCAGTGAGATATTTCGGCGAGGAATATTGAGCGTTTTAAGGTAACGGGAAACGATCGAAATAAAAAATGAATCGAGGTTAAATCATGTCAAACGTTCCGATCTGTAAAATTGTCCGCAAGTACGGCATTTACGCTGTTTATCTTTTCTTCACACTGCTGTGCGCATATGTCTGTTTTGCCCGCCTGGACGTTGCCCTGCTCCAGCACTGGGACGAAGCCCGTCACGGGGTCAATGCCTATGAAATGATGAAGAAGCACAACTACATCGTCAACACCTACAATTACGAGAACGACTATTTCAATTTAAAGCCGCCGCTGAGTTATTGGGGAATCATCCTGGGCTTTAAGCTGTTTGGCGTCAACATTTTCGGCATGCGTTTTTATTCCGCTCTGGCGATGTTTCTTACCTTTCTGATCATCGCCGCCTATCTGCATAAACAATGGGGAAAGCTGGCATGCGTGTCCTCCATGATGATGTTTCTGACCTTTTATGACATGTTCTACTGGCATGCGGGGAGGAACGCGGATGCGGATGCCATCTATATCCTGTTTTTCACCATCGGCTGCCTCTGTCTGATGGAATCTCTCAGGCGCCCGTCCCTCATCTACGGCTGCGGGTTGATGTTCGCACTCTGCTTTCTGTCCAAAAGCTGGCATGCCTGCGTACTGCTTCCCATCGGCGGGCTGTTCTGGCTTCTGTCCGGCCTCTTCAAAAAGCTAAAGCCCCGGCAGTACCTGATCTTTTTCCTGTGCGCCTTTGGGCCGATCCTGCTCTGGGCCGTCGCCCGTTATCAATATGACGGCATGGATTTCCTCGGGCAGATGTTCGGCGTGGATGTGACCCAGCGAATTTCCTGGTCGGAAAGCTCCAACTCCGACTACGGCTTCTTCCTGAACTATATGCTCCGCAGCCGGGCCGTGCTGGTCATGCTGGCGGCCATCGCCTTTAGCTGTGCCTTTTTGCTTCTGCAGAAGCTTTGCGGCAGACGCAGCGCTGCAAACGCTGCTGACTCTGATTCTTCCAATCCGGATGCCGCCCAAAACCGTTCCTCCCAAATGCGCGCTGCACGGCTGACCCCCACTGCCCTGACCCTCATCCTCTGGATCACGGTTCCGCTGCTGGTGTTCAGCCTCTCCCATACCTATTATTACTGGTATGTGTACCCGATTTTCCCCGGCCTTTGCATCGCAGCTTCCGTTCTGATTGCAAAGTGCCAAAGCTCCTGCGCTGCAAAGCGCCGGAAGCTTCTGCTTGCCGCCTTTCTCCTGCTGCCGGCCCTGGCCGCCCTGCACTATGACCGGATCACCGTAAACGCCATCGACAATCTGGAGATTTCCGGATTTCAGCTGGATCTGCAGGCCGCCATGGAACAATATCCCGATCTCCATGGCATGGACATCTACGTAGAAAAGAACAACAACGAATACAAGGATTCCTTCTATTGGGAACAGGCAGGACTGCTGATGGCGGAGCTTGCCGGGGATTTAAAATGTGAGGAGGGCGGCGTCAAAGCCTTTTTAAACGCTCCCGGCAGCGCACTGCTCATCGTGGATCCGTATTTCTATGAGGAATACGGGGAAGCGCTCAAAGAGTTCCCCGTTCTTTATCAAAATGAGTATATTCTCCTGCAAAAGCAGTGATCAAAGAGCCCATGGCAATCTGCCATGGGCTCTGTCTGATTCCTTATCCTTCTTTAGTTTCTGCCATTTTCCTCCTGTGTGCAATTCCCACCACTCCGCATGCCAGAGCGAGCAGGGAAATCGCCTCGCAGACTCTCCAATACCAGGGTTCACAGAAACTCACCCTAAATGCTCCGCGATACCCCGCCGGCAATACCACTCTCACACGGCCGCCGTTGCCTGCCGTCACCGTCAGTTCGCTTTCCGTTTCCAGATCCACCGCACGATACCCTTCATAATTCAGAAAAGAAACGTCCACGCAATTCACCTGTCCGGACGTGTTCTCACAGGCGATCGTGATTTTCCCCTTCTCCTTTTCATAACCGGACAGGATGAGCCCTTCGCCCGGGATCGGGGAATCGTTCTCAAAAATGCCCCAGTCCGTGCCGTCCGGCAAATATTCTCCCTGCATCACGTTACAGGAATTTAAGCTTGTCTCATCCTGATACCGCTTCATCGCCATCGAATTTGTAAAATCATTCAGCAAATACCCTGAGCTAAGAAAAAACAATATTGCAAGAGCGCCTGTGATATGTAAATATATGGTTCTTTCCTCCGCTTCTTTCAGCCAAAACACCAGACATCCCGCCACTACGGCCAGGAACATGGAGGCAACTCCCAAAATCCGCCATGGAAACTGGATATTCTGTGTCACCAGCGCAGACACCTTATTGATCTGCTGAATGAAATCCCACGGGAACCAGACCGTTGTCATAAACAGCGCAAGCGCTCCGAATCCCAGGCTCCAGTCTCCCAGCTTTAATACCTCGTTTCTTTTCTGCGGACGGCTGATGCGATAATACAAATAGAGCACACAGGACGCCATCAGGCCTGCGCCGATCGAAAAGGACATCTCATTGCGTCTTCCCAGCCCTTCCGCAACGCTGAAGGAATCTCCGCTTCCATGCGGAAACAGTTCAAACAGCTGGGTAAGAAACGTTCCGCTGGCATTGAATCTGCCCAACGTCTTCAGGCTCGTCCCGCTGTAGCCAAAGCGCATATAATCAAGAAACGGCACGATAAACCACAGATTCAGCAGGACCGTGCACCCAACCACCTTCACCAACATCCCCAGACGCTTTGGCCGGATCACTCTTTTTATGAAAACCAGACAAAACAACAGTGTAAAAATTCCGGCAATAACGCCGCTGATCACATGGCTCTGGATAATTCCGGTGTATCCCAGAACCGCCGCAATCCACTTGTGCTGATACCCCTCCTCATCAGCATCCGCTGTCAAGATCACATACAACCCATAAAACACAAGGGGCAAAAAGACCATCGCCGTATATTCTCCCACCGCCGCGCGCAGGTATAGGCAAACCAGGCGGTAAGGCGCGAGCACATAGGCGGCGCATCCCGCCAGGCTCCCGATACGATCCTTTAAAACCCTGTTCAGACACCAATATGCAATCACGCAGGTTGCGAGATTGACCAGAACGATGTATATTTTATATGCGTTCTGCACGGAAAACCCGATCATGCGCAGGATCGCAGGGATATACAAAAACAATTCCCCATAAAATACCGAAGTCGCATACCCATAGCCATTCATCCATGACGGCGGCACCCGCACCGGCAACTGTCCCGCCAGAAGCCCTTCTTTGATCCCCTCGATCCGGTACAGATGAAATTCCAGATCATGTCCCTCCGCCACAGGCAAATAATAGGAAAACAGGGGCAGGGAGGAAAACAGCACCAATAAAGCGATCACAAAAATGACCTGTTTTTCTTCTGCGATAAGTTCCTTATGAAAATATCGTTTTCTGATATAAACCAAATCCAGCAGAAGAGAGAAGAAAAGGATCACAAACAGATTCACCCTTTTCCACTCCCTCATCTCGCATATGGAGACGCTGTTCACAAACAGATAGCCATCCCCGCCATAGGTGAACGTCAGCTGGTAATCCTCCACTCTGATCGGTGACGACAGGGTAAAGGTCTCGCTTTGCTCCGATTTGTTCAATTCAATATCCTGTCTTCCCGAAACCACCTGATAGGTGTTGTATGCGGATGACGTGGAATAACGGCAGTTGCCGTCGCTCGCGCTATACTGAATCGTGACCCGATACGCACCCCTTCTCAGATCCACGGCGGGTGTCAGGACCGTCAGCGCTTCTCCTTCCGCTGCGTCAATGCCGTTGTCCAGATAATAACCGTTTCCGTACTGGCCCAGAAAATCTTCCATATATATACCATGCTCACTCACCAGATCAGCTCCCAAATACACGTAAGCGGCCTCCGGCCTGCACAGCAGGTATACCGCATACAGAAGCAAAACGGCCTGCGCCAAAAATACTATTTTCCAAAAAAGTGAACCCTTTTTCACGATTTCGCCCTTCCTATTTCAACGAGATAACGATGCTGCTTTCATTTCCCCGGATCGTGTGATACATCGTATCCTTCAGAACAGGCAGATCTTCCGCCCTGCTCCCGTCCGTTATGCCCGTAATATCAGGAATGTTGAAGTAATGATACAGATAATATCCACCCCAATAACCTTCGCTCAGGCCCGTAAAAGTGATCCTGCTTAAAAGCGGATACACCTCCGCCATGCCGGCAACTACGGGACACGGGCCAATATCTCCTTCGATCCGCACTTCCTTTTGTCCGCCTGTGTTCATGATTTCCAGATCATTCAGATCGGCGGCCAGCAGCTGCACTCTGTAATCCGTATAATTCTGCTGCTGCGCAAGCGCATTTCCATAGGTCAGGGAAAACACAAGAAAGGACCAGGCCAACAGCGTATAAACGATTTTGGGGATCCAGTGTCTTACCTCAAAGGAAATAAAAACCGCCATCAACGTCAAAAACACATTGAATCCATACATCGCTCTGGTATCATAGGCCTCCTCGCTGATGAACAAGTATGCTCCAAAACAAAGAAAGCTGCCGATCAAAGCCGTCACGCTTCCCAGAAGCAGTCCAAAAAGCCGGCCCGTCTTTGAAGTCTTCCCCACAACCGCTATGAACAGCACGGCAACTGCAGCGATCAGAATAAGCCAGATGGCCGTAAAGTCCTCATAAATCATGCTGTAATATGACCGGTATCTGTTCCAGGCGGAAGGGAGCATATCCGCAAAAGAAAAAACAGAGACTCCGTTTTCCCTCATGAGAAACAGCCAGAAAATGCCAAGAGAAAGCAAATAACACATCGCTGAAAGGGACAGAAATTTCAGCTGATCTTTTAATTTCTCCCCCGACATCATTTTCTGCAGGATCGCAAAGACGACAACCATAGGGTATACGCCCGAAGAGGCCTGATAGGTGGTACACATGATCAGGAGACAAATCACGGATACAACTGCATATACCCAGGCCTTTTTCTTCCGAAACAAAAAGGGAATTACGCTCGCCAGAAAGGAAAGCGCCATATAGGGAGAGTCAAACTTATAGGATATGATTCCCAAAAAATACGGAGCCAGCGCCGTCAGCGAAACAGCGATGATATTCCAGAAACTGATCTTCTTCTCTTCTTTGAAAATGACCAGAAGAATTATTCCCCCGGCAGCCATGAAAATGCATGCAAGCACTTGCGGCAGGGGAGAAATATCCGTCAAACGCCAGCCCGCATGAACAAACGTGGCAAGAATTTCCGTCGTCCATCGGCTCCAGTCAAGCCAGCCATGATAGCCGGCATAGGTTCTTCCAATATCATCCACAAAGCCGAAATTCGCCCTGAAAACGGCCGAAAAAGCCAGCAGATAAATCGCCAGAAGCATGAGAAAGGGAGTTTTATATGCAAGGCACTCCCTTTTGCAGTCTTCCAGCTGTTCCCTGATAAATTTCATAAAAATCTTCTCCTCATAAGATGCCATGATCGGATCTGTTTTCCATCTTCTCCACAATCTGCAGTCTGAATTCGAAATCCCTGCGGTCCTTCATCCCCAGATTGTGCAGAATCAGCCCCGCAAACAGAGACTGAATCGCCGCCAGCGCTGCAAAGCCGCACACGATCAGCGTCGGAAATTTGGGAACCAGGCCCGTCTCCACAAACTCAACGCCCACCGGAATGAAAAATATAACTGCAATGATCAGCAGGATAAGCGCCAATATGCCAAAAAAGGCGAACGGGCGATACTGGCGGAACATCCTGAAAATCGTCCGCAGCACCTTAAAGCCGTCCGAATAGGTATTCAGCTTGGACTCGCTTCCTTCCGGACGATCCCGATAGGTGATGACCACGTTTTCCACCTGCATATTGTTATAAACGGCATGAATCGTCATTTCCGTTTCAATCTCAAAGCCTTTGGACAGCACCGGAAAGGTCTTCACAAAGCGATAGGAAAACGCGCGGTATCCCGTCATAATATCGCGAATATCGGATTTGAACAGCGCATTGATCGCCGCCCTCACCATGCTGTTGCCCAGATTGTGAAAGGGCCTTTTATTCTCCTCAAAATAAGTGGAAGAAAGCCTGTCTCCCACCACCATGTCCGCATTGCGCTCCAAAACCAGATCCGCCATCTCCTGCGCGTTCTCCATGGGATAGGTATCATCCCCGTCCACCATAATGTAGCATTGGGCGTCGATCTCCTGGAACATGCGGCGGATGACATTTCCCTTTCCCTGCTTATATTCATGGCGCACCACGGCTCCTGCGCGCTGTGCGATTTCCGCCGTGCGGTCCGTGGAATTGTTATTGTAGACGTAAATCACCGCTTCCGGCAGCGCTGCTCTCGCGTCGCGCACCACCTTTTCAATGGTCTTCTCTTCATTATAACAGGGAATTAAAACCGCTATCTTATCCATGATCCTCTTCCTCCACCCTGATTCCGTCCGCATCAAAAGCCGCCGTATCCACGACCTCGCCGGTTTCAATCTCTGTAACGATCACCCGAAGCTTTGTCTCCTGCTCTGCCTCCACGCTCACCTCTGCCGCCGGAATGTTTTGAATCAGCAGCTCCATCAGCCCTGTGTCCTCCCGGCCGGGATCTTCGTCCACGCTTAAAAAGCACTTAAAATCCTCATCGTTGAGCAGCATCAGATATTCCTTCACACCGGACTGTTTTTTAAGATTGGATATTTTAAACTCCACATATTCTTCGTAATCCTCAAACCAGCCCGCATATTCTGCATCCTGCCGCCGGTCCGGAACATGATACTCTTCCGACAGGATCCTTCCCAGATCCTTCGTCACCTTTCTGGCGCCGGAGGGGTTTAAATGGGCGTCCTCGTCATAAAAATCCGTTCGATAGTTTACAATATCTTCCTGATATAAATAGTTGATATATTCCACGCCATATTTTTCAGCGATGGGATATATGCTGTTCGCATTCCTCTGCTTCTGCTCGGAAGCGGGAAACGGAAGGTTCACCAGCAAAAGCTCAATCCCGTTCTCCTGACAGCAGACGATCATCTTCTCAATATATTCTTTTCCCAGGCCGTCCTCTTCAAACCGCTCATCCTTTTCAATCAGCGGATAAATTTCCGGAGACGCAACGCGGATTCGGGATTCAGCTCCTTTTTCCTTTGTGATCTCCGGGAAAAAATCATCCTGCGTCAGCTCATTCCAGCGATTGTGATACAGGGAAAAATCAAACAGGAAATCACAGATATTCCCATACTCCGGCAGTATGTCGTTCAGCATATCCACCTTTACCTTTGAAAAAGGCATGCTGTCCGTCGAAAGATGCAGGTAAGACAGGTCGTCGGAAACCTTTCCCTGGGAAGCCGCGCCGAAGACATCCAGCACCACCAGCTTCGGCTTCGTATACTGCAGGGCATTTTGAAGCACCCAATAGCTCGTTGCCGGCTGATTGTCATGGCCGCCGAAATTATAGGAGACAATCCCGTAATCATCCCATAAATCCATGGGGAAAATGCCGTTGATCGCGTGGCTCGTGCCGATGATCAGAACGTCAAAGGGCTCCTTCTGATCATAAAACGGCTGATATTTTTCCATGCTGTCCTTGCGCTCCACAAGAAAAGCCGCCCTCTGCAGCACGAGCATCAGCAAAGCCACAAACAGGACCGCACACAGCGCTTTTTTTATTTTACCTTGCAATCTCATATTCCACCTCAGAACTGAAAATAAATAAAGCTGCCCGCGCTATATGCCGATCCCCAGATGCCAAACATCAGGACAAATAAAATGCCGCCGATATATACGCACCACCGAAACCAGAGTTCCTGCCGCATCAGCACCTTTCGCAGCTGTATGCCGCGGTATTTGAACCAGTCCGCCGCCAGCAATATTCCTATACAGATCACCATCAGCCAGAAATTCCTGCAGTCCAGTCCCGCCTCATACAGCGTTCCGTCCAGAAAAATCCAGGGATTTCTCACCGTCACCATACTCTTTATCACGCCGGCCGCATCCGCAAATGTCTGCGCCCTGAAAAAGATCCAGGCAAAATCCACCAGGCAAAAGGTGATCAGCGTCTGCGCCGCTTTATGTCCGAAACTTGACGTATTTAAGCCCAGCTTCACTTTTGCAGCGCTCCTGAGCTTTCCGGTCAGGGCGCCAAGCACCTGAAACGCTCCGTTTAACGTTCCCCATATGATATAGGTCCAGTCCGCTCCGTGCCACAATCCGCTGACGGCAAACACGATCATAATATTCACATATTGGCGCAGCTTCCCCTTCCGGTTGCCGCCCAGAGGAATGTACAGATAGTCCTTAAACCAGCTCGACAGCGAAATATGCCACCTTCTCCAGAACTCCGAAACCGAACGCGAAAAATAGGGACAATCGAAATTGTCCATCAGCCGAAAGCCCATCACCCGGGCGGCGCCCATGGCGATCACGGAGTCCCCTGCGAAGTCGCAGTATATCTGAAAGGCAAACAGCACACTTGCCAGAATCAGAAACCAGCCTCCAAACTTCTGGTAATCCCCATATACACAATCCACAAAAACGGAAATCCGGTCAGCGACCACCATTTTGAGAAAATATCCCCAGAGCATGAGCAAAAGTCCCTCTTTCACGGATTCCTCGCAAAAAGAGTGCTCTGTGTTGATCTGTTTCAGCAAATTTTTGGAGCGCTCGATCGGCCCCGCGACCAGCTGCGGAAAAAAAGATACAAAAAGGGCATATTTCAGAAAATTCTTTTCCGCATAGATCTCATCCCGGTAAACATCCATGGTATAGCTGAGCGCCTGAAAGGTATAGAAGGAAATTCCCACCGGCAGCGCCAGCCCGAAGCTGATGTCCAGTGCCTCCATATGCAGAAGTTCAAGAAGGGAATTGACATTATCAATTAAAAAGTTGCTGTATTTAAACAGCGCCAGCACCGCCAGATTGGCTCCAAAGCTTCCCAGAACGCATAATTTCTTCCACCGGACTCTCCGGCGCTCCTCCCAGGGTCTGTGTTTGATCCACTCCAGCAGCAGGCCGCTCATATAAGTGACCGCCGTGGAAAACAGCAGCAGCACGGCCCATTTTGGGAACCAGCTCATATAAAAATAATAGCTTGCCACCAGCAGCCAGACGTAGCGGAACTTTTTGGGTATGATAAAATAAGCTAATACAACAACCGGAAAAAATATCAGAAAATTAACGGAATTAAAAAGCACGTACTTCCTCCCCCGCGGCCTTCTCAGGCATTGCCCGCCCCGATTTCAAAAACCGCTTTTTTCTCTATGCATCGATTCTGCGACACATGAAAGGCGATCGCATCCTCCTGGCTGAACTCCGGCGTAATCTCCTCCTGTAAAACATGGCCCGGATGAAACAGCACTTCCAGAGTTCTTCCCTTTTTCTGTGCCCGCCCTACAAAGCGCGGCATCAGCTTCTCCACTCTTTTTGTGTCCATACAGCCGCTCATGACCAGCCCCCATAAATACATGGGCTCTGCGCCGGCCCTGGCAAGCCGCCCCTCCAGCAAAAAGGAGCAGAAATTCAGAATCAGATTTTTTACCAGATTCACCGGCCGGTAGGTGCGATACAGAGAAAACTCCTGTAAAAAGGGCAGCAGCGGCTCCTTCGCGTTTCTGATATAGGAGACCTCCCAGCCCTCTTCCTGAATCACTTCAAAAAGAGCACGTGCCACCACCGGAATCATATGCGTGTGCTGATGGCTGTCCAGTCTCAGCGGCCAGCACTCCGGAAACGCCTCCATGACGGCCGCCACCTGCGCTTTAATCTCCTTTTTCAGCTGCTTTTGTATCTTCTCGCTTCCGGGCAGAAAGGACTGTAAAAACAGCTTTTCCCAGGACACCCAGAAGTGCCCTCCTTTATCCACCAGATCAGGGAGTTCCTCTGCTTTGGACAAACAGCTCCCCTCCATGATGTTGATATGCACAGACAAAAGCGGCTTTTGGGGAAATGACGGCTCCTGTTCCCGATACTTCCTGACGCAGTCTTCAAAGCAGCTCATGTTGGAAAGAATGCTGATACTGTTTAGCTTCCCGGCTCTGATACAATCCAGAATATCCTCCGACGCATGCAGGGATTCTCCGAAATCATCCGCATGAACATCAATTTTCATCATTTTCTTCTTCCTCATCTTCGCCGTGCCATATCATGGATTCCACAATATACCTCGGCCTTCCCTTGCTTTCCATATATATTTTCCCAATATATTCCCCTATGATTCCCTGGGATAAGAGGGTCATCCCGCCGATCAGACAGGTGGATGCCACCGTCGTGGTCCAGCCCGCCACGACCTGTCCGTGAGCCCAGTCCCAGATACACGAAATAAAGATGCAAATGCTCACAAGGAAGGTCAGAAAGCCCAGGACGACGATCATCTGAAGCGGCCTGGTGCTCATGGACGTGATCCCGTCCACCGCCAGCGTCATCATCTTTTTCAGGGTATATTTGGATTGTCCTGCTTCCCGCTCCTTCACATCAAAATAAACGATGTCCGACTGAAATCCCATGGTCGGAATCAGTCCCCTCAAAAACAGATTGGTTTCCTCAAACTGCGCCAGCGCATCCAGCGCTTTCTTTGACATCAGCCGGTAATCCGCATGATTGGTGATCGTCTGGCAGCCCAGCAGGTGCATGATTTTGTAAAAAATACCTGCGGTCGCCTTCTTAAAAAACCCGTCCGTATTCCGGTCATTGCGTACGCCGTAGACGATCTCACATCCGTTTTCATAACACTCCAGAAACTTGTCCAGCGCTTCGATATCCTGCTGCAGATCCGCATCAATCGTGACCACCGCATCCGCTTTCTCCCTCGCCGCCATCATGCCCGCAAGGATAGCGCTCTGATGCCCGTAGTTGCGGGAAAAGCTCAGCCCGGCAAAGAGCCTGTCCTGTTTGGTAAGCTCATGGATGATGCGCCAGGTTTTATCCTTGCTGCCGTCATTGACAAAAAGCACTCTGCTTTCCTTCGCGATCTTCCCTTCGCGATGGAGGCGCTCCATTTTATCCTTTAACACTTCCGCAGTTTTATGCAGTACCTCTTCTTCATTGTAACAGGGCACAACCAGATATAAAACTGTTGTCTTTTCTCTCATTTGTCACATCTCC
>Ga0129308_1002971_pt1 | contig 13183 bp, 11 predicted proteins | sample L827metagenome_FD_94440 | JGI IMG/M metagenome (GOLD analysis project Ga0129308, IMG submission 94440) | Ring-tailed lemur group fecal microbial communities from Wisconsin, USA - L827 metagenome | ecosystem: Host-associated > Mammals > Digestive system > Large intestine > Fecal | place: USA...
TCCGTAAAGAATAAGGGCAAGTGTTCTTGGTATAGGCGTTGCCGTCATTACCAGCACATGAGGGTCTGTGCCCTTTTGAGAAAGCATAACCCTTTGGTTAACGCCGAAACGGTGCTGCTCGTCGGTTATAACAAGCCCTGCGTTTTTAAATGTAACGCCCTTTTGTATTACGGCATGTGTGCCTATAATCATCTGCGCCTGACCGGACTCAATTTCGGCACAGGCAATGTCTTTTTCTCTTTTTTTAAGGCTGCCCGAAAGAAACCTCACTCTTATTCCGCATTTTTCAAAAACAGATGAAAAATATTCATAGTGCTGCCTTGCCAAAACCTCCGTAGGCGCCATAAGCACACACTGATAGCCGTTTTTTACGGCAACATATGCGGCACAAAGGGCAACCGCTGTTTTTCCACTGCCCACGTCGCCCTGAACAAGCCTGTTCATCACATGCCCTGATGCAAGGTCGGAGCATATTTCGTCTGCCGCCCTTGCCTGCGCCTCTGTCATTTCAAAGCCCAAAAGCTTTTTGGCGTCCGAAAGATACCTTTTTTTCGCCATCACAATGCCTTTGCCCTCATTTTCGGTTCTGCTTTTTATTCTGAAAAGCGCCGTCTGCAGCACAAAAAGCTCCTCAAAAACAAGCCTGCGTCTTGCCTCAAAAAAGCTTTCGTCGCTTTCGGGAAAATGTATGTTGTAAATGGCAAAATTTCTTTCGCAAAGCCTGTTTTCCATTCTCACCTTTTTGGGCATAAAATCAACAAAGCCGTTTTTCATATTGTCAAGAGTGTCTTTAATAATGCCTCTCAAAACCTTTTGGCTCATGCCCTTTGTGGTTCTGTAAACAGGTATAATGCGGCCCGAATTTAAAAGCTCCTCCTTGTCCATGCTTTCATACTCAGGGGAAACAACAGCCCTTCTTCCGTTTTTCTTTTCAAATTTACCCGTAAAAATGTATGTGCAGTCTTTTTTTATTACGTTTTTAATAAACCTTTGGTTGTACCACACAAGGGCAACTCCGCCGCTTTCGTCCTCCGCCCTTGTGCGGCTTATACACATTTTGCCTACATACACGTTTTCAACGGCATTTTTTATTGTTCCTATAAACGTATTTTCCTCGTTTTCCGTTAAATCCGCAATTTCTTTTATGTTGCTTCTGTCGTCATAGTCACGTGGGAAATACTCCAAAAGGTCACCAACGGTAAATATGCCCATTTGATTAAGCAGTTTTTCTCTCTGACTGCCTATGTTTTTAATTGCAGACACCTTTTCATTAAGCTCCATATTTCCCTCCGCATAAAAAAATTAAGCGGATAGATCGCTTATGCAAACCTATCCGCATAGGACGCCCCGCGGACTGTCCTTAATTATGGGCAAACGCCCTTAAATTGTAATGTTACTCCACAGAAATAATGTAGTAGTAAAGCGGCTGACCGCCCGAAACCACCTCAAGCTCACATTCGGGATATTTTTCCTCAACATAAGCCGCTATTTCCTGTGCGTCATCCTCCGTTACATCTCTGCCGTAGTAAATTGAAATCATTTCACTGTCCTCATCAACAGCCTTGTCAAGCAGCTGACATGTGCCTTCCTTTATGTCCTTGGCAACAACCTCAATTTTTCCGCCCAGCATGCCCAGTATATCGCCCTCGGCAATTTTTGTTTCCCCTATGGCGGTATCTCTTACAGCATATGTAACCATGCATGTTTTAACAAGAGATATGCTTTCCTTCATTGCCTCAAGGGCTTCCTCTGCGCTTTGAGAAGCGTCATAATTTATAAGTGCCGATAAGCCTTCGGGTACAGATGTTGTTGGAACAACAAATATTTTTTTGTCCTTAACAATTTTTGCCGCCTGCTCAGAAGCAAGAATAATATTTTTGTTGTTAGGCAGTATAAACACGTTGTCTGCGTTTACCTTTTCAACAGCGTTTAAAATATCCTCTGTGCTTGGGTTCATTGTCTGTCCGCCGGAAACTATTTCGTCAGCGCCTAAATTTCTGAATATTTCCGCAATTCCGTCGCCCATGGAAACAGAAACAAAGCCCTTTTCCTTTCTCGGCTCGTCCTTCTTTTCCTCAGCGCCTGTTTTTTCAAACTCAATTTTAGATGTATGCTGAATGCGCATGTTGTCTATTTTAAGACCGTTAAGAGCGCCTATTGTAAGGGCCTTTTCAATAGCCTGTCCCGGATGATTGGTGTGAACATGAACCTTTATAACCTCGTCGTCCGCTACAACAACAAGTGAATCACCTATTGACATAAGGTAATTTTTAAGCCCGTCCACAGTTTCGTCATCGGCATTTTTCTTAAGAATAAAGAACTCTGTGCAGTAGCCGAATTTTATATCGCTTTCGCTGTCAAGTGCGATATTTGAAATTTCAGGCTTTTTAAGCTCTGCTGTTTCGTTAAGCGAAATTTCCTCGTTGCTGTTTATGCTCATAAAAGCGCCTTCAAGTATGCATAAAAGGCCCTTTCCGCCTGCGTCAACAACGTCTGCCTGCTTAAGCACAGGAAGCATGTCCTTTGTTTTTAAAAGCATTTCGTTTCCGCTGTCAATAACTGTTTTAAGGAATTTTTCAATATCCTCTGTTTCCTCTGCCGCCTTTTCCGCCGCCTCGGCGCATGCCCTTGCAACAGTAAGAATTGTACCTTCCTTAGGCTTCATAACAGCCTTGTAGGCTGTTTCCACACCACGCTTTGAAGCTGCCGCAAGCTCTCTTACGCCTGCGTTTTCAACGCCCTCAAGGCCCTTTGAAAAGCCTCTTATAAGCTGGCTTAAAATAACGCCCGAATTTCCTCTGGCTCCTCTTAAAGCTCCGCCTGAGGCAAGCTTTGCCACTTCCCAAATTTTGTATGAATCGCTTTTTTCGGTTTCTGAAGCGGCTGAAAGAGCCGTAAGCGACATGTTTGTACCCGTATCACCGTCAGGAACGGGAAATACATTAAGCGAATCCACCAGCTGCTTGTTTTCTCCAAGTCTGTTGGCTCCGGCAATTATCATTTTTCTGAGCATCTGCCCATTAATACCTGTTAAACTCACAGACAGTATCCTCCTTAGTTGTTGTCAACTCTTACGCCTTCAACAAAAATATTTATTTTTTCAACCTCAAGCTCAAGACAGCTTTCAAGCTTGTATTTAACAGTGCTTACAATGTTTTCCGCAATAGCTGAAATATTTGTGCCGTACTCAACTATAATATGAAAATCTATGCTTATTCTGTTTTCCTCAACAGAAACCTTAATTCCCTTTGTTAAGCTTTCAACCTTAAGCAGCTGAAAAAGACCGTCTTTCATGTTTTTGGCAGCCATACCCACAATTCCATAGCATTCCATTGCCGTTAAGCCTGCTATGCGGGCAATTACTTCATTTTCTATTGAAATTATTCCAAATGAATTTTCCAGTTTAGCTGACATAAGCATACCCCTCCGTTTTAATATTTTTATCCGCCCATAATAAAAAGCATGGCGGCAAAAGCAAAACCTTTTTTGCCTTGTACATCATTATAACACTAAATATACATTTTTTAAACGAAAATATTCACTATTGCGTCAAATATTCAAAATTATAACATTATGTTTATTTTTTCCTTGATTTTTTGTTTAATATGATGTATAAATAACTATAAGTTGGACGAATAATCACGTTTAACACAATATATCAAAAAAATCTTTAAAACAAACAAATTTTTCTTGCAAATCAGGTTATTATCTGATAAAATAATTTTGTTGTGTCATGGATAGAAATTAAGGAGGTGCAAGTAATGGCAAAGTGCGAAATTTGCGAAAAGACAATGCAGACAGGTCACAGAATTAGCATTAACCGTAGCCAGGTATCAAGACGTGCTAACAAGACTTGGAAAGCTAATATCAAAAAAGTTAAGATTAATGATAATGGTACAATCAGATCTGCATACGTTTGCACAAGATGTATGCGTTCAGGTAAAGTTACTCGCGCCATCTAATCAATAAACTTACTCCCTTTTTAAGGGAGTTTTTTTTTTATACTTTTCAGCATTTTTTTATTATCAAAAATATACCTCCAATTATCATGGCAACCGCCGCAATAATTCCCCACCACGGCACAAGCTTTGCCGCCAGCATTCCCAAACCGAAAGAAACAAGTATAAGCCCTATTAAACTTTTTTTCATAACACCATACCCCAAAACGCCTTTTATATCATACTATTCAAAAACCCTTTAAACATTTACAATTTTCTTAAAGTGATTGACAGTGATATTAATAAACTGTATAACAAAGCTGTATACAAAATATAGGAGGCTGTAAAATGAAATATAAATTAAAAGCTTTAGCACTTGCATTATTGGCAGCTTTATGCGCATTTTCACTTACTTCCTGCGCCGAAAAAGCCGTTGAAAATACGCCTTCCACATCAGGCTATCAAAGCGTTTCCTCCGCCGAAGCATCCGAAGAGGATCTTCCCGAAGAAACCGAAAATAAAAACGCCGCACTTCTGCCAAATGACGCTCCTTTGGAATTTACATTTTCAAGCGGAGCCGGTGCATGGCGCACATATCTTGTTTTAAACAGCGACGGCATCTTTGAGGGTGAATACACCGATTCGGAAATGGGCGAAAATGACGCCGCTTATCCCAACGGCACAGTGTATATATGCGCTTTTAAAGGAAATTTTACCGATATAGAAAAAATATCGGACTTTTCATATTCCCTTTCACTTGAAAATGTTGAAATTACAACGCCATGCCCTCAAAATGAAGAATGGATTGAAAACGACATACGCTATGTTTCCTCAGAGCCATACGGCATTGAGGACGGAACAGAGTTTATTTTGTATACGCCCGATACGCCTTTAAATGAGTTTTCCGAGGAATTTTTGATGTGGTACACCTACGTTGATGAAAAACCGCCTACGCTTCTTTCCTGCTATGGGCTTTACAACATCAAAATGGGCTACGGATTTTTTACATATGAATAAAAATAAAGCCATGTATTAATTTACATGGCATACTATAAACAAATTAATTTTCAAGCAGCGGAAGGGTTCGGGAAACAAATCCGTTTCCCGAATGGAATCCGCAGGCGGAATTCACTTCCGCCGAGGAAAATAAAGGGTTTCAAGGCATTTATGCTGATGGAACCCTTTATTTATTCTTCTGTTTAAACTCGTTGAAATCCTGATTTCAACGAAGGGTATCTTGATACCCTCATACATGGCCTTTTTATGTCTAATCTCTGCACTGCATTACATACAGCATTCCTTTTTTAACGCTTACCGCCGCTTTTTCCTCAAGCATAACATTGCTTACGGCTATAAGGCGTATTTCCGCCGAAATAAGTGCATTATCAAGTGGATATTCAAGGTTTTCCGTAGATACGCCCTCTGCACTTACCCCAACAGGAAAAATTGAAACAAGACTGCCTTTTTTTCCTGTCAGCTCAATTCGGCTGTCGGTAACCATTATAACATTATTTTCGTTTGCAAGCCTTGCCTTAATTCCCTCTTTGTAAAGACGCACCAAAAGATTGCAGTTGCCCATGGTGTGATCCATTCTGCTGCCTATGCCGCCCAAAAGTACAAGCTCGTCGGCGCCCATTTTAACAGCCGCCTCTGCGCCAAGCTCCATATCGGTTTCGTCCTTGTGGGTAGGAAACTCCATTGTAGGTATGTTCATAGGCTTAAAATATTCAATAATTTCTTCATCGGCGGAATCAAAATCGCCCACTATGGCGTCGGGAACAATGCCAAGCTTTTTTGCGTGGCGCAGACCGCTGTCACAGCATATTATAATGCTGTTTTCCAAATATTCCCCGCAGAAGGAATAATCCTTAATATCAGCGCCCCCAAAAACAACAGCCCTCATAATTATTCAAACTCCTTAAATGTCTTAAGAAAGCTCTTTGCCGCCTCGGCAGGGTTTTCGGCGCCAAATACCGCACTTCCGGCAACAATAATGTCAACGCCGGTAGCAAGCACGTCCTTAAGATTTCCCATGCCTACGCCGCCGTCAATCTGTATGTCAAACTTAAGTCCTTTTTCCTCTCTTATTTTAACCAGCTCAGGTATCTTTGCCATAGCCTCAGGAATAAGCTTCTGACCGCTGAAACCCGGATAAACCGTCATAACAAGCACCATTTCAACCTTGTCAAGCACGCTTTCTATTTTTTCAACAGGTGTGTCGGGCTTTATTGTAACGCCTGCCTTACAGCCAAGGGAATGAATCATGTCTATGGTCTTTTCAAGGTCGGGGCATGTTTCCTGATGAACATTAAGAATATCTCCCCCTGCCTTTGCAAAATCCGCAAGATATTTTTCAGGGTTTTCAATCATAAGATGTACGTCAAAAACCATGTTGCTGTGCTTTCTCAGGCACTTTATAACAGGTGCGCCAAAGGAAATGTTAGGCACAAAATGACCGTCCATAACGTCAAGGTGCAGATACTGCGCTCCCGCCTTTTCTATATTTTCAATTTCCTCCGTAAGCTTTGAAAAATCTGCCGAAAGCAGTGATGGTGCAAGTATTTTCATTTTTATTTCTTCCTTTCACGGTATACATTTTTAAGCTCGTCATAAAAAGTTAAATATCTGTCATATCTCTCCTGCGGAATTTCATCTCCCACATGCTCCTTTACACGGCAGTCAGGCTCTTTTATATGGCTGCAGCCCGTAAAGTAACATCCGCCCAAATACGGCTTAAATTCCGGAAAATAGTTTTCCAGCTCCTCGGAAAGTATATCCTCTATGGAAAGAGATGTAAAGCCGGGAGAATCCACAATATAGCTGTTTTCAAAAATCTGCATAAGCTCAGCATGGCGTGTTGTGTGCTTTCCGCGCTCTATTTTGCGGCTAACATCGCCTGTTTGGGCGTTTATGTCGGGGTTAAGTATATTTGCTATACTGCTTTTACCCACTCCCGAAGGGCCCGCAAATGCGGTTATCTTTCCCTCAAATATTTTTTTCAGTTCTTCCGTATTTATGCTTTCAAGGGCAGATACCGCAATTATACGGTATCCTGCCCTTTCATAAATTTCAATATACTTTTTATACTTTTCGTCCTTATCAAGGTCAATTTTATTTATGCATATAACGGCGTTTATGCTCTGCATTTCGGCAAGAACAAGAAACCTGTCCAAAAGGTCGGCGTTTATGTCGGGGATTACTGCCGCAAACACAATTATTACCTGATCCACATTGGCAACCTTAGGTCTTATCATCATGTTTTTTCTAGGCAGAATTTCATCAAGGCTTCCTGTTTTTTTGCTTTCGTCAATAACGGAAATTTCAACATAATCACCTACAAGCGGTGTTATTTTTTCCTTTCTGAATTTTCCTCTTGCCCTGCATTCGTAGATGCCGCCTTCAGTATCAACATAATAAAAGCCGCCTATGCCCTTAACTATTGTTCCCTTTAACATTAATTGCCGCCTTCCGAAAAGTTAACAGTTTCACTCCACTGGTAAACATTATCTACATAAAGCTGAATTTCAGCCGTTCCCGATGCCGTAACAGACACAACAAGAGGGAATTCGCTTAAAGGTTCGGTAGAATTATACACAACCTCAACACTGCTTCCGTTTACAATTTTAAGCAGCTTAACAGATATTGCGTTTTCATCGGTATAGCTTGAAGGCGGAGCAACCGTAAAGCTTCTTGTGCTTGTTCCCTCAGAAGACGGTGCTTCGGCAGCAGGCTCATCAGCTTTTTCCTCCTCGCCCGAGCTTACAACAAAATCAATAACACTGCCCTCGGCAACCTCTGCCTCTGCGCTTAATGACTGTGAAATAATTTTGCCCTTATCCACGCTGTCGCTTGGCTCTTCCGAAATGCTTCCAACCTTAAGACCCAAAGCCTCAGCTTCCTTCTTGGCTATTTCAATGCTGTCATTTTTAAAATCAGGAACCTTTATTTTTTTGTCCTCTTCGCCCTTGCTTACAGTAAGTATAATCTGTGTGTTTGCGTCAACATCGCTGTCTGCCGCAGGATACTGCTCAATTACAACTCCCTCAGGATTTTCCTCGTCATAATCATATCTTATGTCAGGTCTGCTGCCGCCCTTTGATACTATCATTTCAACGGCTTCGTCCTCAGATCGGTATACAACATTAGGCATTTTAAAGCCTGCGCCGGCTTTGCCCTGGCTTATTATAACCTTAACAACATCGCCCTCGTTTACCTTTTTTCCGGCTTCAATATCCTGCTCAATAATAATTCCCGCTTCGTAATCGCTTAATTCCTCTCCTGCGGTTTCTATTGTTACACCCAGCTTTTCAAGCTTGCTTTCGGCTTCCTCAACGGTCATTCCCGTAATTGTAGGCATTTTCCCTCCGTCGCCGAAGAAGTTTGCAAAAAGGCTCTTGCCTGTAATAAGCTTTGCGCCGAATGCACTTATTACACCTATTATCACAAGTGCAGTAACAACAGCCGCAATTACAACCTTTTTCTCTCTGCTCTTGTAATATTCCTCATCATCATATTCATCCCCGTCATTATACGGCTCTTCATAAACAGGCTTTCTCGGCTTTCTTCTGCTTTCCACATATTCCGGCTCATAGTCGTCTTTGCCATCCTTGTTTATTTTCAGCTTTTTGCCGTAATTTTCAAAGCCCACTGTTCTTTCTGGAATGTCATATTTCTTTTCGCTTCTTGTATATGCGCTGTTCTTTCTTCCGCTGTTTATTTCAAGCTTTACTTCCTCGTCCGATCTCACGTTGTCCTCTTCCTCATCGTCGTCCACAACAGGTATTGATGAAGCTCCTGTAACTGTAATTTTTGAAACAGGCTCATTATACTCATCGTAGTTTTCAGATATTTCATAATCTTTATTTTCGCTTATATTTTCTGCTGCATGCGCTGCGCCTGATGCAGCCGCACCTGCCGCAAAAGCGGTTTTTACTGTTTCAATTTCCTCTTCCTGTATTTGCTCCTCATTTTCCTTAATAGCATTTTCTATTTCAGCATTATCCCTGCCCGAATAATTTTCGCTTTCAGCCGCACTTGCCGCCTCTGAAAGCCTTCTTCTCAAGTCCTCAAGCAGAAGGTCTGCGTTAGCGTATCTGTCATCCTTGCGCTTTGCCGCCGCCTTTTTAATAATAGAGCAGAATTCATCGCTTATTTTAGGGTTTATGCTCTTTATGTCGGGCAGCTGGTCGTTAAGATGCTTAAGGGCAATGGCAACAGATGTATTTCCCTCAAAAGGAAGTCTTCCCGTAACCATTTCAAACATTGTTATGCCCAGTGAATATATATCGCTTTTTTCATCTACATAGCCGCCTCTTGCCTGCTCAGGAGAAAAATAATAAACCGAGCCCATAGCGTTTGCCGTAGTTGTAACGGTGGAAACAGCCGCCGCCTTTGCAATGCCGAAGTCGGTTATTTTAACTGTTCCGTCAACGCTTATAAGTATGTTCTGTGGCTTTATATCTCTGTGAACAACGCCGTTTTTGTGGGCATGGGAAAGAGCGCTTGCCATTTGTACTGAAATGCTTAAAGCAATTATCTCGTCAATAGGCGCACTGTCAAGTATTATGCTCTTAAGGGTGTCGCCGTGTATGTATTCCATTACAATATAGCATATGCCGTTTTCCTCGCCAAAATCATATGCGTTTACTATATTTGGGTGCGAAAGCTTTGCCGCCGAACGCGCCTCTGTTTCAAACCTTGCCTTAAAATTTTCGTCGCTGGTATATTCTTCCTTTAACACCTTTAATGTTACATTTCTTTCAAGCTTTGTGTCCTTAGCTCTATATACATAAGCCATGCCGCCAGTGCCTATTTTTTCCTGAATTTCATATCTGCCGCCAATTACAGTTCCTGCCGCAAGCATTATGCATTCACCTCATTTCTGATTATTATGGCTGAAATATTGTCTTTTCCGCCGTTTTCATTAGCTTTGTTTATAAGCGCTTCAACTGCCCCCTGGGCGTCGGCGCATTCCAAAATTATTTTTTCAATTTCTCTGTCCTCAACCATGCTGCTAAGCCCGTCTGAACACAAAAGAACTATGTCGTTTTCCTTAATTTCAGCCACCACTGTATCAACATCTGTTCTTTCCTCCGTTCCTACGGCACGGGTTATAATGTTTCTTTTCGGATGCACTCTTGCTTCCTCAAGTGTCATTTTTCCCTGACGCACCATTTCCATTACAAAAGAATGGTCATTTGTAAGCTGTTTTAAGCCCCTTGCGTCCAAAACGTATATGCGGCTGTCGCCCACATGCACAGCATAAAGCTTTCCGTCATTAAGACAGGCGCAGGTAAAGGTTGTTCCCATACCGCTTCTGTCTGCATCCGAAACAGCCTCGCTGTAAATTTCTCTATTGGCATAGGAAACGCCCTCAACCAGAACATCAAGAACCGTTTCACCGTCAATTCCGTCTTTAAACTTAGGCGCTATATAGTTCAAAAATTTTTCAATGGCAAGTCCGCTGGCAACCTCTCCGGCGTTATGGCCTCCCATTCCGTCAGCAACAATAAATATATTTTTTACCTGTGAGGCTTCATCACCCACATATATGCTGTCCTCATTGTTTTTTCGCTGCATTCCCGCAACGCTTTTTCCAAAGCATTTCATAAAAGCAGCTCACCTCCAAATTTACTGTTTTGAAATATATCCTCTTCTAAGCTGACCGCATGCGGCGTTTATGTCGCTTCCCAGCTTTCTTCTTACTGTTGTTTCTATTCCTCTGCCCATAAGTATATCCGCAAAGGCTCTTATTTTTTCCTCGCTGCTGTGAACAAAATCCCTTTCCTTAACGTCATTTACAGGTATAAGGTTTACATGGCACAGCATTCCCTTAAGGCGCGATGCAAGCTCCTTTGCGCACTCTGCGCTGTCATTTACGCCTTTTATAAGGGCGTATTCAAATGTAATTCTTCTTTTTGTTTCCTCTGCATACTGCCTGCAGGATAAAAGCAGTGTTTCCATGTCATATCGCTTTGAAACAGGCATTGTGCGGTTTCGTATTTCATCGTTGGGCGCGTGAAGGGATATGGCAAGTGTTATCTGAAGCTTTTCCTCCTTCAGGCGGTCTATTCTGTCGGCAAGGCCGCAGGTGGAAAGCGTTATGTGCCTTTGCCCTATGTCCGCTCCGTCCTTTGAATTAAGAAGCCTTACAAATCTTACGGCATTATCATAGTTGTCCAAAGGCTCACCGCTGCCCATAAGCACAACGCTTGAAATTCTTTCGCCTATATCACGGCTTATTTCGTAAACCTGTGTAAGTATTTCCCCCGCCGTAAGGTTTCTTTCAAGCCCGTTAAGTGTTGAAGCGCAGAAGGCACAGCCCATACGGCAGCCCACCTGTGTTGACACACATACGGCATTGCCATAGGAATATCTCATAAGCACGCTTTCAATTACATTTCCGTCCTCAAGAAGAAAAAGATATTTTGCCGTTCCGTCTGAGGAAACCTTTTTGTCTGCAATTTCAAATTTTGAAATATGCATTTTTTCGCTGAGCTTTTCTCTCAGTGGCTTTGAAAGATTTGTCATTTCGTCAAAGCTTACGGCTTTTTTCTGGTGAAGCCATGTAAAAATCTGCTTTGCCCTGAATTTCGGCTCGCCCATTTCCTTAAGCATATCCTCAATTTCTTCCATATACAAAGATTTTATGTCAAGTGCCATTTCAGCTTTCCTTCCTTCTTAATTTGGAAATAAAAAACCCGTCTGTTCCGTGTACGCTTGGATAAAGCTCAATATATCCGTCCTTTGCCGTATCACATTTCAAATTTTCGGGCAAATCTTTCGTTATGTCAACTGTTTCAAAATCAAAATTTTCGCAAAGCCACTTTACATTGCCTATATTTTCCTTTTTGCTCAGCGTGCATGTGCTGTAAAGCAGATAGCCGCCTTTTTTTACATATCCGCAGCAGCTTTCCAGTATTTTTCTTTGCAGAGCAATAAGGGCATCAATGTCGTTTCCGTTCTTTTTAAGCCTTATATCGGCTTTTTTTCTCAAAAGCCCAAGCCCTGAGCATGGTGCATCAATAAGCACTCTGTCAAAGCCCTCGCAGTCCTCCTCATACTTAGACGAGGCGTCCTTAAGCTGAGTTTCAATTATTTTAACACCAAGCCTTTGCGCCGCTTCATTTATCAAATCAAGCTTATGCTCATATATATCCCTTGATACTATTTTTCCGCTGTTTTCCATAAGCATCGCCATAGCCATAGATTTTCCGCCGGGCGCACTGCAGCAGTCAAGCACAGTTTCTCCTTTTTCAGGCGCAAGCACCCTTGCCGCAATGGCACTGCTTTCGTCCTGAACAAAGAAAAGACCGTCATTAAAGGCTTTTGATTTTGAAATATTTCCGGTTTTGGAAATATAAACCGTATTGGGTGCATATTTTGCCCTTTTTACGCTCATTCCCTCTTTTTCAAGGGCTTTTATAAGGCTTTGACTGTCATTTTTTATGGTGTTTACGCTTGCGCAGACAGGCGCAGAACATGTATCTGCCATGCACAGCCTTTCCGTAAACTCCTCGCCGTAATAGCTTATCCACATTTTAACCAACCACAAAGGATGTGAATATTTAACACTTACATATTCGGCAAAGCTTTTTTCTCTGTCGGGCAGCTTAACACTTTCATATCCTCTTGCAATGCTTCTTAGAACTCCGTTTACAAAGCCCGAAAGAGCCCCAAGACCCTTTGCCTTTGTCAGCTTAACAGCCTCGTCAATAGCCGCCGACTGCGGCACATTCATAAAAATAAGCTGATAAACGCTTATTCTCATAACCGCAAGTATCCACGGCTTAAGCTTTTCCGTTTTAACCGATGAAAACTCGTTTATAACATAATCAATATATATTATGTTTCTCAGGCACCCGTTTACAATTTCCGTAACAAATGCCCTGTCCTTTTCGGGCATAGCACCATTTGCCTTAAGTGCCTTTTTAAGGGCAAGGTTGCTGAAGGCGTCGTCTTTTTCAATTTCCAGCAGAACCTGTGCCGCCACTTCTCTTGGATTTATCCGAACCATATCTCTCTCCTTAAAAATATAGTTTCACTAATACATTATTTTACTGCAAATTTCAAGGCTCTGCAATACATTTTAAAATTTGCTTTTTACACATAAAAAAGCCTTGAAAGGAAATATCCTTCAAGGCTTCAGACTGTAGACAAAGTAGTTTTTGAGTAGCGGAAGGGTTCGGGAAACAAATCCGTTTCCCGAATGGAATCCGCAGGCGGAATTCACTTCCGCCGAGGAA
>Ga0129308_1002972_pt1 | contig 13169 bp, 8 predicted proteins | sample L827metagenome_FD_94440 | JGI IMG/M metagenome (GOLD analysis project Ga0129308, IMG submission 94440) | Ring-tailed lemur group fecal microbial communities from Wisconsin, USA - L827 metagenome | ecosystem: Host-associated > Mammals > Digestive system > Large intestine > Fecal | place: USA...
GGGACGCAGCTGACCTTCGATGAGGACATCAGGCTGTTCGAGGGGGTAGAAGATATCCTCCTGAAGCTCCCTCTGTGTAAAAACGGCGACATGAGGGCGTTCAGGTTCCCCCTGCCGAGAGGAACGTTCGAGGAGTTCATCATGGACGAATACGACGGTGTGGATGTCGATGACGAGGAACTAAAGGAGGCGAGATACTTCTTCGACTACGAGTACCCCGACGAACACAAATGGTACATCCTCGCGTACACCCTGAACAGAGGAGGAGGGAGATACCTGTGCGTGAACGGCAAATGCATGTTTATCGACCCTTCTAGAAGTGACGGCAAGCAGTACTGGGAACATGATATCCTCCTATCACACCTGAACGTGATCAGCGAGAGGATGGTGGTCCCCATCCTGGACGGGACGTATGTGGACATCGTGAATGAGACCATCCCGTACAGGTACAGGAGAGGGGTCGTCCGCAGGAGGGACCTGTGGGAGACCGGATACTTCCCCAGAGAGAATGACCTGGATGGTCTGACCGATGAGGAGATTGACCGCTTCGCGGAGCTCATCGACAATGGATGCTCAGAGAGACCCGTCGATAGGATTCCGGAGATGACCGTGAACCGCTACCTGGAGCTGTGCTCTGTATGCTTCGCCGCCCGCGGTTGCAACCTCGACGGCATGGACCTGAGGGAACGTTACATGAGATACGCCGACGGGAGGGACAGCGGGATGCTGGACCTGGACCCCGACGACCCCTCCGCTTTCGCGGAGTTCCTGAAGGTCTCCCATGACGGACACGTTTGGGAGGTCCGTCCCGGCCACGGCTACTCGCGCATGCACCTTTACCCCCATCATGACGACAGAGGATACTATCTATCCATCGACGGGAACTTCGACCGTGCGGTCTTCATCAGGACCGCGCTGGGGATCCATGACATGGGTCTCCCTCTGGAGATCTACCAAGGGGAGAAGGTGCTCAGGGCCGTCCGCGGAGAAGATTAGCTGGGGATCGTACCGGAGAAGGAACGCCCGTTCTACCAGAGCTACCTCTACGAGGAGCACGATGTGATCGACTGCATCAGCTACTCGGACGAACTCATGGATATGGTCGGTGACAGGGTGACCTGGTATCCCGTGATGACCTTCTATGATTGAGGGGATAGGGCGGGATCACTCTATGAGCTGGGCAATCCACTCCCTCTCCGAATCGGACACCACGCCGTCCACGGCGCAGATCATCAGGCAGACGAGGATGATGTCGTCCTTCAGCTCCTGGGATAGGATCCCCAGGACATCCACCATCATGTCCACAGACCTCTTGTACTCCTCGGGATGGTCGAGACCGGCCTGGACGAATAGGACCTTCGCCTCCTCATAGGTGATCTCCCTTCCGAGGAAGGCCTCCACCGCATCCTTGACGAGGATGAACTCCTCCTCTGCCAGTACACCATCAGCGGATATGGAGCAGAGGATGAAGTCGGTGAATATCGATATCCCATCGATGCCGTCGCTGGTTATGTCCGTCAGTGCCCGGATGATGCCGACGGATTTCTCGTGGATGAGTTGGTTGTAGGCCTGGGGGTCCATGTCCTCCAGCACCTTGCAGAGCGCATCGAAGTGGTCCATGATGTCTGTTACCTAAGGGGTTAATAAAAGGATGTTTGACGATTCTTCGGACAAACCGTCCGTTGTCATGCCTCATTTATATATCCATATGGCGAGAGGGTGATGCCAGAAGGCGGAGGACGTTCACATGTGCATGGCAGCGACATATCGGACAAAGGAGCACTATTTCGGAAGGAACCTGGACTACGAGTTCTCCTACGGGGAGAGGATCGTGGTCGTGCCAAGAAAGCACAGGTTCGATTACAGACATGTGCCGGCGGATGATAACCATATGGCTATGATCGGCATGGCCACGGTGATAAACGGCGTATCGCTGTACTTCGACGCCACCAACGAGAAGGGCCTGAGCATGGCCGGACTCAACTTCACCAGGAACGCCCACTATCACCCGATCACCGATGACGGGAGGGACAACATCGCGTCCTTCGAACTGATCACATGGGTCCTGGGGCACTGTTCCACCGTGGATGAGGCCAGGAGGCTGCTGGAGCACACGAACGTCACGGACGAGGCTTTCAACGAGAAGCTTCCGCCGAGCCAGCTCCACTGGATGATCGCCGACAGGGACTCCTGCATCGTTCTCGAGGTGATGGCCGACGGGATGCACATCCACGACAACCCCGTGGGGATCCTCACCAACAATCCCCCGTTCCCGTTCCACATGGTGAACCTGGCCAACCACATGGCCATGTCTCCGGAACAGCCGGTGAACAGATACTCCGACATCGTTGACCTGGACCTCTACAGCAGGGGGATGGGTGCGATGGGACTCCCCGGCGACCTGTCATCGCCGTCGAGGTTCGTCAAGGCAGCCTTCACGAAGATGAACAGCATCTCCGACGACACAGATGAATCGGGAATAACACAGTTCTTCCACATCATGGCATCCGTGGAACAGCAGATGGGGTGCTGCAAGGTGGAAGATGGATACGAACACACCCTGTACACCTCATGCTGCAACACCGACAGGGGAGTGTACTACTACAGGACCTACGGCAACTCCCAGATCTGCGGGGTGGACATGCACAGGACCGACCTGGATTCGACGGAGCTCCATGAGTTCCCGCTGGTCACGGGACAGCACATAATGATGCAGAATTGAAACGGTTTTTTGAAGATGGGGGTGGGTTCCACCCCCTTTTTACCATCACTGCATTGAGGCGACGATGTCGTCCGCCAGCTTCTCCAGCTCGGCGGCCTGCTCCTCCTTCATGGCGGATTTGATGACGAAGGTCTCTCCGACCTTGGTCATGTCCTTCAGCTTGGACATGCGCTCCTCCATGATCCTGGGGGACTGGGGTGCCCACGATCCGTTTCCGATGAGGGAGTAGTTCCTCCTCTGGACGGCCATGTTCTCCATATCCTCGATGACAGCGGACATGGTGGGGTGCAGGGCGTTGTTGTATGTCGGAGCGGCCAGGACGATGTTGGTGAACCTGAACGCATCGGAGACAACGTAGGAGGGATGGGTGCGGGTGACGTCGTACATGTTCACCTTTGCGACGCCCTTCTCCTTCAGGAGCATGGCAAGCCTGTCGGCGACCGCGGCGGTGTTCCCGTACATGGATGTGTATGCGATGACCACTCCCTTGTCCTCGGGCTCGTACCTGCTCCAGAGGTCGTACTTTCCGAGGATGTAGCCGAAGTCCTTCCTCCAGATGGGCCCGTGCAGGGGACAGATCATCTCGATCGGCACACCCTCCAGCTTCTTGAACACAGCCTGGACCTTGCTTCCGTACTTTCCGACGATGTTGGAGTAATACCTCCTGGCCTCCTCGAGGTACTCGGAGTCGAAATCGGTCTCATCCGCATACAGGGCACCGGACAGGGTCTTGAAGGTACCGAAGGCATCCGCGGAGAACAGGGTCTTGGATGTGGTGTCGTAGGAGAACATGACCTCAGGCCAGTGGACCATCACCGCGAACACGAACTTCAGGTTGTGCTTTCCTAGGGAGAGCTCGTCGCCCTCCTTGACCTCCAGCTTGTTCTTGGGGATGAGACCGTAGAAGTTGTACAGCATGTCGAATGTCTTCGAGTTACCGACAACGGTGACCTCGGGGTACATCTCGAGAACCTGGGTGATAGCCGCTCCGTGGTCGGGCTCCATGTGGTTGATCACGAAGTAGTCCAGGGGCCTGCCTGCGAGGGTACTGCGCAGTTTCTTCCAGAACACCGCGGAGATGGAGAGGTCGCAGGTGTCCAGCAGGGCGGTCTTCTCGTCCATGATGACGTAGGAGTTGTATGATACACCCTCGGGGATGGGAAAGGCTCCCTCGAAGATGTTCGCGGTGCGGTCGTCTCCGCCGATCCAGTAGATGTCCTCGGAGATCATGACCTCCGAATCACGGGTCAAAGTCATGCTTGGGACGACTCCGCCATATGATATAAACGTTGTTTAGACCCCTCCGGAGAAATCGTTCGTAACCTTACGAAGAATCGGATTTATCGATACACGATATAATGAGTTCGTACAATGTTGTATAAGAATGTACCTGGACATCATGTCTCAACGTGGACAACGTTGGATGTCATGGATAGATTCAAATGCGATAAGCCGTGAACCGGAGACATGGATATGAAAAGACTGGTGAGCAGGACCCTGTTCTTCCTCGCCATTGTTCTGGTGGTCGGAGGCATCACCACCGTGTTCGGCGAGGTGAACTCCCTTGTGGGGGTCGCCATCGTCGTCATAGGACTGATGATGCTCCAGAGGGACCTCTCCGTGAGGCCCGTGTGGAACACCTGCGTGATGATACTGTTCACATGCATGCTGGGACTGGGGGCATTTGTTGCACTGATCAACCCGTTCCTGGGTCTGGCTGTTAACGTAGCGATCATCCTGATAACCGTGTTCGCGACGGTGCAGGACCTGAACTCCCCGCTGCACTTCCCATTCATCTTGGGTTATGCATTCATGCTCTCGGTCCCCGTCACATGGGAGGAGCTTCCCTTCAGGATCCTCGCCCTGATCGCCGGATCGATCGCAACAGTGGTCCTGAACATCATCATGAACAGGAAGAGAATGGCCAGGACCAGCCACAACGCGGTGGTCTCAATCTGTGAGGACATCTCCCGCGGGGCATCCATGGTGCTGAACGGGGAGAAGCCCTCGGTTGCCAAGCTGGAGCAGCTCTGCTCCAGGCTCAACATGAGCTTATATGATCGTCTGCACGACAGGTTCTTCGCATCCGCAAGGGACAGCACCGTTGTTGAGCTTGTGTCATCCCTTATGTGTCTCGGAAGGGCCACCTTCGAGAAGGAGAGGGACCCCGAGGTGCTGAAGGACGTCATCGGCCTGATGGAAGCAATCAAGGCACATGAGAACGGGGAGAAGTCCATGGACGAGGTGAAGATGGCGGCATCCCAGTTCGTGGACACCCGCGAGAAGGCGGACTTCGCAATCCTCTCATCGATCAGGACCATCATCTCCGAACTGGAGAAGCTGAACAACGAGGGTCCTGTGCAGAAACAGTCCTTCGTCATGCCGTCACGCGAGACCCTCAAGAGGCTTGTGAAGGAGAACTTCAGGCGCGATTCCGTCAGGTTCACCTTCGGTGTGAGGATGGCGATGATGTTCTCCCTGTGGGCCTTCGTTTGGCAGTACTGGGACCTGGAGAATGCGAAGTGGCTGCTGTACACTACCGCCGCCCTGGTGCAGCCGTACATCGAGGGTACATGGGCCAAATCCGGAATGAGGATCGCCGGTACACTGCTGGGAGCCTTTGGATACGTGGCAATCGCCCTGATCACCAACCACGACCTCATGCTGATGTCAGTCGCCCTGATGATCGTGAGCTACATCTACACCCTGGTAGACCCCAAGAGGTACGACGTGATGATGACCTTCATAACCCTGACGGCACTTCTGGCAGCTGCTCTGGCGGATCCCAGAGGGGATGTGCTGCTGGAAAGGCTGCTATTCATCCTGTCCGGAGTGGTGGCAGCCATCATGGCCAACATGATGATCCTGCCCTACAGGCTGAAGGATGAGACCATCGAGCTGGGACGCAGATCTGTGAAAGTGACATCCAAGCAGATCGAGGCTATCAGAAGGACCGCGGACGGTATCATCGACGACAATGCCGACTCCTATCTTGTCCTGAAGGCGAACAACATCTGCCTGAAGATGCAGATGAACGACTCTAGGGAGGAGAGCCGCCCCTTCAGCGGATTCATCAGTGCCCAGAACGCACTGACATCCGAGTGCGCGATGTTGCAGAAATCGTTGGAGACTGCCGGGACCCTGTGCAGGTCCAAGGTGGCCGCCATCCTCGATGCGAAGGAGGAGAAGGTCACCAGGGAGGACTGCGAGGGTCTGAACAGGGAGGAGTCGGAGATCCTCATGAGGACCGCCAACGTCATGACCATGTACAGGGAGAACAGGATGCGTCTCGCCGACGCGGCATTGGAGCTCCCCGAATGATCCTTTCGGAGGGGGTTCCCCCTCCGTCAAACACATTCATTTCACTTGTAGCCTATCACCTTGTGACGTACCTCTTCCTTCACATCTTCTGGGATATCCGACAACTCGACGGTGTACTCCCTCCCCAGAAGGGGGTTGTAGATGCCCATCCTCTCCACCCCTTCGTATCTCGATTGTTCGTTGGAGTGCATGCCCATGAGGTAGTACACCAGGACCTGGAGCAGGTTGTCCCGGGTCGGGGGATACTTGGAGACCTTCACATCCCACAGGCAGTCGCTACACAGGACATCGGCATCACCGGCACAGATGCAGTCGGTGTACGCTCCGGGGAAATCCACCTCGATGCCGGTAACTGGATGGCGGACCATCATGGCCACCACCCTCTTCGACGCCTCCAGCAGGACATCGGCCTCGTCTCCACCTATGTCAGGACCCACTGGACCCTTGGTGAAGCGTCCGGAGCGGAACAGTTCGTCGTAAGATGATATGGCGTACATGATCCCGATCCTGCGCCTCTCGTCATCCTCGGTTTTGAGACGGTGGCATAGATCGAGGTAGTCCTCCCTCTGCTCCTCGGTCATCCTCATTATGCCCATCCTGGAGACCTCGGTGGCCTTCGAGGTGTCACCTGTGTAGAGCAGGGTGGCATAGTACTGGACGCATTGACCGACCACATCGGTCCTGAGGGTGGGAGGTACCGTGAGCATGGGTTCGTCGGTCACCGTCTCCCTCATGAGGGATATCGGAACGTAACCTCCCTTGGGAGGAACGATCGATGCGATCCTAGATGTCACGGTGCATCCGGCCCTGGGCTCCACGGGTTTGAGGACCGCGGTGGGACCGAGACGACCGTCGCACACATCCACGATGAACCTGGTGGGCCCCTGGGTGGTGACCCTCTCGTGCACGTAATGGGCGTTGTCGAATGATACGATATCATAGTAGCTATTCCCCATCCAACTGTACCTTATGCGTGCGAAGTCTATCTTGGAGGGTGTGCCGTCCTTCTTGGGTTCTCCCCTGCGTGTGAGTTCCGAAGAGATGACGTCGATCCCCTCCCCATGGAGTCTGAGAAGCCTTGATTCGTAGTTCATACTGTATCGATTTCCGATTCAGAATATCAAGATGCACCGATGATCTAACTTTTGTGTGATAAACGGTGTTTAGGGAACCCGCCCCCGAAGGGGCGGTGATGTGTTTTACTTACAATCAGAGAAGGGTGTCGTCGAAGATACCCAGGGACTCGTAGAAGCCGTTGTACTTGAAGGACGCCTTCATGTCATCGATGTTCGAATCAATGGGAACCTCTATGACGCATACGGACATCCCCTGCTGACCGATCTTGACCGTGGCACCGGAATAGCCGGGTGCGATGGTGGAGTAGTATTCGGACTGTTCGTACCTTTGACCGCCTGTCTGCACCGCCCATTCGAAGTAGAAGGATCCCATGGATACCCCCACAGTGGCCGAATCGTTGACTATGGCATAGGTGACCTTCAGGAACCTCATCCCGGAACCGGGACAGATGTCATCCCCCAACGCCGTGTCGGAGATGAATTCCAGCCTGTGGTCGTAACGGTAGACCTCGACCGACTGGGTGACCTTCAACACCTTGATGGAGTCATCCTTCTCGAAGCCGTTGTTGCGGATGGTGTAGTTCTGGGAGACGGTGATATCTGACAGGGAGACGGAAGCGGGAATGCTGAAGACGAGTGTCTGGTAATTGGTCTCACCCCTGTAGACATCCCTGATGACGTATCCGGGGTGATCGTAGGAGTCGTTTGTGGAGGGGTATGTCTGACCATCGACCATGAGTCTCCACTCCCATACCTGTCTGTTGGTGCTGACGCATGGACGGTAGTCGTCGTTGGTCACGGCGTAACTGAGGATGGCCCATTGCATCCCATCCTCCGGCCTCTCGATGTGACCCTCCTTGCTAACGAACGTATCCGACAGATCCAACTCGTAGTTGTAACGGGCCCCGGAATCGACTCCTGCCCCGAAATTCGTGTATACGGCGGCGGACACGAGGATGACCAATGTCACGATGCCTATGATCATCTTCTTCGGTATCATGTTCGGATCGGAGTTTTTGTTGGATATTTATCAACTGTCGTTGTTCCGATGTTTACATAGTCATGTTAGACCACATCTGTCCGATGCGTTCACGTCGAGGATGGTCAGAACCCTCATGCGGATCTCATCCATGGATACCTTCTCGACCTCGACCGTTCCGATCCCGTTTGAGAGATACTCAATGAAGCATCTCGCCTCCTTCCCGGTGACCTTCTCGGCGGCATAGGCGTAGACGGAGAGCTGCACCCTGTACTCGTCGAGAAGACAATCTGTGGCATCCGTCTTCCAGTCATGGATCTCCACATGGTCGTCGAACTCCGCGTAGAGGTCGATCCTTCCGGAAAGGATGATGTCGGTATCATCCACAGGGAGCCTGCATTCCAACTCTGTCTCCTTCCTGGAGCCCTTCAATCTCTCAAGGACCTCTTTGATTCTCTCCCCCTCGCCGAACCTGCACTCGGATGTATCCGCCATGACACCTAATGCCATCATCTCGGCTATTGAGTGAACGGTATTGCCATAATCGATACCATGACCCCCCTCCGTCGGGACCTCATTGGGCATAGAGAGTATGGAATGAACACCCATGACCTTCCTCTCGATAACGGGAACCTCGAACTCAGGACGTTTAGACAATACGACCGGTTCTTTGAGGGGCACCTCATCCGCATCTGGAACCTCCGAGAATCCGGCTCCTAGGTAGTCCATCATCTCATCGACGAACCTGTGCTTGTCACCGTCGCAGACGATGGTGATGTACTGCTTCGCACGGGACAGGGCGACGAAAAGCATCCTGCGCTCCTCCCCGTAGTCGATGGACCTCACCTTGTCGCATACAGCGGTGCTCCAGGAGTCGAACTCCCTTGAATAGCCGTTGCCAAGGTCGACGATCTCCTTCCTGCAACGGAGTCCCGCAGGTTCCGTCAACGAGAACAGGTCATTTCTGTTGGATCTGAGTGGCATGGTGCCATTGGTCACATAAGGCACGATGACCGCCTGGAACTCCCTTCCCTTGGCCTTGTGGATGGTCATCACCTTCACGGACTCGCTGTCCTCGGCACCGTCTACCTCGCATGTCCTCCCCGATAGGATATCCGCCTCCATGACGGTGATGACGTCGGCGATGGACATCATCGACGATTCGTGCATCCTTGAGATGTAGGTGATTATGGTGTTCACGATGTCCGGATCCAGATCATCATAGAATGCGAACAATGTGGACAGAAGCTCGGTGATCCTGCGGGTGCATCCGCACAGGATATCCCTCTTCTTCCTTATGATCGCGGGGACGTCGGAGGGATGGGAGATACCCCTCATCTCCTCCATGGAATAACCGAGATCGTCGAGGATGGTGATGTAACCGAGTTTATTGGATTCGTTGAGCACGTATCTCAACCATGCCAATGCCAGTTTTCCCTCGCGGGTGCCCATGACCTCCACTTCTCCCGTCAGATGGACAGGGATGTCCTCCTCATCCAATGCCTTCAGGATGGTGCGACAGTTATTGTTGGTCCTGCACAGGATGGCGATGTCAGAGGGCTTCAGCTTCTCCGGGGACTTGTGCTTGGTCTTGACCTGGTAACCATTGACGAGATAGTCCCTAACGGCCGCGACCACTGCTTCGGCCTCCTTGTCCTTCGATTGGGTGCGGATGAACCTGACATGGGTGTCCTCTGGCAGCAGCTCCTCGCGACCATCGATCACGAACTCCTCCCTGAGACATTCCATGATCTCCGGATCCTTGCGGGCCCTCTCCTTCGAAGCATCATCCATACCCGTACCCAGGAACAGGAAATCGGTGTTAACGTCATCATCCTTAGAGCCCTTCAGGAACAGTGACTCGTATGAAGCTTCAAGTATCGAATCCGATGAACGATAGTTCTGCCTGAAAGCCCTCTGCTTTATCTCTGGCATGTCGAATGCGACCCTGTCGGCCCCGTCATCGTTCAGGAAAGATGTGAAATCCCGGACCCTGTTGACGAAGTCCAGGATGTTGTCCACATCCGCATACCTGAAACCGTAGATCCCCTGCTTCCAATCACCCACCACACAAAGGTTGGGCTCGGACAGCAGCATCAGGGAGATCATCATCTGCAGGGTGTTGGTGTCCTGGAACTCGTCGATGATCATGTAGCGGAATCTGTTGTTTTCCCTGACCTGGGAACTGTTGTACAGTGTGGTGAATGCCAGGATCTCAGTCAATCCGAACGTCAGACGGTTCTCCGAGAGGGAGCGGCGGATGTATGCAAGGTAGAGGTCGTGGACGAATGATATCAACTCTGACCTGTCGATGTTAACCGCCTCATCGATCATATCCTTCGGAAGTCCCTTCGTCCCTTCAGGGAACTCCCTCTTCGGCCACTCCTTCTTGTTGCTGTTCACATATGTGGCATACAGGACTGATTGCTTCTCTGTGTTCTTCCTCTTACCGCGGGTGTCGTTGAGAGACCCCAGAAGATCGGACAGCTTCTTCTCATCCCCTTGGATGACATACTCGTTGCGATATCCGAACCATCCTCCTCTCACAGGGACGATACCGCGGCACATCAGATTTGAAAGAAGATCGTAGATCTGGTCGGCCCTGTTGGCCATCAATGGAGAGATGTCAGGATAATCGTCACCACGGTTGAGTAGGAAATCATCCAGGAAACAGGTGAAATGCTCCAGATTGACGGATTCGTTCTCCTCCAGCATGACGCTTCTCGACAGTCCGACGTCATCGAATCCAAAGAAGTCACCGACCTCACCGGCATACTCCATCACGATCGACAGACAGAGGGAGTCGAAGGTCCTGGCGAGGATCCTGTCGGAATCCTTGGATGACACAAGCCTGCTGAGACGGCCGGCCATCTCATCTGCCGCACCGTTGGTGAAGGTGATCATCATCACATCCTTCGGATCCACCCCGCTGGAGATGATGTTCGCATAGCGGTGGATCATCGTCTCCGTCTTTCCGGTCCCGGGTCCGGCATCCACCACCATCATTCCTTCGATATCCTCGGCGATCTCCCTCTGTTGTGTATTCGGATCCCACTCACTCATCGGAATCACCTCCCGACTCCACCTGAACAATGGAACCGGTGCACAGGGAACGGAAATCGCAATCCCTGCATTCACCCATGGGATCGCATGGGAACGAACCGCAGGACTGTTCGATCATCCTGGAATGCATTATGGCAACGGTGGAAACGAATGATTCCAAGGATTGTCTTGGTATGTCCACTACTTTTGAATTGACGAAGTACGGAGAGGATTCCTCAGAACACTTCAGATCTATGTAGACCTTGACAGCATCGTCCTTGAAGACCCCCAGCTTCTTGATCACAGATCCGCGGAGGTCCTTGTTGTTCTTCCAATCCTTCTTTGGAACGTTACCCTGAGCCTCGACGACGGCATCCTCCAACTTGGAATACATGGGGTCGTCGAACATCGCTCCTCCGGCATCCACCTGAGCATCCTCCACCCTTCCGCGGATGTAGTCGTCGCTGGTTCCGGGCATGATGCGTATCCTGAGGATGCTGTTGGCGACATCGTAGTCCTTTTCCATGCAGACAGTGTCGTTGGCCATGGGGAAGAATAGATCGAACTCCTTCGCGGGACCGTCTTCCGAATCCTCTGATGCCAAGTACAGGTAGAAAAGGCCCTGACAGTCATAGTGCTGGTTGCGTTTGAGCTTCTTCCCTATCTCGAACCCCTTGACGACATCGTCGGGTGTCCTCATCCTCTTTCCTGTCTTGTAATCGTAGACGCATCCGTCCCAGATCAGGTCGAAGCGTCCCTCCATCGGCCTGTCCGGGGAATAGTGCTGGGATTCGCAGCGACTGCTTGATTCCCTTATCTCCAGAGATTCCATCAACGGGTTCTGGCCCTTGGACACAGGACGGTCGAGGGGGACGTTTACATCCATCCTGTCCATAAAACGGAGGATGTTGTCCATCTGCAGGACCATACGACAGGAGTCCAGTTCCTTCAACACCGGTGATGATATGCCGGAATAGATTTCGTTGACCTTCTCCGCGAAATGCTTCACACCCTTCTCCCTGACAACTTCCCTGTGGGTGGCGCAGAGTTCGGCGAAATCGTGGATAAGGTTTCCGAACATCATGACATCCTTGTCGGTGGTTCCGATCATCCTGCCGAACATGAACCTCTTGGGACAGAAGGCATAATCGTTGAATGCGGTGGCGGAGAAGTCCCTATCGTAGGGAAGTATCCTGTCCCTGAGGGAATCGTCCCTCTCCAATCCTCCGGAATGTGTGCCTTCGGCCCACATCCTCTTGACGGGTTCCTTTCCTTCCGGAAGGATATCCCCGAAGCTCTTGGGTGCTCCAGGGAGACCGAATACCTTGGCGAAGGTGGAGCATGGAACCGCATCCTTGCCGTTCTTCGATGAGTTCACAAGATAGAATCTGACGTTTCCCTGCTGCAGCAGGACCGAGAGTCTGAAAGCCTCCCTGTCGAGCTCGTCCTGGGGATCGAGATATTTCTTACCGACGATGTCCAGGTTCCAGTCCTGGCCCATTCCGAGATAGATGACCACGGAGCGGTCGATGAATGCGGAGTTGGAACAGTCGGCAATGAGGACACCGTGCCTCTCATCCTCGGGTGTGTCCTCCTGACCGAGGTCCACGTTGTCTATCAGATAGAGGAGATTGCCGTACGACGGTCTCGATATGGTCAATCCTATCATGCGTGACCTCTTAAGTACCCTCTCGAGGGAGGGATCGGGCCTGTCGGAAAAGAGGATCTCCATCAGGGCGCCGAAGGTGAAGGTGCGGATGTCCCTCATCACATTGCGGAGGTCGTCGGCACGTTCGTCCATGGCGGCACCGTACTAGGAATAGGCTCCGGGGATCTTTGAGAAAAGGTAATTATCGTTGCCGTCGAAGATCCTCCCGCCGAAGGAGGTTATGGTCTCTGAGACGCTGCGTACGCGTAGAACCTCGTAATCCAGGGCGAGTTCGATGAAACGGAGGAAATCCCTGACCTTGGCAAGCTGTCTGGTCTCCACCTTGTTTACAAATGGAATGTCATGGCGGTACAGTTCGGA